>Ga0206126_10002825_pt1 | contig 18250 bp, 16 predicted proteins | sample Helgoland_Spring_5_FD_148621 | JGI IMG/M metagenome (GOLD analysis project Ga0206126, IMG submission 148621) | Pelagic subsurface seawater microbial communities from Kabeltonne, Helgoland, North Sea - Helgoland_Spring_Bloom_20160412_1 | ecosystem: Environmental > Aquatic > Marine > Epipelagic ...
GGCGGCTGATTCGGCGGCGGCTGCTGCTGCTGCTGCTGCTGCTGCTGCGGCTGCTGCTGCTGCTGATCCTGCGACGGCTGATTCTGCGACGGCTGATTCTGCGGGTGCTGCGGCTACTGCTGCGGCTGCTGCTGCTGCGGCTGCTGCTGCTGCGGCTGCTGCTACTGCGGCTGCTACTACTGCGACTGCAACTGCGACTGCGACTGCGACTGCGGCTGCTGCTGCGACTGTGACTGCTGCGGCTGCTGCTTCGACTGCTGCTGCTGCTGCTGCGCCTACTCATGCGACTGCGGCGCCGCGCCTCTCCGATTTGATACCGGACGTCTTCACTTTTCGTTGGGTCCGGACATCGCACGAGTCGTCGCGCCAACGCACGCAATCGCCGCGCCTCGATGGCGCACAGACTACGTACCGCATGATCACGGACCGCATGATCACGACGGTCGAGGTGTAACACCAGTTGCTCGGCTTGGCGTAAAAGGCGCGCCATGTTTATCGGGGTCTACCAAAGCTCGATCCCTTGCCAGAGCGCTCGGCCTCCCGAAAAAAAGCCTTCCCATTTATTTATTCAGCTCGGGTCAATACGTGGGTTTCATCCAGAACCCCATGGCGCCCCCGTGCGCACAGGCCACGCGCAAGCGCGCACCGTCGCCGCTCGCGGCGCGCGGCGGGAGCCCCAAGCGCACCCACCTGGTGTGGGCGGATCGGCGCTACGTGGTGTGCTACGTCGTCTACCGGTACACCAACGTCGCCGCCGGCTCGGCCGAGCGCGGCTTCACCTACACCGGCAAGACCCTCGACGAGGAGCGGCGGCACAGACAGCACGAGGCGGGGCGGTCCACCAACGTCCACATGAAGGCGGCCCGCGAGCGAGGCGACCGCTTCGAGTACCGGATCCTCGAGAGACTGGAGTGGGCCTGTCGGGCGACGGACTTCGACGACGAGCAGCCCCGCCTGGAGGCCTTCCTGCGGCGCGTCGCGCAGTGCGAGGCGGGGCACACGCCGGCGCTGTGGCCGCGGGGGAGCTACAACATCCGCGACGAGAGCAACGTCGGGGAGCACTACCGGGCCGCCATGTTGGCGGCGGCGCGCGAGGTCCACGACCGGCGGTGGGACCGTGTGATCCAGCCCGCCCTCCAGGCCTACTTCGACGAGCACCAGGAGCTCTGGAGCGTTCCCCAGGATCACCCGGCGATTGGTAGTGTGGTCAAAACCATGCGGTCCCAGGGCTGTTACATCCGAGAGAGCAACCCGAAGGCCGCCGCGCGGCGCGCGTGGCTCGAGGAGCGCAAGTGGGCCGATAGTCACGACGACGGCAAGTGGACGCACGTGATCCAGCCCGCCCTCCAGGCCTACTTCGACGAGCACCAGGAGCTCTGGAGCGTGCCCCAGGATCATCCGGCGATTGGTAGTGTGGTCGCCAACATGCGGTCCCAGGGCTCCTACATTGGAGAGAGCAACCCGAAGGCCGCCGCGCGGCGCGCGTGGCTCGAGGAGCGCAAGTGGGCCGACAGCCTCCATGACGGCAAGTGGACGCACGTGATCCAGCCCGCCCTCCAGGCCTACTTCGACGAGCACCAGGAGCTCTGGAGCGTGCCCCAGGATCATCCGGTGATTGGTAGTGTGGTCAGCAACATGCGGTCCCAGGGCGACTACATTGGAGAGAGCAACCCGAAGGCCGCCGCGCGGCGCGCGTGGCTCGAGGAGCGCAAGTGGGCCGACAGCTACAGTGACGGCAAGTGGACGCACGTGATCCAGCCCGCCCTCCAGGCCTACTTCGACGAGCACCAGGAGCTCTGGAGCGTGCCCCAGGATCACCCGGTGATTGGTAGTGTGGTCGACCACATGCGGTCTCATGGCGCCTACATTGGAGAGAGCAACCCGAAGGCCGCCGCGCGGCGCGCGTGGCTCGAGGAGCGCAAGTGGGCCGACAGCCACAATGACGGCAGGTGGACCTACGTGATCCAGCCCGCCTTCCGCGCGTTCTTCGCACACCACAAGCACCTCCTCGTGAGACAAAGCGGCGACTACGCCGACGCTGCCGACTGGTGGCCCGCCGCGCTGATGCCGCTGAAGGAGCTCGGGAGGTTGGTGAACAGCATCCGCAGTGGCAACACCGCCATCCCCCCTGAGTTCCGCGACGAGCTCGTCGACACGATGGGCTTCGTCTTCCACACGAAGGACCTGAAGACGCACCTGCTGCGCGCCTCGGCGCACCTGTGGGCGGCGCGCGTGGTGGAGCGCACACTGGGTCTCTTCGCGGTGCTCCCGACTCTCTGGGGCAAGAAGCGCGACGCCAAGCTCCGCGCGCTGATCCCGGAGCTCGCCCACTGGGCAAAGTCGGCGTCGATGTGGGCGGCCGGCGCGGCGGCGTGGCACGCGCGGCGCGCGGCCGTGATCGCGTCGACGTGCGGGAAGCGCGGACCGCGGTTTCTAGCGGCCTTGGCGGAAAAATCGTTGTAACCTCGCCGATTCTTTATAATACTTGTCTTTACGAGGGCTACGTCCATTCGCATGCGTCCACCCGCGATATCACAGTCCTTTTTTACGCAAAGAATATGAACACCACGTTCCGCGATCGGTTACACGCCGGCGTTCCGCGCGTTCATCGAACACCACGGCCATCCCGCAGGCCTGTGCGCCCGCCGTGGCCTCGAACGCGCCGAGCACCCACCCGCCACGCCGCGCTCCCCGGATTCGATCGCCATTATTTCAAAACACCCGAGCGACGCAACGCACACCGAGGGCCTGGCTCACCCTCACACGCGCGGAGGCAAGAAGTATAAATCCCAGCGCATAAAGAAGTCGTCCGTGTAAAACGTGCGCCGCGAGAGGTCGTCGACAATCCACGGAAACCAGACGCGGACGGGTACGCGGATGTGGCGATTGAGACTGAGAACACGAACGAGCGCGCACTCGCTGGCGCGACCGATCTGCATCACGTCGTGGAGACCGTCGGACCCGATCCAAGGATGATCCCGCGGCAGCCAGCGCGCATCCACATTGATGCACAGCCGTCCCTGGTAGGACGTCACCACTTCCGCGGGAGGACCTTCGCCGAAGTAAAAGTCGTACAGGTCGCAGTCGTCGATCTCCCCCGCGCAGAGGGTCTCCAGGCGACTCGGGTGGTCGTACGGCACGAAACCGTGCGCGACACAGCAGTGTAGGGATGCGCCTACGCGCGTGCCGATCAGCCGTGGACCAGGGCTTGCGTCAGGTAGGTCGCCATCCATCCCAACACACACCTCTACAGAGACCCGGGCCATCGTGTCGCTGAAGTCCACGTAACTCAGAATAGCGCACATTAGTTCCGGGGGCAGTTCCGGTGGCATGGTGCTTTTTAGATTCCCGCGACGAGCGAGGAGGTGGGAGGATCTTGCGACGGTGCGCGCCGGCACGTGATACGGCAGGTGCGGTGCGACGGCGGTGGGACACCCGGCGCCTCGCCGGGCGCACTCCGCGACCTCGACCTGCGCACGGCCGGTCGGCCGCGGCTCGGCCTCCACACGACCGAGGCTCACCTGTGGTCGTTTGGCGCGGACGGTTTTGACGCTCCGCGCTCGGCGGGGCCCGAGTACCGTACGATCGGATTTCTACCGGCTTGTCGGAAGGAAAACAAAAGCCCATCCCAAAGTCACCTACACATTATAAATCGTACACGTACACGTATTTATGGCATAAAAACACGCTGGATCTATGACCAACCACAAAAATATATGAATGACCAACAAAAATATAATAATGAATAAACATGGACAATAGTGGAGCGTCGGGAACTGCGTGGGATAAAGAGTCGGCACTTATCCACTCGGGGCTGACAAGCGCATATACGACATGGGTGGAGGAGGTCCAGAAAAGTCAGGAGAGCGCGGCAGCCTCGGCCCGGCGTGCCGCCGCGCTGACCCAAGAGTCCATCGCGTTGACCCAAGAGGCCACCGAGTTGAACCAAGAGGCCACCGCGTTAACCCAAGAGGCCACCGCGTTGGCGGGGCATTGGCCGGTGGGCGGTACCGACTGGGCGATGGCGCCGGACGTCATCGGCGCTCCCGCCCCGGTCGGGGGGTGGGGGGAGTGGGTCGCGGCGCAAAGCATGAGCTCAGAATCTCCGGCGGCGTATCAGGCTATGATCCCAGTCAAGGGGAAGGAGGCGGCGCGTCGTGTCGCCGCGCTCCGCGTGCAAGCGGGATTGAAGCCAGAGGCACCCGCCCCGCCGCCACGCCGCTCGAAGCTGCCTACCGAAATAAATGATAGGATTGCCACGTACCTCCGCCACTCCGCCATTCAGGAACTCGACAGGACCGCGGAGGCCCAGAAGGCATTGAATTTATCGGCAATACAGGAACTAGAAAAGAAACTGGCATTAGCAGAAGCTAGAATAGTCGAATTAGAAAATACAAATACTGGCTTCGAAATTCGCATACAGAGTACATTAGCCCGTTTAAGTGCGTTAGAAGGTGATTAAGTGAGATTCCGCCGACTGGCGGGACGCCGCGCTGATGCATGTACCGATCGCGGCACACCGCTACCCTGGAATCCATCGCGAAGCCCATTTCGTCGAACAGCTCGTCGCGAAACTCCGCGGGGACGGGGGCGTTGCCGGTGCGGATGTCGATCACCAACCGTCCGAGCTCCGCCAGCGGCATCAGCGCGGCGGGCCACCAGTCGGCAAAATCGGCGTAGACGCCGCTTCGTCTCGCGAATGGGCATCGCCCTCCGTAAGGACAAGTATGTATAAAGAGTCGGCGAGAGCCTTTTTTTCATCGGGAAGCGTACTTCGCGTACGTTCCTACGATAGTACCTGTATTTTATGGAAAAAATTCGAACCCTAAGAATAGATGTTTCCGGCAAGTCGGTCGGGCCTCATTCCACGCCCCCGCGAGACCAGCGACACCGTCGGCGGCCACCCAGACGATGACGGTGCGGGCAGCCGCCCGGCAGGACGCCCGACAGGACGCCCGGCGGGACGCCCGGCAGGACGCCGGCCTCGACGCGTTCGCGGCCTTCGCCGCCGTCCAGCCGCGAGCGACGTGCCCGCTGGCGTGGCAGCCCGTGAGCTTCTTCGCCGTGGTGTTGGCCTCGGGCTGGCTGCTCCACGCGCTCGGGCGGCTGGCACCGTGCGCTCGGGTCTTTGGGGCGCGGCGCGGGCTCGCGCTGTGGGGGCAGCGCCAGGGGCTGTCGATGTGCGAGGCGCTGGTGCGCTCGCTCTGCGTCCGCCTCGACCCGGCGGACCCGCGCGCGACGCGGACGGGGCTGTGCGCGTCGGCGGGGCGGCAACTGCTGTGCCTTGCCATCCAGCCCGACCGCGAGGACACGAGACAATACGAGCAAGTGCTGGCGGCCGCGCGACTCGGGGTAGAGGCGCTACGGGTGGCGCGGGCGGGGGGGGTGAGCGTCAACGCGCGGTGGGCGAATGGTCGCTACACCGCCATCATGATGGCCAGTGCTCGCGGAGATGCCGACGCGGTGGGGCACCTGATCGCGATGAGGGCCGCGCTCGACCTGCGGGACCACCGGGACTGGACGGCGCTCATACACGCTGCTCGCGGTCACACCGCCGTCGCGTCGGCGCTCGTCGGCGCGGGAGCCGTCCCGATCGCCGCTGGCCACGGCCACACCGCCGTCGTGACGGCGCTCATCGGGGCGGGGGCCGCACTCGACCTGTGGGACGTCACCGAGCGGACGGCGCTCATGCACGCGGCTCGATACAACCACCCTGCCATCGCGACTGCGCTCATCGAGGCGGGGGCTGCGCTCGACCTGCTGGACAAGGATGGCTGGTCAGCGATCATACTCGCTGCTTGCTACGGTCGCGCCGCCATCGCGGTTGCGCTCATCGGCGCGGACGCCGCGCTCGACCTGCAGAACGACAACGGCTGGACGGCTATCATGTCCGCTGCTGGCCGCGGTCACGCCACCATCGTGACTGCCCTCATCGGGGCGGGGGCCGCACTCGACCTGCAGGACAACGAAGGCTGGACGGCTGTCCTGATCGCTGCTCGCGACGGCCACACCGCCGTCGTGACGGCGCTCATCGGGGCGGGGGCCGCGCTCGACCTGTGGGACGTCACCGAGCGGACGGCGCTCATGCACGCGGCTCGATACAACCACCCTGCCATCGCGACTGCGCTCATCGAGGCGGGGGCTGCGCTCGACCTGCTGGACAAGGATGGCTGGTCAGCGATCATACTCGCTGCTTGCTACGGTCGCGCCGCCATCGCGGTTGCGCTCATCGGCGCGGACGCCGCGCTCGACCTGCAGAACGACAACGGCTGGACGGCTGTCCTGATCGCTGCTCACAACGGCCACACCGCCGTCGTGACGGCGCTCATCGGGGCGGGGGCCGCACTCGACCTGCGGGGAGAGGAGGACTGGACAGCGATCATGCTTGCTGCTGGCCGCGGTCACGCCGCCATCGCGACTGCCCTCATCGGGGCGGGGGCCGCGCTCGACCTGCAGGACCACGAAGGCTGGGCGGCTGTCCTGATCGCTGCTCATAATGGTCACACCGCCGTAGTGACGGCGCTCATCGGGGCGGGGGCCGCGCTCGACCTGCGGGGAGTGGATGGCTGGACAGCGATCATGCTCGCTGCTCACGAGGGCCACGCTGCCATCGCGACTGCGCTCATCGGCGCGGGGGCCGCGCTCGACCTGCATAACAACATCGGCTGGACGGCGATCATGTCCGCTGCCGACCGCGGTCGCACCACCATCGCGGTCGCGCCGATGGCGTTCATGTCCGCTGCTGACCGCGATCACGCCACCATCGCGACTGCCCTCATCGGGGCGGGGGCCGCGCTCGACCTGCAGGACTACGCAGGCTGGACGGCTGTCCTGATCGCTGCTCATGATGGTCACACCGCCGTCGTGACTGCGCTCATCGGGGCGGGGGCCGCGCTCGACCTGCGGACAGAGGATGGCGGGACAGCGATCGTGCTCGCTGCTAGCCACGGCCACACCGCCATCGCGGTTGCCCTCGCCGGGGCGGGTGCCGCACTCGACCTACAGGACGCCAGCGGCTATACGGCGATCCTGCACGCGGCTCGCTACGGCCACACCGCCGCCGCGGTTGCCCTCATCGGGGCGGGGGCCGCGCTCGACCTGCGGGCAGAGGATGGCGGGACAGCGATCATGTTCGCTGCTAACCACGGCCACACCGCCATCGCGGTTGCCCTCACCGGGGCGGGTGCCGCACTCGACCTACAGGACGCCAGCGGCTATACGGCGATCATGCACGCGGCTCGCTACGGCCACACCGCCACCGCGGTTGCCCTCATCGGGGCGGGTGCCGCACTCGACCTACAGCACGACGCCGGTTATACGGCGATCATGCTCGCTGCTCGCTACGGCTACCCCGCCGTCGTCGATGCCCTCATCGGCGCGGGGGCCGCGCTCGACGTATCGTCCAACCATGGCGGTACGGCGGTCCTGATCGCTACACGGCACGGTCACACCAACGTCGTGGCCGCCCTCGTCGAGGCGGGTGCCGCGCTCGACCTACGGGACCACCAGGGCTGGACGGCGACGACGCACGCTTCTCGCCACGGCCACGCTGCCACCGCGAATGCGGCCACCGAGTGATTCCTAACGACCATGGCGTAAAAATCATCTCCCAAAATTCGTTGCAACGCGCGAGGAGCCGACGAGGAGCCGACGAGGAGCCGACGTCCGTGAGCTGGCGGGCTGGCGTACGCTGTGTCTCAAAAAAAGTCTTCCCGTCGATTCTATATGTGTGGTTTCAATTTTCCCGAATCATTTCGGGTGTGGGTAGTGGATAATCATACAACTCTGGAATTTTATTACCGCTTTCATCTACTATTAACCGGACGCCTTGTGTTCCATCAAAATTGGGAATATTCATTAATATGTCACATTCTTCATCTGGGAAGGGAACATCAGTGAAATTGGCAAATTGCTCGTCTTCGGTCCAAAATCGTATTTCATTGTTGTGGAATATCACCCAGCGGTTCGCCATTTTAATAAGACGATATATTTAATTGATCCTTCTAATGGAAAAACTCCTATTATGATTGCTGTGACCAGTTAAAACAGTAATCTCGTAGCTAGGAAAGGGATCGTCATCGTAATCGTAATATGGGGTTATGTAGTATAGAGCTCTGGTAAACCAATTCTTCAAATCAAATTCTGGATTGTGGTTGACGCTACTTGTTACAGGATCGGTGAAATATGCAAAGACCTCGGTTATTGACCCACTAATAATGTATGAGTTTGTCCTTTTCTCATCACCACCTCTCCACACGGAAACGCCTCCCGTGAGGATTTCTTCCTCTCTAATGTCCAAGGCAAGAAACATCAATTGATGATTACTCCCATCCCATTTAAATTGTATTTTATCATCTGTGTAAATAATCCCCGTCTGATTGTTCACCCATCTAAGGTTTACATACACGGGGGCACGTGACTTGAGATCATTTACAGTAGCCGTGAGCTCCGATATAGTAGACAGTAGTTGAGATACATCGAGTCCGGTACTACCGGAACCGTTCGCGTTCTCGTGAAAGAGCCCACGCGGGAGCGTGATCGTCGAATCGGCCGCGAACGTCACGTCACCCGTCAGTTCGACCTGGGGACGCGTCCCGTTGTGGTAGGCGGACATGAAACCCGAGTGACCATTCCGACTAGCACCGTCGCTGATTTCGAAGGTTGCTTTGTTTGCGACGTGTTGATACGCGGCGTCGGACGCATCGTCGTCGTTGCTCAAAATCAATCGTCGGTGCACCTCGAGGGTATGACACGACAATACGCTGTGAGACGCGGTGTGGCTGCCCATCGTCCTGGGCATACTGACCAAGACGAGATCGCCAGGTGATTTCTCGTCCCCCGTGAACTGTTCGTACGAACCGTCGCGGTACACGACCTCGGAGACGCCGATCGCGACGCCATCCGCATCGAGAGCGCGAACCGCGATCTCGGCCGTGGCACCCAGCAGACTGTCGCTGTAACCACTTTGCGCGTAAAGCGCAAAGTGGAGTTCGATGCTGGTCGCGGCACTCGTCACCCCCGGGTAGGCGACGACGGGGAGGCTTTGTATTTCGGGTGTCTGGGCATTGTCCTCCAGGGGTCTATCCAGGGTCCCCCAGTAGAATTCGACGCCGGTGGCGCTGGCGATAAACGCGAATTTCGGCGGAGAGTTTATAGTGGAACCGTAATTAGGCGTTTGGATCAAGTCCGCGACGGCCGTCCCCACCATACCAGCACCCGGAACCGGTGCTCGGACGACAAATTCGAGTGCACCCGGTTTTCCGACAAGGTCAGACTTCCCGACCACTGCGACGGCCGCGTGGGATTCGTCCAACGTGCTGTTGCCCCACGAACCCGACTCGACAATTGCTCCGAGCGACCCGTTATCGTCGACCTTGTATACATCAAAGGATGTACGCAAACCCGGCGGTAAATCGGCCAAGACGTAATCGCCAGGCGATTTCGCCCTCCCCGTGAACTGTTGGTACGAACCCGCGCGGATCACGACCTCGGGGGAGCCGATCGCGACGGCATTCGCATCGAGAGGGCGAATCGCGATCTGGGCCGTGGCCCCCAACTTGGTCGGGTGGTAATTGGGGTTCGCGTAAAGCGCGACGTGGAATTCGAGAAAGCGGATCGCGTCACTCGTCACTCCCGGGTTTGTGACGACGGCGACGTTTTGGATCTCGGGTAGAATTCGACCGTTCGTCGGGAGTTTCCCCAGGGTCCCCCAATAGAAAAGGACGTTGTCGACGGACCCCTTCAACGCGAATAACGGGGCGGAGTTTAAGTATTCACTGTAGGCACTCGGCCCGTAAGGTGTGGGCATGGTACCTGTCCCCAGCATATTAGCACCCGGTATCGGCATTCGGATGATAAATTGGTGTGCTCCCGGAGTTCCTACGAGCTCGGACCTCCCGTATCCCGAGAGGGCTGCGTAGTCGGGATTTGTTGTGCTGTTGCCCCAGTATGCTAGCAAGACATTTGCTCCGAGCGACCCGTCGTCGGCGACCCTATGTATGTCGAAGGCTGTATTCCATGTAGTCCTTGCAGGCATTTCGACTGTTTATCGTAACATTATAAATTAATTAGTGCCCGAGATCGTCAGCACACCTGCGGCCACCCGGGCTGCCACCCGGGCTGCCACCCGGGCTGCCACCCGGGCTGCCACCTGGGCTTTGACTTACGGGCTTTGACTTACTGCGCCGACGCGCGTGTGTCTAGCGACGCGGGCGCTTTGGATTCGGCGTATGGGGGCGTATGGGGGCGCTTGGGGATCCAGAAGCACGCCGTGTCGCGAGCTTTCTTTACGAGTCTCGGTTGCAGGTCCGGGCGGTGCGCGGGAGGGTACGGGCAGGAGCAGTCGCACGTCTGCCCCAGCACCGTGTGCCGCATACCAAGGTCGCAGTCGCAGTCGTCCCACCGGAGGTCGCAGTCCCGGCAGCGGATTACGTCGGGGCGATAGCGGCGACGCCCCATCCGGTTGTGTTCGTGGGTTTCGTAGAACGCGCGGAACGCCGGCATGTACCGATCGCGGAACGTGGTGTTCATTTTCTTGCGTGAAAGGGCTGTGATGTCGCGCGTGGAGACGTATACGAATGGACATCGCCCCTCAGAAAACCTCCTATTATGATTGCTGTGACCAGTTAAAACAGTAATCTCGTAGCTAGGAAAGGGATCGTCATCGTAATCGTAATATGGGGTTATGTAGTATAGAGTTCTGGTATACCAATGCCTCAAATCAAATTCTGGATTGTGGTTTGACGCTACCAGTTTGTATGTTTGCAGGACCGGTGAAATATGCAAAGACCGTGGTTAGTGGCCCTCCGCGTGGGAGGAGTGTGGGGAGTAGGAGAGTGGGGGAATGATGCTGGGAGCGAGGCGAAGACGAAGGCTATGGGTGGGGGTCGGATTATTAGGAATATACTTTCAAACATGTATTCGCATTTTTTGGAAAAAAATAACGCGGACCGTACCCTGTCGCGCTGCCCCGAGCCTCTCGTCAAAACCGACCTCGCCGACCTCACCGACGCCACCGACCCCCACGCGCGTCGGACGTGAGTGCCCGCCCACGCGGCGCCCCCCCGTCGTCCGGACGCCTCACGCCTCGCGCCGCCCCGCCCACACAGGTACACCCTCGCTACCGGACGGCAATGGCTTACGTGACGCCGCCCCAGGCCGCCAAGGCACAATTGTGCCCGAGTCAGAAGCCGTGCTACCGGGCCGCCAAGGCACAACGCTCGCTGTTTTCCCGCCCCGAGGCGGAGTCCGCCCGCGCCCCGCGATACGCGGAGCCCGGGGGCGACCGCTCGTCTCACCCCGGGCCGCGGCTACCGCCCCGTGTCACATTCGGATCATACGGATCATACGGATAAATCGGATGCATCGATCCGTCTAATGGAAAACAATCTATTAGCATAGGCATAACCATTATAAACAGTAATCTCGTAGTTCGGAAATGGTTCGTTATCGTAGTTGTAATATCGGGTTAGATAGTATAGAGTTCTGCTATGAGAATACACCAAATCGAAATCTGGATTGTGATCCTGTCCAATAGGACCGGTGAAATACTTAAAGCCCTCGCTTCCCCCACTACTAATGTATGAGGTTTCCCTTAACACCACATCATTTCTCCATATGGAAACGCCTGCCGAGATGTAATCACTCCCGATCGCGGAGGCAAGAAACATCAATTGCAGATTACTCCCATCCCATTTAAATTGTATGTTATCATCTTCGTAAATAATCCCCGTCCGATTGTACCTCCATTTAAAGTTTACATACACGGGGTCACGTGACTTGAGCTCATTTATATCCGAGACGATTGTGGCGGGATCCCCGAGAGCTTCGATCGCGTCCTCCTGTACGCCCAAACGATCATTGAGACCATTTACAGTAGCCGTGAGCTCCGATATAGTAGACAGTAGTTGAGATACATCGAGTCCGGTACTACCGGAACCGTTCGCGTTCTCGTGAAAGAGTCCACGCGGGAGCGTGATCGTCGAATCGACCGCGAACGTCACGTCACCCGTCAGTTCGACCTGGGGACGCGTCCCGTTGTGGTAGGCGGACATGAAACCCGAGTGACCCCGCCCACCCCTGCTGCCGTCGCTGACTTCGAACGTGGCTTTGTTCGCGGAGTCTTGGTACGAGGCGTCGGTCGCGTCGCTGTCGTTGCTCAGCAACACTCGTCGGTGTACCTCGAGCGCATGGCATGACACCAGGCCGTGAGACGCGGTGTGTCTACCCATCGTTACGGGCGGTAAGGGCGGCGGGACCAATACGAGGTCGACTGGTGGCGACGCGCCGGTGAATTGAAACCACGTCCCCTCCTTATATGCGACCTCCGAGACTCCGACCGGGTTGCCGTCCGCGTCGATAGAGCGCACGACGATCTCCGCGGTCGCGCCCAGATCCGCACCGACGTCCGGCCCCGCGTAGAGGGCGACATGCATCTCTAGCAGCGGCGAATCCAGTCCCGGGACTGTCACTAGCTGCTCTTCCGGGGCGGCATTCGCGTCCGCCCCGGGGATGCTCCAATAGAGAATGAGCTCGTTGCTTTCGGTCTTCCTCGCCGCGAACGCCCCGGGCGCGTTGTGGAAGACTTGCTCACCCCCATACAGGGAGCTGTAGTGTGGATCCCCATTATGTCGAATGTTCGACGCAGTACCGAAGGTGGACACGACGGTATCCCGAGTGCGTACCATAAACTCGTACGCGCCCGGACTACCGACCAGGCTCGACTTCCCGTACACCCGGGCCAGAGCCGTGGTCGACTGTGTCGTGGCAGCCAGCCAACTACCCTCAGCTGTGACTCCGCTCAACGTCTCATCGTCGCCCACCCTGGTGATATCGAGCCGTGTTCGCACGAAAGTCCTCGCCGGCATTCTGTCGCTCCTTTGACTAAGCCCTGCGAAAATATTTTGGGAAGAAAAATGGAAGGCGAAGCGAAGATCGACGTCGCCGCCCCAACGCCGATCAAAAAAGTGGATTCGGAACCCGGCGTGTTCCGCCACCCGGATGGGAAGCGGCTGTTGTTTGAACCCGACGAGTCTTGACCGAACCCGTCTTCGTTTCAGTTCCCGCGGGCGTTCCACAGGGGCTGTGCGCGGGCTAGGACCGCCGCGTTCGTCGGGCCCGCGCCCAAAAATGCGGACTCCTCAAACAACGTCCAGGTCTGCGCCGACCGACGCCAGTACGCCGATAGCCACGGCGTGATTTCCGAACGCGGCGAACATGGCGGCGGTCCATCCCCTGTTGCTGGCGTGACCGTACGACCGGATTTCTACTGGCTTATCGGGAGGAAAAACAAAAGCCCATCCCCAAGTAGAGACAAGTTGATTATAAAGAATCGGCGAAGCCTTTTTTTCGAGACAACGTGTGCCGGCCCGCAAGTGGACGTCCATTCATATTCGTATACGTCTGCGCACGAATCGCGGCGCCTTTCCCTGCCGGCGGGCCCGGATGAAGCGCCCGCGGAGCGGGTACGTCGGATACGTCTACGTATACGTCGACGCGGAAAACGTCGTCGTCTACGTGGGCCAAACCGTCCAGCGTCTGAAGGCACGCGACAACCAGCATTTCAGCTCGACGCAAGGGGAGTTCGATCGCGCGTACACCGACCGGTCGATGTACACCATGCAACTGATCTGTAAGCAGACGTTCGAGACCGAGGATGCGCGCGCGCGGTGGCTCGACAAGTTCGAGATCCACTTGATCGAGTACCACGACACCTACCTCAACGGTCTGAACTCGACGCGCGGCGGCCAGCACGGCGCGACCGTCGCGACGCTGGTTGCCACGCGCAGGCGGATGCGCATTGAGTTCCGCGATCGGTACATGCCGGCGTTTCGCGCGTTCTTCGCACACCACGGCCACCTCCTCGTGAGGCGAGGCGTCTACGCCGACGCTGCTGTCTGGTGGGACGCCGCGCTGATGCCGCTGGCGGCGCTCGGGACGTTGGTGAGCGACATCCGCACCGGTAACACCGCCGTCCCCGACGAGTGTCGCGATGAGCTGTTCGACGAGCTGGGCTTCGAGATGAATCATCAGATAGCGCTGTTCCACAATCGGTACATGCCGGCGTTCCGCGCGTTCTTCGCACACCACAAGCACCTCCTCGTGAGGCACGACGGCGTCTACGCCGATTATGGCGTCTGGTGGGACGCCGCGCTGATGCCGCTGAAGAAGCTCGGGGGGTTGGTGAGCCACATCCGCACCGGTAACACCGCCGTCCCCGACGTGTGTCGCGACGCGCTGTTCGACGAGCTGGGCTTCGAGATGGATGCTAGGGTGGCGCTGTTCCACAATCGGTACATGCCGGCGTTCCGCGCGTTCTTCGCACACCACAAGCACCTCCTCGTGAAACAAGACGGCGTCTACGCCGACGCTGCCGACTGGTGGGACGCCGCGCTGATGCCGCTTCCGGAGCTCGGGAAGTTGGTGAACAGCATCCGCACCGAGCACACCGCCGTCCCCGACGAGTGTCGCGACGAGCTGTTCGACGAGCTGGGCTTCGAGATGGATCCTAGGGTGGCGCGGTTCCACAATCGGTACATGCCGGCGTTCCGCGCGTTCTTCAAACACCACAAGCACCTCCTCGTGAGATTCGACGGCGTCTACGCCGATCATGGCGTCTGGTGGAACGCCGCGCTGATGCCGCTTCCGGAGCTCGGGACGTTGGTGAACAACATCCGCCCTGGTAAAACCGCCATCCCCGCCGAGTGTCGCGACGAGCTCGTCGACACGATGGGCTTCGTCTTCCACACGAAGGACCTGAAGACGCACCTGCTGCGTGCCTCGGCGAACCTGTGGGCGGCGCGCGTGGTGGAGCGCACGCTGGGTCTCTTCGCGGTGCTCCCGACTCTCTGGGGCGAGGGCCGCGATGCCAAGCTCCGCGCGCTGATCCCGGAGCTCGCCCACTGGGCAAAGTCGGCGTCGATGTGGGCGGCCGGCGCGGCGGCGTGGCACGCGCGGCGCGCGGCCGTGATCGCGTCGACGTGCGGGAAGCGTGGACCGCGGTTTCTAGCGGCGTTGGCGGAAAAAACGTCCTCACCGGGGTTGGGGCCATGACTCGACGTGGTGAAAAGACGCTCGCGCAAACGAAGGGTCGCGCGGGCATTCGGCGGAGCCCCGTTCGTAGAAAACTATCGACGGGATGGTCGCCTACGTTCTCGGAGACGGAGCTCAGAACGCCTGTGGCTGCATGCGGATCATGCTCCCCAAGTCCCACGAACCGGAGGCCAACGCGTGGTATTCGCGAGCGAGTCGACTCGCCGCCGTGTATCCCCCACCGCGCAGCGACGCGCCACGGTCCATGTGTCGTAGTAATACCAGGGCGAGGCACACTGTTATTATCGACCCACATACCAAGCGATTCATTTTCGTAGGCGTCGTGCTTCTACGTAGTTTTACGTAGCGAGAGGATAAAAACCACGCGGCCGCCCGTGGCCCCGACCTCCAAAGAAGGGGAGCACGCACTCACGCATCGGCGCTTGAGCCGACGGTGTCCCTGTATGGTGTATAGGGATGCCAACCCTGGAGGACGGCGGCGTCGGCGGTGCGTTGCGTGGCGTCGTCCTGTTCGGCGTCGCTGTCGCGCCTCGCGCGCTTGCTGGCGCTCGGATCGTCCCTCCGCATCGCGCGCTTCTGACTCGGGGCCCCCGTCCGACGCTTCCTAGCCCGGGTCTGCCCCCCCGCGTCGCTCGTCGCCACCCGTCGCGCGACCGCCGCCCGCCGTTCGATCTCCGCCCGTCGCGCGGCCATTTTCCTCCGCATCCAGCCGCGACTGTTCCCACGCTCGCTGGCGGCCACTGGTGCGTACGATCTCGCGCGTGAGCCGCCATGTCCATGCGTGTATACGAGATGGTCTCGTGCGGCGATCTCCCCTCGAACGCGTCTATCGAATGATGACGAGTGTCCCGTCAGCGCGTACCGCTCGACCGCATCCCCATACCGATCGACCACGCTGTCGGCGTGGAAAGGGAACGATGGCGGACAACGCCCATCGCGACGGAGGTGTCTGTACAGATCCAACTCCAGCGACGATCGGAGTTTACTCCCATGATCCGTGTATACATACACGTCTCTGTCGCCCCGGGTCGCCCCGCTCTGCCGCCGGGTCACTACAAGGTGCCATCCCTGAATCGGCAAGTCGTTGCGGTCGTGACGCGGTGGTACGTCGCGCTCCCCCTCGACTAAGTCCACCATCCGGACCATCGCGCGAACCACCGTGTTCACCACGGGATTGACCGCGGGCTGCTCCACCGTCTTCTTCTTCGTCACCGTCGCCTTCGTGCTGGAGTGAATGCAGGGGAACACCGCGCCGGGTGCCCGCGGTGACGGTAGCGCGACTACGGGCACGATCACAAGCCGCACGCCCGTGTCGGGCGGAGGGACGGGCGGGAGGCCAATGGACGGGAGGCCTATGGACGTGGCCATGGGTGCGGGGACGGAGATGTCGGTTCTGGTGAGGGGCGGACACGGAAAAAAAAATGGTTCAGTACGTTGGTACGTGTCCATTAAAGTACAGTACTTACTCACCCTTGGTTTCGCTTAAAATAGATTTCGTCTACGGATGAAACTCGATAATCATTATCATCGAGTTTCACACGACGCACGTCTCGACGTCTCTCCCCCGGGGCGGCCCGGCGCCGGGACATCTCGCGGTTGCGACTACGGCGTCGACCGCGGCATCGACTGCGACTACGGCGTCGACCGCGGCATCGACTGCGACTACGGCATCGACTGCGACTACGGCATCGACGGCGACTACGGCGTCGACCGCGACTGCGGCGGCGACTACGGCGTCGACCGCGGCATCGACTGCGACTACGGCATCGACGGCGACTACGGCATCGACGGCGACTACGGCGTCGACCGCGGCATCGACGGCGACTACGGCGTCGACCGCGGCATCGACTGCGACTACGGCATCGACTGCGACTACGGCATCGCCCGCGACATCGACTATGACTACGGTATCGCCCGCGACATCGACTGCGACTACGACGTCCACCATGGCATCACCCGACGCTCTATCCGATCCTCGACGGGATTTTCGAGCCAAAGTCCTACGACTTGTAGCTAACATGCTCGGTAAATTCGGCGCCGATCCCGTGTCTATGAAATCGTCGCTTGCTGACATGGCACAAAGATACCTCGGGCGTGAAAACGATTGTCTCTCGCAGGAGGTACGATAGTTTGCGTGGCGGGGGAAGCGGGCTTGGGGTGGAGGGTGACGGGGCTCGCTACACAGTACGTACACCGTCGTTGTCGTCCCCGCGATGCAGGATTTCGTTCGCGAGTTGTATGCGATTGCACAGGCACAGCAGCAATTGTACCTATCCAAAGGGGGTGCCGTTGCAAAGAATACTTGTTGGGCCTCGAGCGTCAAGATCCTGTGTATGCACGCGTTGAAGCGCTTTCGTCGGTCCGGCGAGACGTCGGCTCGAGCGACCGCGTCGGCCTCACCCGTGAAGCGTCCGGCGACAGGGGAGGGACCGATGGCAAAGCGCGCCCGTCGCGACGCCACGCCCGCTGTAAGTGGAGATACCTCGAACGAGGCCAGTCGCGTACTCGAGAAAACCACTCTCGTGCCACACGACGAGCTACCCAAAGCTCCCCTGTCTGACGAGCTCGGCCACCAAACACGACCATCACAACCACGAGAACAACTACGAGCAACCCGTGAAGACAAGGAAGGAGGTCCCCGCCAAGAAGAAGGCGATCCAGCACTCTACGAGTTCGATCTCGGGAATTTCAATATCGACGAATTCCAGGTCGACGATTCGGGTCTCGTCGATCTGGAGAATTTCGATTTTGATCGGGACACTTCTCCCGGGGTCGTCCCACAAGCCTATCGTGGTGGGAAGGCACCTCCCGAGGCACCTCCCCGTGGCAAAAAATGTCGCCAAAATTGGATGGATGGCTATAACGTATACAAGGATCGCGTATACAAGGATGGGAGCAGCGATGACTCCTCGTCCGCGTCCGACTCGGGCTCCGAGTCCGACGCGTCTTTCGATGGATCCGCCGACGGTAAGGACACCGAGGAAGTGAATGATGCCAAGACGAGCGCGGCAGTGCGGCTCGGGGTGGATACCGCGCGAGAGAAGGCGCAGGCGGCGCTCGAGAAGGCGGCGCTCGAGAAGGAGGCGCTCGAGAAGGAGGCGCTCGAGAAGGCGGCGCTCGAGAAGGCGGCGCTCGAGAAGGCGGCGCTCGAGAAGGCGGCGCTCGAGAAGGCGGCGCTCGAGAAGGCGGCGCTCGAGAA
>Ga0206126_10002828_pt1 | contig 18240 bp, 14 predicted proteins | sample Helgoland_Spring_5_FD_148621 | JGI IMG/M metagenome (GOLD analysis project Ga0206126, IMG submission 148621) | Pelagic subsurface seawater microbial communities from Kabeltonne, Helgoland, North Sea - Helgoland_Spring_Bloom_20160412_1 | ecosystem: Environmental > Aquatic > Marine > Epipelagic ...
TAAATCACTCATTAAACTATCTCTAAAATCTAAAACTTTACCGCTACTCATAGCCGTAGAGTATCTTCCGTTATAAGATTTTATTAAAGTTTTAAACTCAGAAGTCTTTTCGTCAAAATAATTATTCACATAATCTCTCATGTGAGGAATTTTTTGAATCTCTTTTAAATAATTTGTCCTTGAAGTTTCTAAAGCTTTTTGCTCCGATCCTATCATCTGAGCGTTTTGAAAATCTAATTGCTCTTGCTGCATCATCTCTTGACGCATTTGAGCTTCTTCTGCTCTTCTATTCCTTCTTGCTTCCGATGTACCTTTAAACGCCTCTGTTAGCGCTTGCATTGCTCCGTAATCTATTGCCATTATTTTCCTGTATTAAATATGTCATACATTTGTTGACCTAAATCAACTTCATTATCTTTTCTATCAAGTAATCCTGAAGTAGTATTTCCTAGTAATCCTTGATTAACAACTGAGCTTACAGCCTGATCCTCTGAATTTAATGGATTGCTATCTAGCTCCCATTTTGTTTTCATTTTAACACCTTCATTGTCAACACCAACTTGATTTTGAGCAGATTTACCGTTTTTACCAGCTTTATATCCCATGTCTAACAAAAGCTTTTCATTTTTTAATTTGTGGTATCTGTTAACCTGTCTACTGCCAATAGCGTCAGAAACCATTGATAAGCCAGCCCCTGCTAACGCAGCTCCTGCTGATTTGTTTGCGGAATCTTGTTGGTATTGTGCGTTTTGATATTTTGCTTGCCTAGCCGCCTCATATTGCTCATTCATCATCATCATACTATCGTACTTTTGCTGATTTTGTCTTTGCATTTGTGCGTCTGCTACTGCAATATCCATTAATGCAGATTGACGAGCAACGTCAAGACCTCCAAGTCCAGCTAAAAATTGAGCTCTATTACCAGCAGATCCACGAACAATATTTTCTATACCAGTAGCGTATGACGAATCTAAATCGTTATGAGCTTTAGCTAACTCACTAGGAGTTAAGCCTTGTTGAGCTAATCGTTTAGACTCTTCTAATCTTTGTTGGAATGCAGGGCCTAGCTTTGGATCTTTAGGTATGTCAACATCTTTTAATGCCGAACCTAAACCAACAGCTCCAGAAGCCAAACCAATAAGAGAAGATAATCCACCTATTTTATCTAAAAAAGACTCCTTACTTAAATCACCTTCTCCTCTTAAATCAAAATAATCATCAGAACTATCAGTATCATCAATAGTTTCCTTTTTAATATTTCTGTTATTATATTCCTCTTGAGTAGACTCTGGGTATTTTTTCTTGTATTGATCAAAACTTAAATCTTTATCTTCTTTAGCTATATAGTCTTCGCTTACAATATTTCCATCCTTATCGTAGTAAGCGCCATACTCTCCGAGTAGTTTTGACTCTTTTTCTTTTCTAACTTTTTTATCTTCTTCAGTCTCTAAGTCTTTAGGCTTACCAGCATAGTCTAATAAAGATGTTGATTCAGGAAATAATTCTGAATCTACTATAGATTGTGATATTGCATTTTCCTCAGAATCTGGAACTATAAAAGTTTCACTTTGATTTTCAGATAAATAATTAACAACATCTTCTATTGTGTTTTCACCACTAGAGATTTGCTTTCTTAATCTTGGTGCTTTGTTGGCTAAATAGCTATCATACGATGACTCATCATAAATTAACTTTCTACCATCATAGCCGCTCTCTGTATTATAAGAGCCCTCAATCATACTCATTGTAATAGGATTACCACTTAACTCAGCGTAAACTTCTTTAGGTGCACGCCCAGTACGAGGTATCCCTACTTCTTTACTTAACTCTAAAGTACGATAATACTTATCTTCAGTCATGTCTTCAAATAAAGAATCCCAAGCCTGATCTCCTCCTATTTTTTCTCCATAACCCTGACCTTTAGTGTACTGAAAAAACTCCTCTACCTGTCCTCTAGCTACACCTAATTGTTTTGGATCTAACTGATTTACATCACTCCAGCCAAAAGATTTAGATATTCTTTTAAAGTACTCTGATCTAGCTTCATCATCATCCCCTTTAAATCTACCATCTTTTAAATCGTTAGCAAAAGATTTAGAAACTCCATCTACAGTAGTCCTAAAATTAACAACATCTTCTACGTCTGTTCTTGCGTTAACAGTTGCGTCATGTATTTCTACTAATTTTTTAGCATCTCCAACAATATTTGAGGCTGTTTGCTCTTCTTTTGAAAGTCCTAAATTTATATTGCTTTCATAAGTTTCTTCTGATGTTAGATTACTTATTTGCTTTAACTGGTTTTCTCCAATATTAGAGTTTATTGTATCCGATAAGCCAAGCTCTTTTATAATAGGAGAATATTTACTGCTATTAAAAAGTTTTATTTTTCCAACTTTATTTTTATCAGGTATTTTATCCCAAGATTTTTTAGGATCATATACAGAATTATCTTTTAAATTACTGTATTTTGTTTTCCAATTATCAGGTTTACTTCCTGTTAATAAGGTAGGTCTTTTTGTGAAAGCTTCCCATCGCTTTTTTTCTATTGTAGATTTATAATCACCCTTTAATACATCTTTTAATGTACCATCCATAGAAAGTAAAGCTAATGTAGCCATCTGTTGCTCATTAACATCTTGCGACCAAGCATCAATTCCGTATCCTTTTAACACGTCATTTCTAGTTTCTCCTGTAAATTGTTGAGAACCAAAAGCAGAACTGCTATAATAATTTTTTTTAGGATTAGGCCCAGATTGATTAAATCCACCTAAATTAATTACGCCATCATCTTTATCTGACTCACTTTTAAATATTTGATATAAAAAATATTGTACGTTTTCGTTGCCTAAATATTTTTTTAATTCTTCTTTTGACATAATTATACTCTATTTTGTGTTATAAAATTATCAATATCTTGAGCGCCATATAAATTACCAGATTTATTTGCGCCATAATAAGCATCTAAATTTTGCCTCTGATCTCCTTGAGATTTAAAATCCGCTCCTTGACTTACTACAGCATCATTACCTTCTTTTATTTGTATTCTTTTTTGCTCTGCATTAAATTCTTTTTTTTCTTTTAAGCCTTTAAATAATCCATAAACACCACCAGCAGCAGCTCCCCACACACCCCCATACTGGAGTCCTTTAGATGCGTAATCTAAAGTATTTAAAGCAACATCTTTATTATCGTACTTATCGTCTTGGTTAAACTCATTTAATATACCACTAGCTAATCCTATTCCGCCTTGAACACTCACACCTGAAGCTAAACCTTTAGCTTCTCTTCTGTCAGCTCTTGATCCTCCAGTAATTTTACGTGTTTTAGCGTCAGACACTAAAGGGTTATCCATTTGATAAGGGTTTCCACCGCTAGGTATTAAACTTTCTACAGGATTATTTGAGTCTAAACTAACAGAGTCACTAACAGTAGGTTTACTTTTTTTACCCATATTTAATACATCTCCAGTAGGAGTTCTGTAAAACTCTCTACCTAATAAATTAAACGACTTACTTGTTCCAGGCATATTATCTTGATTTTCTTATTTTCGTATTTACAGCAAATATATTAAATTTTTCTCCAAGAGAAGAATAGCTTATTGTATGCTTCATCCAGCTACCTCTTACTCTATCTCCGCTACCTCTTAATGCAATCTTATGAACTCCCTCTCTAATTCTGTTTTCAGTAACAGTTTGCTCGTCACCTACTGATCCTTGAATTACATGATTTGTAAACGCAACAGAGCTGTCTGTTAATATTTCAGAAACATCAAACACTTTATTTTCTGAAGCACTATCATTAACTACAAACCCAAGATTGTAAGCTTGATAACTTCCAGAATTTAATAAATACAAACTGTCCGTATAACTATCTAATTTAAGGCCATAAAGTTTTCCTTTATAGGGTAAGTAATTGTTAAAATAAATAGAAGATCCTAAAGTAGATTCGTGATTTATTTCACTAACTAAACTTCCATCTATATCTGATATAACAAAGTTATAGTTTATTGAATTAGATTTAATTTTAAAATGACACTCTCTAAACTCAGAATCATAACCTAAAGCCAAAGCATCTAAATCACCTAAACCATTTGTTGGGTTATTTATAGATCCAGATATATTTGTTAAATAATTTTTATAGTTATTTTGAAACGCAACTGGTATAATAGATTTTCCATCACACTTAATTATTTCTTTTTTATCTTCATCATAAAAATAAAAAGAACTAGGACTAATAATAGATTGATTGTATTGTTGGCAACCATATTGATCAGTTAAATAATCATACCTTTCTATTACAGTTCCAGTACCAGAAGTTATTTGTATGTCAGCAGCAGCTCCTTCACCTTGAATTAAAGCTCTTGAATTTATAGATAAAAAAGCTACAGCAGAATCTTGAATGCAATAAAGTTGATTTTTAAAGTTTATTAAATCTTTTATTTCTCCTTTAGATAAATTTAATTCTATAAAATCATTTGCAGGAAATATAGACCAAGCATCTTGAGGTTCTCCTGCTATTTTAGTTTTAGAAGAAGCAATTTTAGATTTAAATAAATCATTAGAATCCCAATTAGAAGGCTTTACAACGCTACTTAAAAGGTTTGACTCTTGATTGTAAGAGTTGTTATAGTAATATTGATCTTCACCTGCTTGAGTTAAAATTTTTGAAGAACCACAATATATACCATTCCTTAAGGCTAAATTATAACCAGACTCTAAAGGAACGCACGTATTATAATAAGGTGATGTTCCAGAATTTGTTTCTCCACTAGGCCAAATATTTTTGTAGGTATAAAAATCACAAAATGTATCCCCTCCAGTTATTTGAAAGCTTGTTGTTGTTTTTTCATAAAAACTACTACAATCGTAGAACCTTGTATTGCTAATAGCTGAATCATTATATCCACCATATTGCTCAAAATTTACAGTTGTATCTCTAACTATTTCAGCTACCCATTTACTTGTAATTGCTCTAAAGTACTTGTTATTAGAAGAAACATTTACTCTATGTATAGATTTACCAACGTAATCAAAAGTGTCCTTGTAACTTATTGCTGATGTTGATGATGTTCCGCTACTTGTTTTTAAAAATAAAGTAGAAACTGCATTACCAACAAAATCAGCTCTTTTTTCGTAAAGATAATTTAAAGAATGACTACCATATTGATTATCAAAATCAGTCCAAGAATCTTCACCTCTTGAATTTTGAAAAACTTTATTTAATCCAGATTGAGTAGTTGAAACTTGCTCTCCGTTTGTAACGCTCTTAACGTAGTCTAACCCTACATGCTGCATAAACAAACCAAGATTATTATCTGCATTTTTTATACGTGAAAGAACAACATCATCATCACTATCAGAAGTTAAACCCATATCGTTAGCAGACATCCATTTATACCTAAATAAATTAGCTTGACTATGAACATTATTATTACTTTCATCTGTATCTGAAACTCCGTCATCAACATCTATCCCTCCACCAGACATTAAAGTAAATTCACTATTAAATTGATCATAGGAAACATTATTTTCAGTCATCCATTCTCTACCCATCACAATAGGAGATACAAGTTTCAAATCGTAACCTTGATCTAAAAACTCATAAGATTTACCACCAATAGTAACATCTGGAGTATCTAAAGTAAAAGCATTATCAGCAGTCCTAAAAGGATTAACATTAATATTTGTATATCCAGTATCGTCTGTTTCTAATACAGAGTAAGGTATATCTTCAACTAAGTGTTTATTTCTAATACTTGCATTTCCATAATCAGGACTTTGATTAACACAGTTATTTAAAACTCCTTGAGTTATAATAGTTTTATCATTGTCTTGTAATTCAGCTCTAACTATTTTATATCCAGAAATTTTACTGGTAATAGTGCTAGGAAGTCTTACCTCTATTTTAGGAATTAAAGCCCAACCATAAACATTTTTATTTGAACTAGTAGATGGTTTCCAACCAGGCAATTGAGCTTCTATTTCTATGCTATTTAATGACGTACTAGTATTAATTACAGGATTTCCACTAGAATCTAAAGAATAATTATTATGATCCATTGCTTCAGGCATTTTTACATCACCAATATGATGAGTAAATCCAGGTCTACCTTTTGTGTCGTAAAGAACAATACCAAACCTATAAACCTCTCCTCTTTTAAAGCTTCTGTATTTTGTATCCCAAGCAGGATTGTGAGGCCCTTTTTTACCTCCAGCAAAAGTATCTGTATTTTCAGTTGCATAAACTTTAAATGGAATACACTCTCTTTCTCCTGTGTCTCCAGAAGCTGCACCAGCATAATCAGCATTTGTAGCAGTTTCATCAATTTTATAACCTACCTGATCAAAAGTAACTCTAAATCCATCATTACTGTTTGAAGAATATCCAGGCGTTTCAGCTCCTAACACAAACTTATTAGTAGTAGTTCCAAAATTTTTACCTAAAAATTTATAATGATTTTTATCCTCTACATAATTAGTGTTATCATATATTCTTACGCCACCACTTCCATTTTGAAACCTATGAGGGTTAGCTTCTTCTGTATGTGCGGTAAATGTAACGTTAGTATCATTAGAGTCATCTGAATCCGTTATCTTATAAGATTTTACTTTATAAGTACTTAAATCTAAGTCTAAAACTTGACTTTTAAGGTTTGCAGCAAAAAGTTTATTATCTTTTTGAGCTAAAGACTTACATACATCCCAAGTAGTATTATCTATTATAGCAGACGCTATACCTCCTTCTACAACTTTTTCTAATTCAAATCCACTATGTATAAATTCATATTTTGAACTACTTATAGAGCCTTCTTCTATTACCTTTATTGAACTTACATTTTCAGAGGGATAATATATAGCTGCAATTTCAATTATTTCATATTCTGTAGATAAATTATTAATTTCTAAACTTAAAGACTTTGTTGACTTAAAAGATGACAACTCACCTTCAACAGTAAGTCCGTCATTTGTAGCTATACTATTTCTTACAATATTTATTGGTCTTGATATTGGAGCCCAATGAGTATAGTTAGATTGATCTTCTGATCCCAACCTATAAGTATAACTGTATGCTCCATAATTTAAATTACCACCAGTATTATTGTAGTTAACTAGCTCAACTTGGTGCATTACGTTTGGTTTAAACGCAAGAAAATCGTTTACTGTTTTTGAGCTTAAATCTTCATCTTTTATATTTATTGATTTAAGGCCTGTTAAACCATCAGTACAATATATTCTATGAATATTTTCTGTTTCAATTACAGATTCAATTTCTATTTTACCAGAAACATAAGAAAACAAACTTTGACCAGACCATAACTGAGTAGGACTGCTAATACTAAAATCTGAATTTATTGAGTTTTTATATATTTTCCAAGTAGGGCTTGTGCCTCCGCTTGAAGATTTTTGAGTAGTTATAATGTCGTCACCAACTATAACTGCTCCATGTATTCTATAACCAGAAACATTTAAGTTGCTTTTTTCTAAAGGCCCTTTTATATTTTCTAAAGAATAAGAGTTAGAACCATTTGTAATAACTCTAACATTTAGTCCTGTAAAATAAGAATCTTTAGGTTGAAATCCAGGATCTAAATCCGTCTTCATTCCACCAGTAAAAGTATTTGGTTTAGATTGCTCTGCCATAACTATTCTCTTTCAGGTATAAATGTATTCCAGTAACTAGCAATATTCTTTAACTCAGCTTCAGAAGGTAAGTTATCATTACCTCTAGCTTGACCACAAAGCCAATACCATCTTTTTTCTAAATCTTGAACAATATACCTAGCAATCTTTCCTTCGTAATACTCTATAGATTTATATCTCCACATTATATATTGAGCAACTGCGTCTTCGTGCCCCTGTTTAATCGTAGGAAAGCCTTCCTCGTCAGTATTCAACCCTTTGTATGCGATACTAGCAGATCCGCTAGAAATGCTCGCAAAATGGATGTAATCGCCTACAATCCAATATTTATCTCCAGAAGCATCTGCCTTAAATGTTTTTTGCGTAGGTTGTAAGAAGTTACCGTTAGATCCTTTAACGTCTATTAGCTTAATTAAATCTGTTGGTAGTAGCGCTTTACTACCACTAACAGTAAGTGTAGATTCTTTTTCTGTAAACGTAGTAAAACTACCTATTTTTTGTTCAGCCTCAAAAGCCCATTCTATAAACGCTTCTAAATGCTCAGAAGGATTACTTAAACCTAAGTTCCTTGCAACATTACCTACTATTCTTCTAACACTAACTTGCATTATATATATCTTTTATTAATTCTCTAACTTTTTTAGCTGGATAAAGTTTACACTTATATAAATCTTTTTTAAACTTAGTCCACTTTATTTTATAATAATAATCATCTAATATAGGTACTTTGTACCTTACAGGAAACCCTTTAGACTTAGACTCTTTAACGTCTTTTCTAATATGAAAAGCTCTTCTATGTTCTTTCTGCTCTAAAGACAAAGATCCTAAACCCAAAGGTAGCAAAATCTTTTGTTTCCTAACTATTAAATCTCTAGCCAGTATTTCAAAGAATTTAGTAACTATCTTAAAAAACAAAGAGTAAGGTATAGATTTAGTCTTTTTCCTGCCAGACGCTTCTACTCTTACTCTTTTAGATATTGCTTTATAAATATCTTTGTATGTTACATAAGGCATTACTTACCTGATGATTGTACCTCTCTATCTCCTTCTACCTCATTGTTAATTATGTCGCCAGGAGTTTTTAAGGTAATGTTTAATTCTACTTGTGCAACAGCTTCTATTAATGGCTTAATTAATTGCGCAGGAACAGGATACTCTGAATCATCACCACCCCAACTTGGAGAGTCTGTAGGATCTTCTAGTACAGCAATTATCTTTACTGATTCACCACCACCTGATCCATAAAAATATAGCTTTGTTGCATCTTCAATAAAGAATTTAGGCATGGCAGATGTAAATCTACTTTGCTCTTGAAAAGCTATTTTGTCTTGTGTAGTTCTCGCAAACACCATGTTACCGTCAACAGATGTCACACTTGATATTCCTCTAGTTTCACCAAAAGAAGCTACTCTAGGAATAGTTAAATACTCACCTTCATCTGGAACATTATAAACTCCAATGTTTTGTGTAGATCCTGTAGGAGCTTTTTTACCATTAACAGTATAAGACTCTAATATGTTTAACCTATGATAATGTACCCACTCTTTAATTTGTCGGATACTCAATTTATTGTCGTCAGTAGTATAACCACCTTCGGCTAAGTTTTTAATATTATAAGCAATTTCATTTAAAGTCATATCATCTTATTTAAAAGAATGGGGGTAGACGCAAATCTACCACCCAAACTAACGCAGGAAAAAAGAGAGTCATCAACGCTTTTCAGCGCTCAACTCATTAACTTGAAGTTGATACCGTGGATCTTCCAACGACAACATCATCTTTCTAACTGCAATATTTACTATTTCCTCCGAAGAGTTTAAATTATAACCACCAACTAAATCATCTCCACCTATTACTTCTTCATCTGCTAATTTAGGATTTTTTACATAAACAAAATCTACATTTTCAGTTGAACCAAGAACTTCTAAATTAGATCCTTTTAAAAGACCTATAGGATTAGTAGCTGTAGCTGAATGAAATGGATCGTGTTTAGCTGCATTATACTGATTAATACCCATAACATCAATTAAGCTTTTTGATGTAGCAGTATTAGCGCTAAGTAAATGATAAAAATTACTAGGCAGAGCAACAGACCCAGAGCTATTAGATTGATTGTTAGAATTAGCAACAAGAGGCGCTACCTTTTCCATAGACTGAGCATCGGATTCTAAAGTATTTATTAAACCTTTAGTGTATTCCATTACAGCTAAGTCAAGAAAATTATTCTTTTCTGTATCCGTAAAGTATGCTGTTCCTGCCTTATCTAGCAGATTATCTATGTGAGTATACGCTTCTGTGTATGTCATTATTTCTTAACTTTCTTTTTAGTTGAAGACAATTCCTTTTTTAATAAAGCGTGGATGTCTTTGTTGTCCTTTAACCACAACACAACCTGATCTTCAGTTAAACCTATAGTTTCAGTATTGTATTTGTAAGTACCGTTAACAAAGTTAAGAATTTTTTCGTCAATAGCACTCTCTATAAACACTCTATAATCTTTATCTCTGTCGTTAATAATTTTAGAAAACTTATTAGGATTGTCATTTGCCAACTTAATAACTTGAGCTTTAATAAATTCAATAGAATTATCTTTAGTTCTAATACCTGTTAATTTACAGAAATCTAGCACTTCTTTGTCAGTCATTCCTACAGCTATTTGAATTGCTTCGGCTGATTCAATCATTTTTTCTGTAGAAACCATTTCTTGCTCTATAGTATCTTCAAATATTAAATCCTGAGAAATATTAGGATAATTTTTTAACCAAGTAAAAACTTGATTGTCATATTCATCTGATATGTCAAAAACAATTGATGGAGAAGTCATTGTAAACTCCATTTCTTCACCATTAATATCGTAAAGTGTTTTTCTTCTCCCTTTTTCTTTTCGGTCTTTGTATGTAGAACCTAAACCTAAATAACAAAACCTTTTGGGTTTTTTAACTCTAACAATTACTGGATGTTTCATTTTCTCTCTTTTTTAAATTATACTTGTTTGCGTTCTAAAGGGAGAGATTTCTCTCTCCTCTTATAGTATACAATCTATTGTTACTCTCCAGCTAAAATACCGCAAGACAATGGATTACGAACAATAACTCCAGATTCAGACATGATTTGACATGTGAATGAGTCGTCACCGTTAGCAGCAAGTATTGATTTTTGATCGTAAGGATTTACCATACCAGGAATATATTTCTTGATATAATTTCTATTCATACCATCAGAACCTTTAGCAACCAACTGAATGTTAGGTACACCATCTACAGACGAGAAGTCTAAGAATACAAGTTTACCAGACATAGTTCCTGCATCTCCACCAGCAGTACCATGAGCGTTAGTATCATCAAATACAGGGCAGTAAGCAATAGTTAGTTTATTACCTAAAACATTGTAAGATGTATAATTAACACCTAGAGATACGTCAGATCCAGTTTTCATAGACTGCATAGAACCACCAGTAGCTCCACCAGTAGAATCTGCACCTACAGTAATTCCTTTCATAGCCTTGTGGAATTGGTATCTACCTTCAGTACCAGTAAATACTACCCACTCATTACCTTCAGGAGATTTTGCGTTACGAGATAGTTTAGCAATAAATTTAGCTAAATTATCTTCAGACAAACCTGAAGAAATAGTGTAAACATCTTTATTAGCACCATCAATTTGAGCTAAAATACCATCACCCATAAGGTTTCCAAAGCTATCAGCAGCACCAGGGTCTCCAGGGAAAGTGTAAGAGCCTGCAGCAGTAGTAACATTATTTACTCCAAACCATCGTTGAAGCTCTAATTGATACATAAACTCATCAGTAAACAATTTCTCTGCAGTAAAGTACCACAATTTAGATCCATTGTTTTCAATCCAAGTTACATCAGTTAAAGCAGAGCCTGTAATAGACAATTTACGTCTGTTAAGGGTCAACCAGTTTTTGTGAGTCTCTGGGTAAGTCATACCTTCAGAAACTTGATCGCCTTTAGATCCTTCACCAAAAGAAGAACCAATGCGAGCTAGAGTTTCACCTCCGTTTAAATTACCATGACCATTAGCAAATCTAATTGAATAACCATAACCATCAGCAGTTGAACTGTGAATATCAGTTGTTAATACAGCTGGTGGCTTAAGAGCAGTTCCGTCTGCAGTACCAGCTGCTACCAATACGTCAACTACTTGACCCACATTACCAGCACCATCCATAACAACATCATACTTAGAAAGCTCTGTGTTGCTTACTTGAACAGTTACATCTTGAAGTCCAGATTGAGTAGTTAAGCTATGACCTGTAGAAAACTCTACTTTTTGACCAGTACGACCTAAAACTTTCCATTCGAAAGATTTGTCACCTGCGATTTTTACGTTAGCATAACGACCTGTTCTTTCTAATAGGTACGTTAGTGCGTAACGAGGGTATTGCTGAATTAAAGTACTAGAAATCTCTGGGTGCTTTAACATAGCGCTTACCAAGGAATTAGACACCTGAGTGTCCGTTCCAAAAGTTGCATTTGTTGTTTTCATTTCTTTTTACAATTTAGAAATATTAATAAAATAATTTAAAAATTGCATTTACTTAATTATTATTTTAAAACGTAACATTGACAGCATTAAAATTATTATCCCATAAATGCTGAAGGATCGAATCCAGAGCCCTTCTTATATTTAGGCTTACTGTTTCCTCTACCTCCTTTATTAGTAAGGTTGTCTAATACACTACCCTTACCTTCTTCGAAGCCTTGCGACTTCAGCAATTTCTGTATTTGTGATCGGTTCTTCCATAAGAACGCTGCCTCCGCAACATTGGCATGAGACTTATAAATGTCCTCATTAAAGTTACCGTTTGTTATATACTTATACAGATCTTTTCTTTGTTCTACAGTTACTTTCCCTCCAAGGTAATTATTAAAACCTTTTAGGTGAGACTGCAAGTCTTTTCTTGCTTGTTCTTGAGCTTGCTTTTGCTCTTGAACTTTGCTTTGCTCACTTTTCTGAACTGACTCTTTTTCTGTTCGAATAGCATTTCTTAATTGCTTTCTAATTTTTAAAGCTTCATGCTTTAACATTCCAGAGTCTTCCATTCTATCAAGAGAATCGTCAACATCGTACTCATCCATTCCAGTTGCTTTCATATCAGCAGCTAAAAGCTCTCTATCTGAAAAAGCTAAATATCCTTCGTACTTTTTAGTTGTATCATTAACTACTTCAGGCTCATTTTTAGAACTTAAAGCTTTAATAATATCCTCTTTAGATGCGCCTTCTAAGCCAAGCTCTTCTGCTACTGAATCCCAGTTAAGCCCTTCTTCGCTTTTAGACTCATCGTCTTCGGTAGAAGATTCTTCCTCAGACTTATTAGAGTCATCAAAATCCCAATCATCTTCTGAGCTTTCTTGCTCAACCTCATCTACAACCTCTTTTTCTTGATCAGACCCCCAATCAAAATCCGAATCATCATCTTCTTGTACATCTTCTTGTACGCTATCTTCAGTTTCCTCTACTAAAGCTGTAGGTTCTACTTCAGATTTTTCTTCATCAACTTGACCTACAGTATCTACTAGCTTATCAAGTCCAGCAAAAGCTTCAGGATTAAACTCCTTAACCTCTTCGCTTAATGTTTCTTTTTTCTCTGCTTCCATTTTGCAATATTACTAAAAATTTGTTACTAAAAAAAATTAATCTTTAATTTGACCTTTTAATTGTCCTTCCATTTGATTTAATGCAGCGTCTGCGCGCTTAGTTCCGTAAGCGTCATCAGACAGTATTTCTGCGGTTTCTAGTTTAGATTGATGCTGTATTTCAGCAACCTTAATTCTAGTTTCGTTATCAAGCTTATTCATTTCAATTTCAATCTCTTGCTCTTGCTGTTTAGCTTGTGCTTCTGCTTGAGCTTGCTCAGACATAGCTTGTTGTTGCTGTGCTTGCATTTCTTTAGCAGCTTCTAAACCTCTTTCAAGAATATGCTCTGCTTCAGTCATAGTATCAGACTTATATATTCTAATTACATCTAGCATATCTATTTGACCAGACTGTAAAGCTGATTGAGCTAGCTGAGTTACAGCAGCTTTCATTTGCTCGTCCTTACCTCCATCACCTAAGAATACTCCGTAGTCGTTTAATGCTACATCTGGCATTATTGATATAAACTTATAAGTACCGTCACCAAAAACAGTTGCAGTCTTTTTCCCTTCAGCCCAACAAACCTTCATTAAGTTAGCGCAACGCATAAGTACATCTTGCTTTGCCATGTCGTGCGACCAGAACCAGGATCTTGTAATAGTAGCCGACTGTACTACAGCTCTTTGTTGATTACCTACTTGCTCGTACTGTTCAACTTGACCTTCACGCTGCTTAGTTACACCTGATACTTGACCAGCCATATCTTCTAGCATTACTTTAAGATTTATAAGTTGCTGTACAGAATTAGATAATGTAAAGTCTATTTGCTGAAATTGATTAAATGTTTGAGCCTGTAAACCTTCATCCTTAGAGTTGATAGGTATAATACCATCATTTTTTATATGATACATTACATCTTGCATGTTCATACCTAAATTAGCTGGCATTTGTGCTACATCATACACAACAGCTTTACCACCAGACCTAGCCATACATAGTTCTATATGATACATAGTTATGTTGTAAAGCATTTGCACGTTTTTAAGCAAATCTACCATAGATACAGGGTTACCTGTAGTATGATTTCTTACAACACCTATGTAGCTTAGATTAGCTGCACTAGGATCGTCTAAAGATCTTATTTGATTAGGCACTCTTTGGCAGTTAACCATAATCTTACCACCAATCTTAGTTGCCTGCCAAATATCATCAATAACAACTTTTCTTATCTTTTCACCCTTACGTTTTTTGTATTTATCAGAAACCATCTTTCTAAATGGTTTATCTTCATCATGTTTGTTAGGGCTTATTTTATATTGCATTTTCTTAAGTGATCTCCACTCTGCATGAACAACTTTAACTCTAAGCTCACCAGACTCACCTTTCATGTACCAGTTTCTGTATTCAGAATAAAGGTCAAGACTGTTTTGGTTAGATAAAGACTCTATAAGCTCAATATCTTTATCAGAAAGTACTTCACCAAACTCATCTACTATATCACTAGGAGATAGCCATCTTTCTTCTGTAATCCAGTTAGCTTCTCCAAGATCGTCAGTCTCTGTAGATAAGTCGTAAGCCAAAGCTCTAGGGTCTACCCTCCTAACGTGTGGATCACTATCTTTTATTTCTACCCTATAACATTCTTTACCTGTAATAAGTAAATCTCTAAATCCTTCTTTAAATTTGTTTTTAAGCTTGTACTTGTTTACAAGAAACTCAAGACCATCTTGCACAGACTCTTCAATAGACTCTCTGTAGTTGTATCTCATAAAAGTATCTATATCGTCAGGTATAGGTATTTCTTGACCTTCAGTCTTAACATCTATACCCATTTCACCCATCTGCTCCTTAACTTCTTCAAGCAGCTTATTCATAACCATAGAAACTTTATGGTCTTCTTTTCTATTAATAGCTTCTTGATTTATTGTAACTACCTTAGTATCAAGTGGTCTATGAAGATCTTCTCCTAGCAACAGATCTATCTTAGGTTGCACAATAGGGTAGTTTACTAATCTTGCAGGGTAATTGTACCCATACTGTTCAGTAAGATATTTATAGTCATCTCTATTAAAATCACCATTATATATATCGTAGTTTCTAATGTCTTTTAATTTATACCTATTCTCTGGGCTATCTACTTGATCTGTAGAATTTACAATAGCGTCAAGCATGTGCTCGCACCACTTCTTATCTTTTTTAGAGTCAGGTATTAATTGGCTAGGAAAATTCTTCATTATTTTATATGCTTTATAGGAGTACCGTTATTATCGTATTTATAATATATAAAACCACTTTCTTTTATGGCTTCAGTTTCTTTATTTTTTACTTCAATTGCAAAGTTATCATTTTCGTGGATTAAACACAAACCAAAAGCGATTGCTCTATCCGTGTTCCTAGAACCCCAGTCGCAAAGCTCGTCTAACAGGTCTATAAACCAGATTTCATCACCTCTTTCTTTTATGTAATCATACATCAAAGACTCCATGTACGCCTTAATTTGCTTGTTCATGTGGATACCGTAGTTATTTCTAGTCTTAGTACCAGGAGAGTGTGCAGACCTAGGTTTAGTCTTTAAATATTTTTGCGCCCTATTTCTGAGGAAATAGTCTAATATACCAATCTTTGTATATTCAATAAGCATTTGTGCGTTATAGTAGACGGCTAACTTTAAGCATCCGTCATAAAATTGCTCTGCTGTTTCAGGTCTGTCTGTGTATTCAGCAATAGGTAGCCTGTATGGTTGATTAGTATCAGCTATCCTTCTAAATATCATAGCAGAACCTAAAGACGGAGCAGCACCAGCCTGATCTTGATCGTAAGAATCAATACCACCAATATCTAAACCACTCATGTGTGTTTGTGGTTCGTGCAATATTTTATAAGCACCGTGAGGGTGTGGCGTAAACACAACTTGATCTGTTAAACCATTCTCATTTATTACCCAATCTAAGTTACCAGTAGTAATGTGTTGCTCTGGATCTGCAAGTGTCTGAACCCTAGCCCTTTGCTGATTAAGTAATGCTATATCAAACCTAGAGCCTTTAGTTTTTAAGAATGCTTCTTGTACTGTAAGAGGGTAGTTTTGTAAGTGTAAGTTATACGCCTTACTATCCCCACCGTTGTCAAGTATCTTTTGTCGCTCACCTTCTATATACTCATAAGCTTTTTTGTCGTCATCCACTCCAGTCTTAGGACTAAAGAATCCGTGAAGAGCTTTAGATGCAGGTATAAACATAGGGATTAGGTTAAACGCTTCTGCATTATAATACATATCCATAAAGTCAGCAGACGCTGCATCAATGTCACCCCCAGTTCCACCAATAACAGGAACGCCATACTGATAAGCACCATCCATGAAACAGGCCTTAGATGACATGTATGCGTTCTTTAATCTTTTAAACTCCCCAGCTTCTTCAAATATCATTATTGACAGACGCTCACCTTTGTAAACTTCAGGATCATCCATTGTTCTACAATGTATAACAGATTGATAACCGCCTATCTCCCACCTACCTTCATTATTCTTTTGCTTGTACCCAGCCCTAAGAACATCTTTAGTATCCTTAAGCCAACCATGCCGAAAATTAGGGTGTTGGTTCTGCAACCCTTTTTTGACTTTGTCAAAGAAAGAATTTGCTGTCACCCCAAGTCCAGCCGCAATTCCTACCTCGGAATGCGGAAAGAAAGTAAATTCGTGACCGACTAGCCCTGAGTTCATATAGGAAAACCCTTTATCCCTAGCTTTAATCACAATCATCCCTTTACCTTCCTCCCTGCAAGTATGGAAGAGGTTAAAATACTCTCTATCCATATCCCTATACCAGGGGTATATTAAGCTTTTACGATTTCCATCACTACCATCATTACCAAGAATCATGTAGTAGTTTAGATACCAGTAGTAGTTACCAGGTATCCACTCCCCACCAGGGGGTTTATAGCCATTAATACACCTGTGCATCTCTTCCTCCCAATAATCTTGATACGCAAGACTATCTGCATCTAGTTTAGGATGTCCGTTGTTAGGTATTGGCCTGTAAGCCTGTACGTCAAATTTCTTAGCCATTAAACGTCTTTTAGTCTAACTTCTCTATTCTCTAGAAAGCTAAGTGTTTGTTCACCACTAATAGTCTTTCTCTCACCCCTTCGCTCTATTGCTTCCAGCAAAACGGTACGAGTACCTAGTAGCTTTTCAATACCGATCATAACTTTCTGAAGGTCTTCAGCAGTTTCTTGATCTAAGTGCCACTCATTAATAAGTGTAGTGTATTGATCTATCTTTTTGTTAAACGCCTCTAACTGATCGTCAAGAGGATCTCTTTGTAGTTTGCGATACTTCTCTATAGCCGCCTTCATCAAAGGATGTTTAATGTCAGCCCATTCAGGCTTCCCAGTTAAGTCCGTGCATATCTGCCGAACCCTATCCTTCTCGTTTAAGTATCTATATGGTGAATCGTAGTCTTGACTCAAAGCAACAAACCTCATTCCTTTCTGCCCTAACTTCTTATCTTTTAAAACCTTTTGAAACTCTGGAACGCCTAGCACCCCATTGTCTTCATCAGTAACACTCTCTCCTTTCTTACTAATCTTTAATAGATACATTATTTTTTTTCTAGTTTGTACTTTAGCATAAACATACCAACATCAATAGTACTGTCCATGCCGATAGGTATCTCTACCTCTTCGTAATCACCAGTTTCTTCGTTGTAATAAACATAGTTTAAACTATCTAATATAGGATCATTAAAATACATATTGCGATCTAATATCTTATAGTCATTATCTATTAACCAATTGTCAATCTCATTATCCATTGCTAGGTCTGGAGAGAACATAGAAAAGTCATCAGTCTCAAACTCTAACACAAGAGAGTCTAACAACTCGTCTCTGTAAATCTCTCCATAAGGAGTTTCTATATATGATTTTACCATTTGTATTTATTTAGCTGTAGGGGGAAGATTCGAACTTCCACGTAGTAGTTAGCTAAAAGACAGATTTTAAC
>Ga0206126_10002837_pt1 | contig 18187 bp, 16 predicted proteins | sample Helgoland_Spring_5_FD_148621 | JGI IMG/M metagenome (GOLD analysis project Ga0206126, IMG submission 148621) | Pelagic subsurface seawater microbial communities from Kabeltonne, Helgoland, North Sea - Helgoland_Spring_Bloom_20160412_1 | ecosystem: Environmental > Aquatic > Marine > Epipelagic ...
TAACCGGCCACCAGAAGTTGGGTCTGGAGTTGTCACAACCAACCCTCTTTCCGTCGTTGGCGGATTGTTAGCCGTTGTCTTACTTATCTTTTTTTTAGCCTGGCTAATGCGAAGAGTGACAGGCATACCCACAATGGGCGGCCAGCAAATGAAGGTAGTCGCAGCCTTAGCTGTTGGCGCAAGGGAAAAGATAGTCTTAGTTGATGTTGGTGGTCAACAGATATTGGTTGGTGTCGCTGCGGGACGAGTTTCTCATTTGCAATCGTTTGAACAGCCCGTTTTGGAATCGCCAGTAGGTAACAGTGATTTTTCCAGTGCGATGAAAAAAATATTACAGAACAATCTAACCAGCGCAGCCGGAAAAAAGGGGCCTCAATGAAAATGTCGAGTCGCCGATTTTTACTGTTACTAGTTATTGTGTTTATACCATTTTCGTCTGTCTGGGCTCAGGATGCCGGCGGTTTGTCGTCGAGCGTTGACGCAGTGACTCAGATTGCTGCCAAGGCTGTTCCAGGAATTCCTGCGATGACAGTCACCACCAATGCCAGTGGTGGGCAGGATTATACTGTCACCATACAAATCCTCGCAGTCATGACAGTGCTGACATTACTGCCATCTTTTTTAATGATGATGACGGCATTTACCCGAGTGATCGTTGTTTTAGCTATTCTCCGCCAGGCGATTGGCCTACAAAGTACCCCGTCGAATCAAATCATATTGGGATTGGCAATATTTCTGACTATTTTTATTATGCTGCCTGTTTTTGAACAGGCTAATACACAAGCTTTACAGCCCTATATGAATGAACAAATTACCTCGCTTGAGGCTATAGATGCTGCATCGAAGCCATTTCATGAGTTCATGTTATCGCAGACACGAGAAACAGACTTGGATTTGTTTATGCGAATATCTAATACCACCGGCATTCAAACGCCGGAGGAAACACCTTTTTTTGTATTGGCGCCTGCATTCCTCACCAGTGAGTTGAAAACGGCTTTCCAAATGGGTTTTGTGTTGTTTATTCCATTTTTGGTTATTGATTTGGTGGTTGCCAGCGTATTGATGGCGATGGGCATGATGATGTTATCCCCCATTATTATTTCCCTGCCGTTCAAAATTATGTTGTTTGTGTTAGTCGATGGCTGGGTGATGATCGTGGGAACTCTGGCGGCAAGTTATGGTTATTGACGACACACGCCGCGTTACGACAGACAGACTTTAGAGGTGAAACCATGACGCCGGGTGTCGTTATTGATCTATTTCGAGAAGCACTGCTGCTGATTATTTTGTTGGTATCGATTATGGTCGTTCCAAGTTTAGTTGTCGGGCTGGTTATTAGTGTCTTTCAAGCAGCCACTCAAATTAACGAGCAAACACTCAGTTTTTTACCTCGCTTAATTACAACTCTGGGTATGCTAATTCTGGCGGGGCCTTATCTGTTGAATGAACTTATCGACTTCACCACCAGACTTGTCAGTACAATACCGACGTTAATCGGATGACTGTCTTAAATGCCTGAAATTGACAGCGCCGCGATTGGCGGATGGTTGGGGTCAGCGATGTGGCCATTTTTCCGCATAGGTGCGTTTTTTTTGGCAGCTCCGATTTTTGGAACGCAATTGGTGCCAGCACGGGTGCGAATTGTACTCGCGTTCCTAATGACATTAGCTATTGCACCTAATTTGCCGCCGATGCCCGTCGTCGATGCCGTGTCTGTGTCTGCATTTGTGTTGACTGCACAACAGATTTTAATCGGCGTGGCTATGGGCTTTTCAATGCAAATATTCCTACAGATATTTGTTGTTGGTGGTCAGATAATCGCTATGCATATGGGTTTGGGTTTCGCGTCGATGGTTGATCCTGCTAACGGTGTAACGGTTACCGTACTGAGTCAATTTCACCTGATGTTAATTACCCTGCTGTTCGTTTCAATGAATGGCCATTTGGCGATGATAGAAGTGTTAGCCGCCAGTTTTTACACATTACCAGTAGGATTTGCCTTTATATCGAAAACAGCCTTGTTAGATTTGGCGGGGCATGCGGGATGGATGTTTACTTCCGCACTTTTGCTAGCCTTGCCTGCGGTGGCAGCCCTGATGATTGTTAATATGTCGTTAGGCGTTGTTACTCGAGCAGCGCCGCAGTTAAATATATTCTCTATTGGTTTCCCCTCTATGCTGCTGCTCGGTCTATGTATCGTGTGGGTGACAATGATTGGGTATTTGCCTCTCTTCGACCGATTTACTCGTGAAGCATTAGCCATGATGACCTACTTGGTTGGTGGCTAGCGGGATTTCCCCGATCGTTATTTTTTCAATGCGGTAATTAAACCCCCGGTGACCACTTCGGCATAACAATTGCTGTAGAGAGTGTTAGGGCGGTGCAATGTCGATTCATTGACGCTATTCAACTCTCATGAAACACGCTTAAGCAGAGCAATTCGCCGTGGCAGAAAACGACAACGGACAAGAAAAGACAGAAGAGGCAACCCCTAAGCGTCTCGAAAAATCAAGGGAAGAAGGGCAAGTTGCCCGTTCAAAGGAGTTGGGTACGGCATTAATTCTGCTGGCTGGAGTCGGCGGTCTTATCATTTACGGGGGAGACTTTGGCCAGGCACTAATGGGCGTAATGCGCTTTAACTTTAGTATGCCGAGGGATGTCGCGTTCGACGAAAGTCTTATGCTTCGACATTTAGGAAACACGTCTATATTCATCATTGAAACGATGCTGCCGTTTTTTGCTTTAATAGCGGTTGCAGCGGTGGTCGGACCAGTGGCTTTAGGCGGCTTTATATTGAGCGGTAAAGCATTGGTGCCGAAGTTAAGCAGGCTTGATCCTATTAAGGGAATCAAGCGCATATTTTCCCTGACGTCCCTTGTCGAATTATTAAAATCGATCTGTAAGGTCTTGGTAGTCGGTTCGATGGCCTACTTTACCTTACGGAATGCGCAGATGGATTTACTCGATTTGGCGCATGCGGAGCTACAACCCGCCATCGTGCAGATGCTAACAATAGTGGCCTGGTCCGTCTTGGCCGTGAGTGCCTCGATGATTTTAATTGTCCTCATTGATGTACCTTTCCAGATTTTTGACCATAGCAAGAAATTGAAGATGACTCTTCAAGAAGTTAAAGACGAGATGAAAGATTCAGAAGGAAAGCCTGAAGTTAAAGGCCGAATTCGACAGCTTCAGCGTGAAATGGCACAGCGAAGAATGATGGAAGCTGTTCCCGAGGCCGATGTTGTTATCACCAACCCTGAGCATTTTTCTATTGCGTTGAAGTACGATTTAGAGGGGGGCGGGGCTCCCATATTAGTGGCCAAAGGAGTCGATTTTTTGGCTATTAAAATTCGTGAGATAGCTAATGCCAACGACGTCATGATATTGGCAGCGCCGCCACTGGCCAGGGCCATCTATTTCACCACGGAAATAGACGATGAGATCCCCAATACGCTTTATTTGGCCGTAGCGCAGGTACTAGCTTATGTCTTCCAATTGCGCTCGTATCAGCAGGGTAAGGGTGTTAAACCGAAGGCAGTTGGTGATATCGAACTTCCGCGCGAGGCACGCTATGACACCCAAGGTAATCCTGAGCCCGAAGCTTAAATTATGAAAAAAAGTCATCAGGGCGAAAACCGGACGGATTCTTGCATAGGTATTGAGAAGCTGGCGAAATATGCCTAATACGTCATTTTTTTGAACTCAATAATGAAGACGAAACATAATCAATGAATGCACCGCATAACCCCGGAACACAGAGTCAATTAGCTGGATTAGGGCTTTTCGCACAGGGCAACCTAGGTGTTCCTGTGCTGCTGGTAACTATTCTTGGCATGATGATATTGCCAGTGCCACCATTTCTTCTCGATGTTTTCTTTTCCTTTAATATAGCGTTGGCCATTGTCGTTCTCTTGGTCGCAGTTTATGCATTGAGACCACTCGATTTTGCGGTATTTCCTACCGTGCTGTTGGTATCAACTTTATTCAGACTAGCGCTCAATGTGGCGTCGACCAGAGTTGTGCTACTGGAGGGTCATCAGGGCGGTGATGCCGCTGGAAAGGTTATTCAATCTTTTGGAGAGGTTGTTATCGGTGGTAATTATGCTGTTGGCCTCGTCGTTTTTCTTATATTAATCATCATCAATTTCGTTGTTGTTACCAAGGGTGCGGGTCGTATATCAGAAGTAAGCGCACGGTTTACGTTGGATGCTATGCCCGGTAAACAGATGGCGATTGATGCAGATTTGAATTCTGGATTAATTAGTCAAGATGATGCCCGGTCCCGTCGCGAGGAAATTGCTAGCGAGGCTGATTTTTATGGCTCAATGGATGGCGCCAGCAAGTTTGTCCGAGGAGACGCTGTTGCCGGCATCCTGATCTTGAGCATTAATATTATTGGCGGGCTGGCGATAGGTATTCTGCAGCATGATCTTGAGTTTTCGCGAGCACTGGAGGTTTACTCACTATTAACCATTGGTGACGGGTTAGTGGCACAGATACCGGGACTGTTACTGTCTACAGCAGCGGCAATAATGGTTACAAGAGTTAGCGATTCTAAAGACATGGGTGCACAAATTTCGGCACAAATGTTTGACTCGCCAAAGGCGTTGATTGTCGCTGCTTGTATTCTTGGCTTTATGGGAATCATCCCGGGTATGCCCCACGTTGCTTTTTTATCGCTTGCCAGTGTCTGTGGGGGTATTGCCTACATTATTACTCAACGAAAAAATCAAGTTGAAGTGGATCGGGTTGAGCTGGAGCAGGGTCAGCAGTTACAAGAAAAGAAGGACCAACTAAAAGCGGCGGAAGTGCCAGAAATTGGCTGGGACGATGTCCAGCCCGTAGATGCCATAGGATTAGAAGTTGGCTATCGTCTGATCCCCATGGTTGATAAAAGTCAGGGTGGCGAGTTACTGAGCAGAATTAAAGGGATTCGAAAAAAACTATCGCAAGAGGTTGGTTTTTTAATTCCCTCAGTCCATATTCGCGACAATCTTGATCTAATGCCAACGGCCTACAGGATCAGTTTGATGGGTGTAGCGGCAGGTGAAGCTGAGGTTTACCCGGATAGAGAGCTGGCTATTAATCCGGGGCAGGTATTTGGTAAGTTGGACGGCATACCCACCACGGATCCTGCCTTTGGTCTGGATGCGCTTTGGATTGAGCCCGGTATGAAAGATCAAGCCCAGACGCTGGGCTACACGGTCGTTGACACCAGCACCGTAATCGCCACGCATATCAATCAATTGCTATTAAAGCACACACACGAATTACTCGGTCATGATGAAGTTCAGCAAATGCTGGATATTTTGGCAAAGAACTCGCCGAAATTGGTTGAGCACTTGGTACCGGAAACGGTTTCGATGACGGTGTTGTTGAATGTACTGCGCAATTTACTGCGCGAAAGTGTTCCGATTCGTGATTTAAGAACTATCGCTGAAGCAATATCTTCAAATGCTCTGCTGAGTCAAGATTCTGGCGCGCTAACGGCGGCGGTAAGAACTTCCCTGCGGCGAATTATCGTCCAGAATATCTACGGCGCAGAGTCGATATTACCGGCTATTGCGCTCGATCCAGCTATGGAACAAATATTGCTTAAGTCAGTTCAGCAAGCACAACAAAGTGGGTTTTCTGACGATATTGTTTTAGAACCAGGGTTAGCAGAGCGCTTGCAGTCGGCACTGATTGAAGCGGCGAAACGGCAAGAGGTGGCGGGTAAGCCATCAGTATTACTCGTTTCCGCGCCATTACGCGCTGTATTGGTGAAGTTTATTCGGCATACGGCGGTAGAGATGCAAGTGCTGTCTTACGCAGAAATACCTGACGATAAACAGATAACGATTGAGAGTACTGTCGGTTAATCCGACTGGGTTAAATTTTAGCTATTACTAGAGGCAATTTTGATGCAAGTAAAACGTTTCGTTGCGGCTAATATGCGCTTGGCGCTAAAAATGGTCCGGGAAGAAATGGGGCCGGATGCAGTGATCTTATCCAACAAGCGTTCCGGTGAAGGGGTTGAGCTGCTGATAGCGCTTGAAAGCGTGCCGCAATTTGCGGACAACGAGATCAGTCGCCAAAGTGCGACGCCGACAGCTCAGCAAGTCGCCTATTCAGATAATCCATTTCGATCCAGTAATACCGATAGTCTCGCAGCCGAAACCACAGTTGCTGCTAGTCATTTGGAGCTTGAAGTAGAACGCATGCAGCGTGAAGCAAAGCAGCGGGCTAGATCGTTGGCATCGGTGCTGTCGGAAAAAAGCAACGGCCAGCGTGAGGCCGGGATGGATACTGACAGGCTATCAACGAGCTCGATCGAGGCGAGCTTGCCGGATGATGTAGTCCATTTTACACCCACTCAAGTACCGCTCAATAAAAGGGCCGCCGTACCATCTGTGGAGATAGCTGAAGAGTCGATAGCGTCTGAGGAGAAGCCACCTGAGCCGATAGTTAACGAGGCGCAGTATGTCGCTACTGCCGGAGGAAACGAAGAAGAATTATCGCAAATGCGGTTTGAACTGCAGTCTATGCGAGATTTGCTAGAACGTCAGTTTTCATCGATGGCGTGGGGTCAGTTCAGTCAGAGTAAGCCGCATCAGGCAAGTTTGTGGAAGCGTTTAAAGCGTATGGGAATTGGGGCGACTATTGCCAGTGAGTTACTAGATTGCGGTGATGTTGATCCTACAAAAAGTAGCAGGGAATCCATCGATATCTGGCAAACGGTAATGACGGACCTGACAGCGCGCTTACCGGTAGTCGGCAGCGATATGGTGGGTTCTGGCGGCGTATTTGCATTTGTCGGGCCAACGGGTGCCGGCAAAACGACAACAATTGGAAAGCTAGCTACGCGCTATGTACTAGAAAACGGGGCTGAAAATGTAGCGCTTGTTACCACAGATACAGTGCGTATAGCCGCTCATGAGCAACTGCGTACATTTGGTCGAATTCTTAAGGTGCCCGTGTGTATCGTCGATAAAAACAACAGCCTTGATCGGGTTTTACATTCCTTAAGGCATAAATCGCTAGTTTTGATTGATACCGCAGGTTTGAATCGACAGGACCCCAAATTGCAGAGCCAATTATCCTCACTTAATGAACTGGGCGATAGAGTGCAGTCCATCTTGGTGATACCTACCACCAGCCAGCCGGATGTGGTGAGGTCTGCCTACCATACTTATAAAACCGATAATATGAATCGCTGTGTGTTGACAAAACTTGATGAAACTATGAGTTTGGGCGGTGCGCTAACTGTTATCATCGATAAATCTTTGTCAGTTGCGTATAGCACCGATGGTCAGGCCATCCCCGGTGATATAGCAATTGCAAAAGCTGATCATCTTGTTCGCAACGCGATTGATCTGGCGCGGCATAGTAGAGCAGACGATGAGTCAATGGCTGATGAGTTAGCGACGCTGACTTCTCGCCGGTCGCATGATCATTCGATGACAGCGTAAGCGGTCAAGTTTTATAGTTTAACAACTACATCGACTTTTGTTCGTGTACAATAGTTAACTTTATGCAAGGGTTTCCCAGTTGGGAATATTTGTATTGCAAACTGGGTCAGTGCCATTGCTAGCCAATGCAACGAGGAGTTTATTCAGGCAATGAGTAGTAGTCATCCTGTACAAGTAATAGCGGTTACCGGCGGCAAGGGCGGCGTTGGAAAATCTAATGTTTCTATAAATTTGAGTGTTTCCCTAGCAAATATGGGGCGTCGAGTGGCGTTACTGGATGCGGATCTTGGGTTAGCAAATATTGACGTATTGCTGGGTTTACGGCCGAATCGTAATCTTGAAAATGTGCTGGCAGGTGAATGTTCGCTGATGGACATTATGCTGACAGGCCCTGGCGGAATTCGAATCATACCTGCTTCCTCCGGCACGCAAAAAATGACAATGTTAGGATCAATGGAGCACGCGGGGTTAATTCATGCTTTTAGTGAAATCAGTCATCAGATTGATGTGCTCGTGATTGACACTGCGGCGGGAATTTCAGATTCGGTGGTCAGTTTTGTTCGCGCTTCACAAGAAGTGTTAGTTGTTGTGTGTGATGAGCCTTCCTCAATTACTGACGCATATGCACTGATTAAATTACTCAGTAAAGAATACGATGTTGATCGGTTTCGAGTGGTTGCAAATATGACTCGATCGCCACAAGAAGGTAAAAACTTATTCAACAAACTCAATCAGGTTACCGATCGTTTTCTCGACGTAACCTTGCAGTATGTTGGTAGTGTCCCCTTTGATGAGTCGGTACGCAAGGCCGTGCAAAGGCAGAAAGCAGTAGTGGAGCTGTTCCCCAGCTGTAAGGCCGCTATTGCTATCAAAAAAATTGCCGAAACAGTCGATCGTTGGCCGCTGCCTTCCTCACCGCGAGGACATTTGGAGTTCTTCGTGGAGAGACTGGTTCAAGGCGTCTCTGGGCAGCAGTAACGGTACTGCCTTAAGGGATATGCATGTATAGCAACGTTAATAACAATACTATGGACGAAATGGTTGAGCGGTATGCGCCGCTGGTAAAGCGTATCGCCCATCATTTGATGGCGCGTATGCCGTCGAGTGTCCAGGTTGAAGACTTAGTGCAGGCCGGTTTGATAGGGCTGCTAGAAGCAGCTCGTAATTATGACGCGTCTAAAGGCGCTAGCTTCGAGACCTATGCGGGCATTCGTATCCGAGGATCAATGATCGATGATGTGCGTCGTGGAGACTGGGCGCCACGGTCAATACACCGCAATTCGCGGCGCGTTTCCGAGGCGTTGAAAAGTGTGGAGTCACGATTGGGGCGCGATGCTACTGATCAAGAGGTTGCAGCGGAGCTGAGTGTTTCTTTGGATGATTACTATCGGATGTTGCAAGATTCGGCATCGAGTAAACTATTCAGTTTTGATGAGATTACCAGTGGAGAGGATAAGCCTGAAGAACAATTACCTAGCTCAACCGCTAGCCCCTTTGATGGCATCCAGGCGAACGCTTTGCGGCAGGGTCTAGCTGATGCTATTGGGACTTTGCCGGAACGTGAGCGATTGGTATTGGCACTGTACTACGATGAAGAGCTAAACCTGAAGGAAATTGGCTTGATCTTAGGCGTTAGTGAATCACGGGTAAGTCAAATCCACAGTCAGGCCGCTACGCGCTTGAGAGGCCGTATGTCGGACTGGCAGCAGGAAGACTCTGACTGAAATACTGTGTGTTGATCTACCGTGTAACTTCTTTAACCTGAGCGTTTATCGGCGGTTATCAAGATTAGTTATACGCTTTAGCTGATTTATTTTTAATATAAAAAATAACAATAGGCTAGTGGAAATAGGTACTGAAAAATTAGCAGTGTGTGGGCCGAAGCCCGAGCTAGTCGGACGAATTTTCGGTATAAACCTAGGCAAAAATATTACTGGAGGTAGCTTTGGACAAGGAGATGAAAATTTTAATCGTGGACGACTTTTCGACCATGAGACGGATCATAAAAAATTTGTTGCGTGACTTAGGGTTCACCAATATAGCGGAGGCTGATGATGGCTCAACAGCATTGCCGATGTTAAGAAACGGGGACTTTGACTTTCTTGTCACGGACTGGAACATGCCGGGTATGTCGGGTTTTGATTTATTAAAAGCTGTTCGTGCAGACGAGAAGCTTAAAACGCTACCGATTTTGATGGTGACTGCGGAGGCAAAGCGAGATCAGATTATTGCGGCGGCCCAAGCAGGGGTAAATGGTTATATCGTGAAGCCATTTACCGCCGCAGTGCTCAAAGAAAAAATCGATAAGATCTTCGAGCGAGTCGGCAACTAGCTCGCGATGTTTCAGATGATACGTCACTAACGCGAGGAATTGCGACGCTATGGTGGAATCAGATCAAGGTAACCCCTCCGATGAACTTTGGCAGACGCTGACAAAGCGTGCTCGAGCGCTAGTCAGTGATTTAGAAGCGGGTGATTTCCCCGGTGCCTTGGCGTCAATAGAAAAGCTTAAGGCAGAGCGGGATCATAGTATTTACCGCGAGGTTGGGAAGCTCACGCGAGGATTGCACGAGGCGATCGCTAACTTCGATATAGACATCAGGTCAACGGGTGTCAATGATGAGACTGCGTCAAAAATGACCCACGCGGAGGATTGTTTGGGTTATGTCATTAATCTTACCCAGAATTCTGCCGATAAGACTATGGACATGGTTGAAGAGTCGATTCCACTTGCTTCGGAGTTGAATGAAGGAGCGCTGTTGTTGCGGCGAGAATTGCGTACTTTGATCAAGGGACAGCTTAGTCCTGAAGAATATCTGGATCTGTATCAGCGTGTTGACAAATACCTTGCCGTAGCCGATGAAAATTCTGCCCAGCTAGGGGGCAAGCTCAATACTATTTTGTTAGCTCAGGATTTTCAGGATCTGACCGGCCAGGTGATCAAGAAGGTTATCGATTTGGTTCAGGATGTTGAGATAAGGCTCGTTGAGCTGATGCGGGTGGCAGGCAAAGTTGAAGACTTGACAGGTATCGTCCAGGGCGCGAGGTCACTTGATTCTGTGGCTACCGATGACGACGGACTCAATCTATCAGCTGAAGGTCCACAGGTTAATGCAAAAAACCGAGAAGGGGTTGTCAGCGGACAAGATGATGTCGATGATTTATTGTCCAGTCTAGGCTTTTAATGGGTTCTCAGTTCCCGAAATGTCACCGCCAAATTATAAAAATACGTGAGCTGGAGGTCGTGAGTGTTCAGTGAAGACGAAGAAATACTGCAAGACTTTCTAGTTGAAGCCGGAGAAATACTGGAGCAATTATCCGGGCAGTTAGTAGATTTGGAGGGGCAGCCTGATAATCGCGACTTGCTTAATACCATTTTCCGTGGATTCCATACCGTGAAGGGCGGCGCTGGATTTTTGCAGCTACACGCGCTGGTAGATTGTTGCCATATTACTGAAAACCTATTTGATAGCCTGCGCACGGGGCAACGCCGGGTAACGTCTGAACTGATGGATATTGTGTTACAGGTTCTTGATGCGGTGAATGCCATGTTCGAACAACTTAGGCAGCGCCAAGAGCTGTCGCCAGCAGACCCGCAGCTGTTGCTGGCATTGGAACAGCTGGCAGACGGGAATGACTCAGATCGCGATAGCGCAGCGGCTAACCTCAGTAGCGGTTTTCCTGATGCAGACAATGCTGATGCGGAATTTGAGCTATTTTTGGCGGCGCTTACCCAGTCACCCGCACAGCAAAAAAATGGCTTAAAAGAGCCGTCATTGGACTCGGTTTTCCCCCCCAATGATGAGATAACCGATGACGAATTTGAAAATCTGCTGGATCAGCTTCACGGCAACAATAAACAAACTGATAGCAGAACGGGTGCAAACGATGCCGCCAGTCAGACGCTTGCTGGTGACGATATTAGCGATGAAGAGTTCGAGGCACTATTGAATGAGCTTCACGGTGATGGTTTGCCGGGCAGTACTCGACTGGGCACGTTGTCAGAGACAGCAGTCGATGGGGCTGAACCCAAAACAGCGGCTTTGTTACCCCCTTCTGCCCGCGATAATGAGTTTGACGCCTTACGAGACCCGCTAAACGGCAAAGGCAAAGGATCGATTGATAGGGCGGTTACGGTCGAGCCCGCATTTGAAAGGGTTTCGGTACCAACAGTAAATATCGCGCGCAATGCCGAGGATCCATCCACTGGCGTCAGGCTGAATAAGGTAAGTGCCGTGGAGACAACTGTTCGAGTCGATACTCAGCGGCTCAACAACATCATGAACATGGTAGGCGAGCTTGTTCTGGTGCGCAATCGATTGGTGCGTTTGAACGCAGACAGTGTTAATGCAGCGATGATTAAAGCCGTCTCAAATCTTGATGTAGTAACGGCAGACCTGCAGTCATCGGTAATGAAAACGCGAATGCAACCGATTAAAAAGGTCTTTGGGCGCTTTCCTCGTGTAGTCAGGGACTTGGCGCGCAGTTTAAACAAAGAAATTGATTTGGAGTTACAGGGCGAAGAAACAGATCTAGATAAAAATTTGGTAGAGGCGTTGGCTGATCCGCTTGTTCATTTGGTTCGCAATTCGGTTGATCATGGAATCGAAATGCCTGATGTGCGTGAGGCCGCAGGAAAGCCTCGCGTTGGCAAGGTTATTCTGTCTGCTGAGCAGGAGGGGGATCATATTCTTTTGTCTATTATCGATGACGGCGCTGGTATGGACCCCGACATACTGCGTAACAAGGCCATAGAAAAAGGCTTATTTGATGCGAGTTCTGCGGCTCGCCTGAGTGAGTCAGATTGTTTTAATATTATATTTATGCCGGGTTTTTCCACCAAAAAACGAGTGTCTGATGTGTCCGGTCGTGGTGTTGGAATGGACGTTGTGAAAACAAAAATTGTCCAATTAAACGGATCTGTAGATATTGATTCAAAAATGGGGGAAGGCACCAGACTATCAATAAGGGTACCGCTGACATTAGCCATTATGCCGACCTTGATGGTGATGTTGTCTAGGCAGATATTTGCCTTGCCACTGGCGAGTGTCAACGAAATATTCGAAATGGATGTAACGCGCACCAACAGGGTTGATGGGCAGGACGTCGTCACTGTTCGAGACAAAATTTTGCCATTGTTTTATATCAAACAATGGCTAGTTAGGGACGCTGATAACTCAGAGAGTTTCGGCAATGCATATGTTGTGATTGTAACTATTGGCAGCCAGAGGGTCGGGTTTGTTGTTGATCGATTAGTTGGGCAAGAGGAAGTGGTTATCAAGCCGCTGGGGAATACGCTGCGTGGGATACCGGGAATTGCTGGAGCAACTATTACCGGAGATGGAGGTATAGCACTGATATTGGACCTTCCCGGTTTGCTAAAAAATTACAGTGATTAGAGCACAGCCATTATTACGGATGTTGGTTGTATGGCGCTGATGAACGCAGTTATGAGGAGATAGTGTCATGTCTATCCAAAGTACGTGTTTGTTATTGCGGTTGTACTTTTAGAGGTTTTTATGACGATTTCTGTCCTAATAGTCGATGATTCTGCTTTCTTTAGGCGGCGACTAGTTGAAATGCTCAGCGAGTCCGCGAGCTTGGACGTAATTGGCACTGCGGTGAACGGCCAGGAGGCGGTAGAAAAAACGCTAATGTTAAAGCCTGATGTCATCACCATGGATTACGAAATGCCAGTAATGAATGGTATAACGGCGATAAAGCGTATTATGGCGCAGCGTCCCACGCCAATACTAATGTTTTCGTCGTTAACCTATGAAGGTGCTAGGATTACGCTGGAGGCGCTAGAGGCCGGGGCGGTTGATTATTTGCCTAAAAGCTTCGATGAAATCTCAACAAAATATGCTGAGCTGAGCGAGAAGCTGATTGAGAGAATACGGGAGGTGGCCGGCGCGGGTATAGCGGCAAGGTCGCCTCCGTTGCCGTTTGCGGACAGCGCGCAAATACCAAAGCTCGCCAGTCGGGTGACTCTAAACCCGCCCGCGGCGGGTGGCATGAAAGGAGGTGGTCGTGTAGATAACAGAAATATAAACGAAATTGCGGTTGTGGTAATAGCAACCTCAACGGGTGGGCCAGTTGCATTGCAACGGATATTAAGTCAATTGCCCGCTAATTTTCCGATACCGCTCGTACTTGTTCAACATATGCCGGCGGCATTCACGCCCGCGTTTGCAGAACGCTTGAATAAGTTGTGTGACGTCGACGTCAGAGAGGCAGAAAACGGTGATACTCTACAGAAGGGTCTGGCACTGCTGGCGCCAGGCGGCAGGCAGTTGATGGTCGGTAAAGATGGCAAAGTGAAAATACTGCCGGGTGACGAGCGCATGAATTATAAACCCAGTGCGGATATTACCTTTGGTTCTGCAGCCAATGTCTTTGGGAGTAAAGTATTGGCGATAGTGTTAACAGGGATGGGTGCTGATGGCTGCGAAGGCGCAAAAATTTTAAAACAGAAAGGTGCATTGATATGGGCTCAAGATGAGGATACATCAGTGATTTATGGGATGCCTATGGCTGTTACGAAGGCTGAATTGGTCGACGAAGTGTTGTCTCTGGATCGTGTCGGTCAACGATTATGCGAATTAAAGTAAGGTTTTTACGATGGATTTCTTGAGTATATTTGGTGTGATTCTGGGTTTTGCGGCAATAATAGGCGGCAATTATCTAGAGGGTGGGAGTCTCTCGGCATTAGCCAATCTGCCGGCGGCGGTCATTGTTCTTGGTGGTACCTTAGGTGCGGCAATGCTGCAGACACCATGGTCAGGTATGAAACTGGCGTTACGTCGGTTAATTTGGGTTTTTGCCTCGCCGACTTATGCCTTTAACAAAGGTGTCGACAAGATAGTGCGTTGGGCGATTGCTGCCCGTAAAGAGGGTTTACTGGGGTTAGAGGCGATCGCCGAGGTAGAGCCTGATTTTTTTGCGCGGAAAGGTCTGCAGTTATTAGTTGATGGCTGCGAGCCTCAAAACATTCGGGCGGTGATGGAAGTTGAGTCGGTCATGCTAGAACAAAGAGATGTCGACGCCGCTAAGTTTTACGAAAGTATGGGAGGCTATGCCCCGACGATCGGCATCATTGGAGCAGTGATGGGGTTGATTCAAGTAATGAGCAACTTATCGGACCCGAGTAAATTGGGTGCTGGTATAGCCATTGCTTTTGTTGCCACCATTTATGGCGTTGGACTTGCTAATTTGCTGCTGTTGCCGATTGCCAGTAAGTTGCGAAGTATTGCTCGGGTAGAGGCAGAATTTAGAGATTTAATCATAGAGGGTATTATTTCCATTGCGGAAGGAGAAAACCCCAAAGCTATTGAACTCAAACTAAACGGTTTTTTACACCGCTAAAGCAGTAAGGAGACGTCCGTGGCCCGTCGCCGCATTGTTGAAGATTCTGTCAGTCATGACCGTTGGTTGGTGTCATATGCTGATTTTATAACGCTATTGTTCGCATTTTTTGTGGTGATGTATTCCATTTCACAAGTTAATGAGGGCAAATACAAAGTATTGTCTCAAACTCTGTCAGAGGTGTTTGCGCGGCAGGGCCCTGGAGCACCAGAACGGACGTTGGATCCCTTTCAAATTGGCGATGTTGTGAAGTCTAATCCACAAAGTTTTATTGAGCTGGAGGCAGAAAATGACGGCGATAACTCAGGTTCTAGCGCAAACGAGGAGTCAGAGCAGGGCGCTTTGCCAGCAGAGTTTGAACAGATAAATCAAAAAATTGATGAGGCGCTTGGCGAGCTACTGAAAAGTAATCTAGTGACAGTCCGGGGTAGTGAGAAGTGGCTGGAAGTCGAACTCAAGTCGTCATTGTTGTTCGGCAGTGGGGATTCAACGTTAAGTGTGCCGGCAGTCGGCGTACTGGAGAGTATCGCCTCAATTCTCAAAGACCAAACGAATCCGATCCGAGTCGAGGGTTTTACAGACAATCAGCCGATCAATAGCGTGCGTTATCCGTCGAACTGGGAGTTGTCGGCAGGAAGAGCATCCGCAGTTGTAAAGTTTTTTATTGAAGAGGGTCTCTCTGCAGATCGTTTAGCGGCTATCGGATATGGCGAGCACCAGCCGGTTACAGACAACGACTCAGAGGAGGGACGCGCGGAAAATCGACGTGTCGTGTTAATGATTTCCAAAACGGGGGAATTACGTCCGAACCTTCGTGAAATAACCTCTACTGAGGAACTGCAGGTGCCGCAAGTTGAATCTTTACAGGGGGCAAGCGCCGGGATTGAAATTATAATTCCTGGTGTGAATATTGAGCCTGAAGAAAGCCCGGGGATTGACGTTGAGGCAATCAACAGCGGTCAGCCGATTGGTAATGGCGTTAGGACGATCCAGCTTGAAGGTGGTGGACTCTTATTTACTAATGATACGCCTCGAGAAGATGCTGAAGAGTAGTTGGCCGGTAGGCAGTCGATAGACGATTACCAACATAAAAGATAATCAATGCATAAGTTTTGTTAGCGCTAAGTGAGGATAAGAAATGCGGGTCTGGGCCGTAGCGAATCAAAAAGGTGGTGTTGGAAAAACGACCACAGCGGTGACTTTGGGCGGCTTATTAGCGGAGCGAGGCGAACGTGTATTGCTGCTTGATCTGGATCCACATGGTTCGATGACCAGCTACTTCGGCTACGATCCGGACATTCTAAAAAGCAGTAGTTTTAATTTATTCGCCGCAGAGGACCTGACACTTCCTCAGTTCGAAAAATTACTGCTCGCGACATCGAGTGAATACCTGACATTATTGCCGTCTAGTATGGCACTAGCGACCATAGAGCGACGAGCGACGGTTGAAGGAATGGGCTTAAAAGTCGCACGGGCTCTCGCCTTAGCTTGGGATAAATATGACTATGTTCTAATCGATAGTCCGCCGGTGCTGGGCGCGTTAATGATTAATGCGCTGGCTGCTAGCGAGCGATTATTAGTGCCCGTGCAAACCGAATTTCTAGCATTAAAAGGGCTCGAACGGATGATTCGCACTATTTCGATGGTCACCCGTTCGCTTAAGAAAAATCTTCACTACACAATAGTGCCGACTATGTTTGATCGGCGAACACAGGCATCGGTCAAGACGCTGAGAGCTATGCGAAATACCTATCCTGAATCTATCTGGCCAGCAATGATCCCGGTCGATACTCGATTTAGAGACGCTAGCAAGGAGGGGGAAGTTCCCTCCCAGCATGCGCCGGGCTCTCGTGGTGTTGGTGCATACCAATCGCTATTGAAATATCTACTGCTGCAACAGCAGCAGAGAAAGCAGGCTTGAGGCGTGTTGTCGGTGAAGCATAATCCATGAGCAGCAAACCTTCAGGCAGTGGTAGCGGCAATGATCAAGATAATAGCGAAGGCTTCGTGCAGGATTATCTGGATTTATTACTGGGCAATGAGCCGGTTGACGGAGCGGCAGAGCCTATAGCTCCGCAAGCGTTAAAACCTATGGTTAGCCCAGCACTTCAGCGCCGATCCTCGGATACCGCAGCGCCTTTGGTGATGGTCGCCGGCACGGATATGAAGCCGATAGCCGTAGCAAAAAATCCGTCAGTAGCGGTGCAGGGCAAATTTCAGTCTCGAGTTTCAATCCCCGTTGATGGTGAGCGGCGAAAGAGGCCGCCGGCAGTCAATAGGGCTGAAAACCAGTCTACTTTACCGGTGACCCAGTGGTTAAACGGCAGGCCGCTCTGGGCGCAGCGCAAATTTGAATGTGTGCTCTTTAAAGTCTCCGGTTTGACAGTGGCGTTACCGTCGGTCGAATTGGAAGGCATTTACCCGATGGCGATTGAGTCGTTAGTTGTCAAAGATAAAGGGTTATCATCAATGGGCTTGTTGTCGATAACAAACGGTCCTATTTCGGTAATTGATACGGCGAGTGTAGTCATGCCGGAGCAATATGACGGCGCTATGCGCGAGCGATTTAATTATGTGGTCGCCATTAAAGGTATGAGTTGGGGCTTGGCCGTCGATAGTATAGTCGGTGCCCATGTTCAAGATATTGCTGCAGTGACCTGGCGCAGTGATCGCACAACCCGGCCCTGGTTAGCGGCTACCGTGACCGAGCATGCGATTGCTATTGTTGAGGTCAACCTCTTAAATGCGATGTTTCAGCAGTCCCCGCAAAATTGATCTTCTGGATTCCTTGGTGTTAGTGGCATAAAAAGTGCTTAATCTATCGTAATTGTCTAACGATGATTGTATTTTGACGCGTCCGCACAGACGTTGGGCTTCCGGAGGCAGAGTTTATGGTGTCACATCCCAGTAATGGCAGTAATGAGCCCATGATGCAGTGGGTGACTTTTCGATTGGGGAAAGAGATTTACGGGGTCAACGTAATGCAGGTACAAGAGGTTTTACGTTATACCGACATAGCGCCAGTACCCGGTGCGCCTTCCTTCGTGCTCGGGATTATTAATCTCAGGGGTAATGTTGTCACTGTTATAGATACCCGGCAACGTTTCGGCTTGCCCGCTGTTGAAATCTCTGAACAGACTCGAATCATTATTATCGATGAGCATGATGCCGTGACAGGTATCCTGGTCGATACCGTAGCTGAGGTGGTTTACTTAAGCCCGTCAGAAATAGAATCCGCGCCGAATGTTGGGGGCAATGACAGCTCTCGATTCATTCATGGTGTATGCCAGAAAAATAATGAACTACTGATTTTGGTGGAGCTTAACAAACTACTCACCGAGCAAGAGTGGTCGGAAACGAGAGAGTCTTTA
>Ga0206126_10002841_pt1 | contig 18156 bp, 2 predicted proteins | sample Helgoland_Spring_5_FD_148621 | JGI IMG/M metagenome (GOLD analysis project Ga0206126, IMG submission 148621) | Pelagic subsurface seawater microbial communities from Kabeltonne, Helgoland, North Sea - Helgoland_Spring_Bloom_20160412_1 | ecosystem: Environmental > Aquatic > Marine > Epipelagic ...
TTAATTTTAAGCGAGCGGTGATGGTCGCTAAGCCGCTAAACCTTCCCGTGCGCAGTTCTTAGAGTGCATTAACACCTAAAGTCTTTTATTCTATGCCTGTCCAATCAGATTGAGACATTGGAGTGAAAGCCATCAACAAGCCGATTAAACCGTTTGGGATCAAAAGCCAACTAAAGGTCTTATGGGGATTAACGATATTAATTGGAAGCTGTTTTTCCTCTGCTGTCTACGCGGCTGATGCCTTCGAGCCAAACGATGCGCTGAGTCAAGCCACACTGTTGGTGGTTGGTAACCCTAATCCGCAGCAACATACATTAGATCCTGACAGGGACGTTGACTGGTTCAGGTTTAATGCACAGTTTTTCGAAGTCTATGACATCAAGACGCTTGGGCTTGGCGCAACAGTTGACCTTGCTATTGAGGTTTACGATGAAAATGGTGATCGCGTTGGTGAAGTCGAAGATGACTTTATTCAAGGCGAGGCAGAGGAGTTTTCTTTTCGTGCACCGTCAACTGGCACCTTTTACCTCAAGGTATATGACTATTATTGTGTTAATGGTGGTGATGGCTGCGCGGCGCCAAGAGGCGATGAGGCAGCCTATAGCATTCTGATCTATATACCGATCGGGGCAGTGGGTGGCGCTGATTTGGCGATTGTTCATGAATCTGCGACGGCGGGCTTTGTAGAAACCCCATTCTCACTTGGTATTGAAGTGACAAATAATGGCGGTCAAGAAGAAGACGACACAGCGGACAACCTCTTAATCCTTACCTATTCTGAGCCGCAATTGCCAAAGCCTGCAAGCCTACCTGAAGGATGCCAGGGCGAGGTAGGGCTCGTGATGTGTACTAAAGACGAGTTGGTCGCCGAGGATCGTTTTGGTTACACCCTCAATTTTGAATTTTCGGATGTTGGCAAGGTGCGGTTCACCAGCACCGTGGCCGCCTTCGAAAATGCAGATTATACCCTGCAGCAAGCGGATGATCAGTGGTCGAATAATGTCGTTGACGAGGTCGTGACTGTTAGCGAGGGGGCGGGCGGCGGCATTACCGATAGCGATAATGATGGTGAACCCGATAGTACGGATAACTGTCCCAATACCGCTAATGCGAACCAAACAGACACTGATAACGATGACGAGGGCGATGCCTGCGATACGGACGATGATAACGACGAGGTGCTCGACGGCGCGGACAATTGCCCCTTGATCAGTAACGCCGATCAAGCGGATGCCGATAGCGACGGTAAGGGCGATGCCTGCGATCGCAGTAATGACAGCGATAGCGACAACGATGGCATTGGGGATCTTCTTGATAACTGTCCAGCGGTTGCCAATTCAGACCAAGCAAACAACGACAATGACGATTCTGGCGACGTTTGCGATACCGACGATGATAACGACGCGGTGCTCGACGGCGCGGACAATTGCCCGCTCGTTGCGAACGCCAATCAAACTGACACCGATAGCGATGGTGACGGCGATGCCTGCGACGCCGACGATGATAACGACGCCGTGCTCGACGGCGCGGACAATTGCCCCTTGATTAGTAACGCCGATCAAGCGGATGCCGATAGCGACGGTCAGGGCGATGCCTGCGATAGCAGTAATGACAGCGATAGCGACAACGATGGCATTGGGGATCTTCTTGATAACTGTCCAGCGGTTGCCAATTCAGACCAAGCAAACAACGACAATGACGATTCTGGCGACGTTTGCGATACCGATGACGATAACGACACCGTGCTGGATGATGCGGACAATTGTCCGCTGATTAGCAACCCCGACCAAGCCGATGAGGACCTTGATGGGGAGGGCGATGCGTGTGATGCCGATATTGACGATGACCAGGTGGTCAACGATGCCGACAATTGCCCCTTTGACCCCAATACCGATCAAGCTGATTTAGATAAAGACAATACGGGCGACGCGTGTGATGCCGATATCGACGGCGATGCCGTGCTCAATGGGGATGACAACTGCAAGCTGATCGCGAATGCGGATCAAGCCGATGAAGATGAGGATGGGCTCGGGGATGCGTGTGATGAGAATAGCGCCCTCGACAGTGACGAGGACGGAATAAACGACGACCTGGACAATTGCCCGAATGATGCCAATGCGGATCAAGCCGATGCGGACAATGATGGGGTAGGCGATGTTTGTGATACCAGCCCAAATGATGCCGATGACGACGGCATTGATGATGAGGTCGATAATTGCCCATTAGTCGATAACAGCGATCAGTTAGATTTTGATGATGATGGAGTAGGGGATGCCTGTGATGCCGATGCCGATGGTGATTCGGTGGATGACGCAGAGGATTTGTTTCCCTTTGATGCGAGAGGCGGCCTAGATACGGACAATGATGGTATGGCCGATGAGTGGGAGGCACTCAACGGTTTAGATAGCGCGGACGCCGCTGATGCGAACTCCGATGCGGATGAGGATGGCTTAACAGCGCTCGAGGAGTTTGAAGGCGACACTGACCCCAACCAGTCGGACCTGCTGGCCCAGAGTCTCACGTTTGAGGCGCCGCAATTCTTGGTCATCGATCAAGCCGCAACCATCAAGCTCATTTATGCCGCGGCAGACGAACAAGACACCACCGGGCTTGCCTTCCGGGTGCACTACGACAAAGCGATACTGGGCGACCTGATTGGTGAGTATTTTACGGCGTTTGCATCGGGCGGGGTCCGCCTTGGCGGTGTGGCGTTCGATGATATCGATGATTTTGATAATGACTCGCTCACCGACACCTATGAGGTGTTCGAGTGGTCTGATCTATCGGGCGCTTGGCCTAATACAGCAGACGCGACCGTGACGCTGTTGTCCGGTACGATCACGCCGAATGAAACGGTCACGAGCGTCCGTGTTGGGCTTTCGGCAATCTCGGCGGCAGCGGGGTACGTGCTTGACCTTGATCAACTGAGTCTTTCTGTTGGGCGGGTCTCGTTAGATATCGACGGCAATGGCAAAGCCGAAGCGCTGACAGATGGCTTACTGGTTATACGATATTTGTTCGGATTTCGCGGCGAAAGCCTAACTACGGGCGCCGTAGCCTCTGATGCCCAGCGGCGCACGCCAGAAGATATCGAGGCATTTATTAGCGCTTTAATACCATAATTATATAAATCAATATCTTGTAGCACGAACAACAAGCTATTTGTCTCATCACGCATGATGTTTTTTGGCTGACAAGCTGGCTTTCTGGGCCCAATCACTTATTATTAAGGTAATAATTTTTTCGACTGAGCTTGTTGCCATGATTAGAATTCTAGTTCTAACCGCATTGTCTCTCGTCGCCTTTAATCTTTTTGCGGCCGACACCGATGGCGACGGGGTGGATGACCTTCAAGATGCCTACCCTAATGATGCGGCTAAACAATACCTGCCCATTGCAGAAGCGATTTCAAAAGTCGCTGACGCAAATCTGCGATCATGTCTTTCGAATGAAACGCAAAACTTTGAGCATGCCGGTCAGTTGATAGAAACCAGCTGCCCGCAGTGGCGTAGTGTCCAGTCATTAGAGGGTCTACAGAATTTCACCGAGCTCGAGGTTATCTATGGTGATGGGCCTGGATACACGGATTTAAGTCCGCTCGCACTTTTGATTGATTTACGGACGCTTCAGCTGAACAATCCTCAAGGTGCCCGATTTGTTGATGCATCGCCACTTGCGGGGTTAGAAAATCTGGAATCACTAAGGCTCAATCAGAGCAACATTAGCGACTTTGCCTTCTTAAGTAAGCTTCAACAATTGAAGTATCTAGAGTTGAGTAACAGCCGCTTAAGCAACCTGGCGGATCTCAGAAATCTTTCGAACCTTGAGGAACTCTACATTCACAATACTTTGGTCAGGGACCTCGGTGATACAAGTGTGTTTGCAAAATTGCGGCGACTGGATGTTCAAAGTCTGCAGTTGACGGACATCGATGCGTTGTTTGTAAATAATCCGAGTTTGACGTCCTTGTATGCAGGCAACAACAATTTGACCGAGGTAAATTTATCTGTAGGTCTCCGGTCCTTTGAATATATTGGTTTGCACAATAATCGAGCGTTGTCGCAAATAAAGAACCTTGCCAGCAAACAGATTCAGCAGTTGGATGTTAGGTGGGCATCTTTACAGGATTTGACATTCCTACCTGAAGGGGTCGAAATCAACCGGCTTAATGTCGGTAGCGAGGGCCTTATTAATGTTGACCCCTTGCAAGGGGTGGTCGGGCTCGATCATTTGACGATACAAGACGCCCCTTTAATTACGGATTTTAGCATTATCAGTAAGCTGGGGGCCCTGTCGGGCTTAGAACTGCGTAATCTAGCGGGATTAACCGATCTTAGTTTTTTAAGTGGGCAGGGTCGGCTTGATCAGTTCACGCTAGAGTCATCCTACAACATCAACGATTATTCTCAGTTAGCGGCACTAGTCGACGCTGCGAGCATACGATTAAATTACTTAAACAATCTAGACCTGAAGCCGCTGGCCGATCTGGATTTCCTGACCAACCTGGAGCTGAGAAGCAATCAGCTGAATGATATCGAAGATTTAGCGTTTTTACGTTATTTAGAATACTTAGATATTTCAGATAATCAAATTCAAGATATCAGCGTGCTGAACAGGGTCAGGACGCTCCGTGGACTGAGTATTAACGATAATGCGATCGAATCAATAGAACCCTTGGCAGGACTGCTCAATCTTAATGGGTTAAATGCGCAGAATAATCAGATCAAGGATATTGCAGCGCTCTCAGCTCTTACCGAACTGAGCGATATTCGCCTTGAAAATAATGACATTACACGATTTGTCGGTGTCTTCGACGACAACAAGAGCAACGCTTACGTCAACCTCAATAGCAATCCCATCCTATGCGCGGAACTTGATGAGTTTAATTTAGAACCCGCGCCCATCAATCTAGAATTCAATACGACCTGCGCGAAAGATACAGACGGTGATGGAGTTGTCGATGGCGACGATCAATTTCCGTCAGATGTTGCCGCATCTGCTGACTTTGATGGTGACGGCAAGCCCGATGATTGGAACCTCGGTTATGGTGCCGCTGATTCAACCCTCGGTCTCGTGCTCGATAGCGACGATGATGACGACGGCATAGAGGATAGCAATGATGGTTTTCCTTATGATGGCGGCGAAAGCGCAGACCGTGACGGCGATGGGGTCGGTGACAATAGTGATGCCTATCCGGATAATCCGGAAGAACAGTTCTATTCGATCAGTGATGCGCTCGAGCAAATCGTTGATGATGAGCTTAGACGTTGCATCGAAAATCGGGTTTCAGGCCTAGAGCATGCTGGCCAGTTAAAAGAAATCGAGTGTAATTCGCCGCAGAGTGTGGAGGGCGTCCAGGCATTCAATCAGTTAACCCGCTTCTTGATCGGTAACGCCTCTTTTGCGAACCTCGAGCCGCTAGCGGCGCTTAAACAATTAGAGAGCTTAAGGCTGGCATGGGGTTCACAGAAAATTAGTGATTTGACGCCCTTAAGTGGCCTCAAGCGATTGCACACCCTAAACCTAGAGGGGCAGTCAATTACCAGCATTGAGCCTCTTTCCGAGCTTACCAATTTAGAGTATTTGGAACTTAGATATAATCAAATCGAAGATGTTTCGCCTATTTCTAATTTGGGAAAGATTCGTAGTCTGAATCTGGACAACAATCAGCTAAAACAGCTACCTGATATCGCGCGATTAAGCTCGCTGGAGTTGCTTTCTGTTACTCGAAATCAGATTTCTGAATTACCTAACATTACAAGCAATAGCCTTCGTCATTTGAACCTAGGTGATAATGTGATTCGGGGCTTAGCCGTTTCAGGTCTCGAGCAACTGTCGTATCTGGGCCTGAGTGATAATCCGCTTGAGTCACTGACATTCGCTGATGATCAAACCATCGGTCAATTGGCTATAGACCGTACCGGGTTCAAAGATTTAAGTAGTCTAAAAAACACTAACGCTACGCTCCACACTCTAGAGGCGCGTCAGAATGGCATTACTTCAATCGAAACGCTGGCGACTTTTACGCGATTAAATGGTTTGTATCTCGAGGATAATGAGATCGTCACCATTGGCAGCACCTTTGATGCAATGTCAGGTACCTACGTTCAGATGCGAGGTAACCCATTACTGTGCACCGAGGTTGCGCGACTGGATGAATTACCGGTAAACGTGGATTTCAACGGTCAGTGCGCGACCGACACAGATGGCGACGGCAGCGTAGATGGCCGAGATGCGTTTCCTAACGATATAGCAGCCTCGGTTGACACCGATGGGGATGGTGCGCCTGATAATTGGAACGAGGGCTTTACGGCCGCTGATTCTACCTCTGGTTTAACGCTTGATAACGACGATGACGCAGATGGTGTGGCGGATGATGCCGATGCCTTCCCGACTAATTCCACCGAAACTCAGGATTCAGACGGTGATGGGCTCGGCGATAATAAAGATGCTTTCCCGAACGATCCCGATCAGCAGTATCTGAGTATCGAGAATGCGCTTGCGGGTTTAGATGGCCCCAACTTTCAACAGTGCGTACGTGAGCAAACGAACGGTCTGACGGATGCGGGCGATGTTTATCGGCTTGATTGTAATGGCTCTAATATTGAGTCTATTGGTGGCATTTCAGCCTTTCCAAACTTGCAGCAGCTCTATATTCAAGATAAGCAGTTTTGTGAAATTGATTCGCTGTCGCCGTTGGCGGACCTTAAAGAACTTTACTTGTCGTACGGCCGATATTGTATTTCTGATATTTCCGCGCTGAGAGGATTGAGGAAGCTGGAAGTTTTGCACTTGAACGGTAATCAGCTATCGGACCTGTCACCTATAGCCAATCACCCCATGTTACGGCGTCTCGAAGTCGGTGAGAACAATCTCAGCTCTCTAGCCTCGCTAGGCAGGCTAGAGACTCTTACCTGGTTGCGTGCACCAGGGAACGAGCTCTCCAATCCAGATTTATCTGGATTACCTAGATTGGAATGGTTGAAATTAGATACTAACGGCATCGCAGATTTAACCAGCATAGTCCCAACAATTAGCACGAGCTTAGAACATATCTCTTTGGACAATAATCCGATTCCGGATTTGTCATCTTTAACTCGATTCAAGTTGTTAAGAGGTATAGAAGCACACGATATTAGTTTAAAAACGCTCAAATTATTTGATATGCCCAGCCTTGATTGGGTCAGTGTTTATAACAATCAGGTAAATCGAATTGAAATAGAAAACGTCCCTGCGCTGTTTAATCTTAATTTGGGTAACAATAACCTGGAGGATGTTAGTTCTCTAGCCGATTTCATGGCAGCGCAGCCTGACCAAAATGGCTGGCATTTTAATATTTCGCTGTACGAAAACGGGATCAAAGATATCAGTGCGCTGGCCAAAATCGAGCGACTGGGTCATGTCTCTCTTCAGGACAATGCCATTAGAGATATTTCTCCATTGACCGCTAAAACCGAAATTCAGCACCTCGACCTTCAGCGAAACAACATCAGCGTCTTGGGGGATACGTTCGATGCCTACCGGACCGGAGCCAATGTTTATCTCGATGGTAATACCTTGCTGTGCTCCGAGGTTTCCAACCTAGAAAATTCGACCGCCAATATTCAGTGGAACGGGGACTGTGGTGAGGATGAAGATGGCGACGGCGTTGACGATGCCAATGATGCTTTTCCTGATGATATTGCTGCGTCGATTGACGGTGACGGCGATGCACTCCCCGATGAATGGAATGCCGGTTTTAGCCAGGCGGACTCAACCACTGGTCTGACGCTCGATAATGATGATGATAACGATGGTGTGGCTGATGCTGAAGATGCATTCCCAAATAATCCGTCGGAAAGTCTTGATTCCGACGGTGACGGGGTGGGCGACAATGGAGATGCTTATCCAGAGGATGCAACTCGCCAATCGCTAGAAATCGAAATTGCACTTGCGGGTATCACCGACGCGGGGCTGCTATCGTGCCTTAACAATCAGCTAAGCGGTCAGGCTTATGCTGACGAGTTGCGCCAATTACACTGCAATGAGCAAATAGACTCAGTCGTGGGCATCGATAAATTCTCTGGGTTGGTAGACCTACGAATTTACAATCCGAATTTTACCGATGCTGCGCCCATCGGAGCCTTGACTCAACTTGAGTGGCTGGATATCAGTTATGGCCAGAGCATTTTTTCAGATCTTACGCCGCTTAAAACATTGTCTAATCTCAAATACTTACGGTTAGAAGGTTCACCGGTGCAGAATCTTGATGCACTTCGGAGTCTACAACGTCTTGAGGAGCTGAATATCAACTCTATTCAAGCCTCAGATGTGAGTGTGATTCTGGAATTACCCCGTCTGCGAAGTCTTGAGATTTGCAGGCTGCCGCTCAACGCCACTCCCAATTTTAAGACCCTGGATGGGTTGGAATATTTGCGATTTTGCGGTTACAACTTCCTAGCGTTAGAGGACTTTGTGACGAAATTACCCGCCTCCATCCGAGAGCTCGATTTACATCAAAACGGCATTCAGGAAACCACGGCATTCAATAATCTGAAAAAACTGGAAGACCTTCGATTAGATCACAACAATATTAGCCTAGTTGAACTGAACGACCTTCCCGAACTAAGGTCTTTAAGTCTTTGGGAGAACCCAATCGCTGAATTCAAAGTCGTCAGCACGCCGAAGTTAAACTCAATTTGGGCAGGTCGAAATAACCTAACGGACCTTTCATCACTATCTAATCTCACATCACTTCAGCATATAAGACTCAGTGAGAATCAAATCGAAGACCTCACACCACTTAGGGAATTGTTGAACCTAGGTCATCTCGAGCTACAAGATAACATCATTACAGATGTGTCGCCTTTAGCGGAATTGCCCACCGTCTGGGAACTAAATCTAGAAAGAAACCGGATCACCTCTATTGGTAACACCTTCGCAGAATACAACAATGCTCGAATAAAGATGTCCGGCAATCCGCTTCTGTGCGCGACGCTCGATAGTATCAGTGATCTGATACCAGCCTCCAATCAGTTTGAATTTAATGGCAGCTGTGGCAACGATAATGATGCTGATGGTGTGCCGGATGATTTAGATGCGTTTCCGAATGACCCTGCAGCCTCGGTCGATAGCGATCGAGATGGCGATCCGGACGACTGGAATCAAGGTTACAGTGTAGGGCAGAGCACCTCTGGCCTGATCATAGACGATGACGACGACAATGATGGTGTAGCCGATAGCCTCGATGATTTTCCATTGGATGCCACCGAGACAATCGATAGCGATGGCGATGGTGTTGGCGATAATAGCGATGCCTTCCCAGATGATCCTGAGCGGCAGTTTCTTGGCCTAATAGACGCATTGCAAGCGATTGCCGACCAATCTCTTTTGAACTGTATCGAAACTCAAACCCAAGGTATGCAATCCGCCGGCGAGATTTCCTCTCTTACCTGCACGCATCGAGATGTAAGGTCACTTGAAGGGATCCAAGCCTTTACGAACTTAACGATGTTAAACATTGAAGGAGTGCAAACCGAAGATTTTAGTCCATTGTCAGGGTTATCAAAACTGATCGAGTTGCGGATAAGCTGGGGCGGTTGTTGTACTGCTGCTGGCAAGGATTTAAACGCATTAGCCGGCCTAAAGAGTCTTCAAAGGCTTGAAGCGAATGGCGCCAATATAAAAGACATTTCGTCGCTGGTCGGCCTTACCAGCCTTCGCTACTTGGGCATTGGCTGGAATCAAATCACCGATTTTGCACCCCTCGGTGAAATGCGCGGGATTATTGAGCTGAATTTGCAAAACAGTGGATTAACCAGCGTTCCAAGTTTTGGCTTTGCAAACACGCTTCAAGAGTTGCGGCTAGGCGAAAACGCCATTACCAGTTTAGAGGGCCTGCCCAGTATGCCGGTGCTGAGATATATCGACCTCAACAACAGTCAGGTCGCTGATGTTACCGCGCTATCGGGTAACCAGAGCCTTCAAAATATTGATGTTCGCAATGCTCGCTTAAAAACCCTCACGCTTAATGATTTACCGCAACTGCACGGTGCCGACCTCAGCAATAATCAGATTGAATCAGTTAGCTTTTCCGATATTGGCAATCTTTCTTGGCTGAACTTAAATGACAACATGATGACGAGGTTTAGTGGTTTAGAAAGTCTTACCAATCTTAGAGACTTGTATCTGAGGGGTAACGTTATCGGTGATCTGTCGACCTTAACGGCGGTTGTTACGCAAACTAGTCTCTACCAGCTTGATTTGCAGGACAATGATGTCTCGGTGATCGCCGATGGGTTTAGCGCGATGAAAGAAGGAGACCTAAAGTTAACGGGCAATCCGCTTCTGTGTACAGAATATGAAACCTTTCTGGCATCTAAGAATAAGTCGCTAAGGGTTACCTTTGAAAGTGACTGTGAATTTGATCGCGATGGCGATGGCGTAGTTGATTCAAGGGACGAATTTCCCGATGATCCTGCAGCTTCCGTTGATAATGACTTTGACGGACTACCTGATGATTGGAACCAAGGCAAATCAAGTGGCGACTCTACGACGGGACTTTCGGTGGATGCCGATGACGATAACGATGGCGTCAGGGACGATCAAGACGCGCTACCCAATAACCCGAATGAGCAACAAGATTCAGATGGCGATGGCTTAGGGGATAATGCCGATGCCTACCCGAATGACGATACCAGACAATACTTATCGATTGAGGATGCGCTTGCGAATGTCACAGATGGTGCGCTTAACGCCTGTTTAACTGCTGGCGCTGGCAATATGGCCACGGCCGGCGAACTGGTCAGCCTGGATTGCAGTAATTACTCGGTGCAATCGGTAACGGGGATCGAGGCATTCGTCGAGTTGGTTTATCTAAAGTTTAACAATGGCAACCTTAATGCGATTGACCCGATAGCAGCGCTCACGCAACTAGAAGAACTGTGGTTAGAGTGGGGCAATTGGGATCTATCGGATGTCAGTCCACTTGCCAATTTGACGCAACTAGAAAAACTGGTGATACGCGGGTCAAGGGTTGAAGACGTTTCACCGCTCAAGAATCTGATTAGCCTCCAGGAACTGTATGTGGAACATAGTCAGGTCTCGGATATCAGCACGTTAGAAAACCTGCGCCGGCTAACGCACCTAGGCCTTTCTGATAATAGACGAGATAGTCTTCCTGGGATCCAAGATATTGGGGTTGTGGTCAATATGCCTTCTTTGCAGTGGCTAAGTCTTGGCAGTAATACGGTTATTGATTTATCACCCCTGGCAGGGCTCAGTAATCTAGATTGGGTCGGTCTTTGGAATAACCAAATTAAGAGTCTTGCGCCCTTAGATGGTATGCCTCGATTACGTCAGATCGATGCTCAAAACAATCGGATTACGAACATTGGCTTAACTGATATCCCTCGATTGGAATGGTTTAATCTTCAAAATAACGCGATTCAGAATTTAGAAGGGTTTAGTGGTGCGCCCAACCTTAACGGGCTTTACTTGGATAATAACCCCATAGAAGATTTAGACGGCATTCAACAGTTTTCAAGGCTCCGGCACTTGAGTCTTAACGATACCGAGTTCACAGCGCTCGCGGTTATTGGCGAACTCTATGGTTTGGGTGACCTGAGCCTTGAGCGAAATAATATTACGGATATCTCGCCCCTTGCATCATTGACCAGGCTCTGGCACCTAAACTTAAGAAATAATCAGATTAGTCAGCTGGGGGAAACCTTTGCGCGCTATGGCAACACAAGCATTGAACTAGACGGCAACCCGTTGATTTGCGGAGAGCTCGAGCAAGCGCGCGAATCTGGAAGCTACGCAAATATCAATTTCTTTGACGAATGTTCGGAAGACAGCGATGGCGACGGTGTTGCTGATGAGATTGATGACTTTCCGAATGACCCTGCAGCAGCCCTAGATTCAGACGGCGACGGCGCCCCAGATGAGTGGCTGGCCGGCAAAACAGCGGCCGACTCAACAACAGGTTTAACGCTTGATAACGATGATGATAACGACGGTGTGCTGGATGCCGATGATTTGTTTCCAAAAGACCCAAGAGATTCCCAAGATGCTGATGGCGACGGTGTCGGTGATAATACCGATGCTTATCCGAGCGATGCCAGCCAACAATACTTATCGTTTGAGGAAGCACTGAATGGGATTACTGACAGCCGGTTGAGGGCGTGCTTTGCGGCGCAATATCCAGATGCTGAAAATATAAGCTCCGTGCTAGAGCTCGAGTGTTGGGACGAGGGGGGTAGTGTGCTCTCCTTTGAGGGAATAGCGGCATTTTCTAGGCTAAATTATTATCGTGGTTCTGTCGGTTCTAATATCAACCTTGAACCATTGGCTGGGTTGCTTGCCCTAGAGCAATTAGAGATCTTTGGGCAAGGTAGCAGTTCAAATGCCAGCGCTCTAGAAGCGCTGACAAACATTAGGCGCCTATCATTGGCTAGTTTGGCGCTCGTCGATGTTGATTTTATCTCGACTTTCAGGCGGCTCGAGTATTTAACGATCAATAACAATAGAATTTCGGATCTCACCTTTTTGAGTAACTTAACCCGTCTGAGAGAGATCGATGTTCAAAGTAATTCGTTAGCTGATTTAAATGATCTAGTAGGGCTTGAATCACTTGAAAGAATCAATGCGTCGTACAACCGAATTTCCTCTGTCCTTGAGTTAAAGACGTTACCAAATTTACGTTCGCTTCATATGAATAGTAATCGACTCGGAGATCTCGATGCGGTTGGACAGATGAAGCAGTTAGAGGAACTCAATATCGGAAGTAATAGAATCGATTTTCTTGATGGTTTAGAAGGCGCGAGTAATCTGCGCTGGTTAGATATATCAGACAATATTTATATTGGTGACTTATCGCCTTTGCAGGCATTAGGCGGTTTAGAAGAGCTTTGGTTCGGTAATAACGAAATCAGCGATTTACGGCCGTTGGCGGGTCTTAAAAGACTTCGACGGTTAGATGGCTATCAGAATTATCTGATCAATTTAACCGGACTCGAAGAGATGACCTCTCTTCGAGAAGTCTATCTTCGGGGAAATGACATCAGTAATGTCAGCGCGCTTAAGGATATTCCCCTGGCCTACCTCAATTTAGATGAGAATCGCGTACAGAAATTTGCCGATGCATTAGAGCACTTAACGCCTTCGCTCAACGAGTGGAATACGGTCAATATCAGCCTTAACAATAACCCCATCATTTGCGCGGATATTCAACGACTTCGGGAAGTTCAGGATCAATGGGACAATTACGAACTAAGTGCGGATGACGCAAGTTGCCAAAACGATGACGATGGTGATGGCGTTGTTAATTCGTTGGATTGGGCGCCGACTGACTCTGCCGAGCAGGCAGATACGGACGGTGACGGCGTGGGTGATAATGCCGACCTAGATGCGGATAACGATGGCGTGCTCGATGAGAATGACAGCTTCCCGTTTGACAGTGCCCGAACCACAATGACGCTGAACGAAGCGATTCGAGCCGTGTCAGACAGCGCCTTCAAGGCCTGTTTGTTAAGTGCGGACGTTTCACCCATTAACGATTTGGTGGAGCTCGAGTGTTCAGGTCGTAATATCCAATCTCTGCGGGGTATCGAGAATTTGATTGCCTTGGAGACCTTAGACTTGCAGAGTAATGCGATTTTCCGGTTAAACGGTATTGAGAACCTTCAGAATCTTCGAACGCTCAACCTCAGTGTCAATAAAGTCAGCAACTTGACGCCGGTAAGTAAGATTACCTCGCTCGAGCGCCTGTTTGCCGCGAAAAACAGCTTCACGACGCTCCCGGATTTCTCAGCAATGACGAACCTTGTCGAGATTGATTTGTCGCGTAACCCACAGACAGATATTTCGATGTTAGCGTCGGCGAGCGGGCTCGTAAAACTTAAAATGTCGAATACGAGGCTTTCGGATCTGAACACAGTGAGCGAATTGACGGCGCTAACCACCCTTGACCTAGATCGCAATGGGCTCGCTGAAATTGCGTCACTGTCTACGTTGGCGGCGCTGACTAATCTAAACCTTGAGCAAAATGAGATTCATCGTTTGGCGGGTGGATTATCGAGCGTGCTATCAGGGACCATTGTGCTCACGGGTAATCCAGTGTTGTGTGCCGATATAGAGGACTACAATGCGTCTAAACCGTCGACGGTTACTTTAACCTTCGATTCACCTTGCCTGGCATCGGCCTATGGTACTGACGAAGATAACGATGGCATACTGGCGGAACTCGATAATTGCCCTGCAATTGCAAACCCTGACCAGAAAGATTCTGATGGGGATCGTTTCGGTGACGCCTGTGATAATGACGATGATAATGATTCGATTGAGGACGGCGCAGATAATTGTCCGGTGGCGTCAAACCCGAATCAAATTAACAGCGATAGCGATGCCATTGGGGACGTCTGTGACGACGACGACGATAATGATGGGGTGCTCGACCGTGATGATGCCTTCCCATTAGATCCTAATCGAACAAGCCGGGATCAGATTGGCAAACAGAAGGCCATTATTGTTGCTGGGGGCGGTAACATCGAAACCAACTATCTATGGCCCCAAACGCAGTTTGCGGCACGCATCGCGTTCGATGCCCTAGTCGATCAAGGTATTTTGCCTGAAGATATCATGGTGCTGAGTGACGAGCCGACAACGACCGTGCAAGGCAAGTTCATTTTCAGACCTGAAGATGTGGATAAAGCGGCCACGCGCGAGAACCTGGAATGGGCCTTGACGCAGTGGGCAGCTGATGCGGCTGACCCCACCGCCGAATTAGTTGTCTTTTTAGTCGACCATGGTGGACCTAGTAAGTTTCTGATTAACGCCACGAGCGTGGTTAAAGCACAAGAACTGGACGAATGGACAGATCAATTGCAGGCCGAGGCGGGGGTTCAATCTGTCGCGTTTGTTTACGATGCGTGTCAAGCCGGATCCTTCTTGCCCGATATGGCACCGCCAGAAGGCAAGTACCGCATCTTTATTGCCAGCACAACGAGCAGCGAACCTGCCTTGTTTGCGTCACGTGGCAACTTTTCTTTCTCTTCGATTTTTTGGAATAATTTCAAGATCAGTGGTGGTTTTTATCCCGCTTACAACGCAGCAAAAGGCGCGATGCGGACCTTCCGAAAACAAAAAGCTTTGATCGAAGCGAATTGGAATACCGAGCCCAATGAGAAGATTGATTTCGCGATAGCACAGGATTTTCAGTTCGGCCAAGGGATTGTGAGAGCCTCAGATGCGCCACTCATTGCAGACGTGTCACAAGACTTTAGCTTAGACGGTGAGCGTGCAGCTAACTTAAAAGCCTTTAATGTGGTTGGCGCGACCCCTGTTCAGCGAGTATTTGCCGTCGTTGATACCCCCGATGACATTGAAGGCGGGCTTGATGTGCCCATCCTGCAACTTATCGAAATAGAATTGTTAGATTTTGATGGCGACGGTAATTACGAGAGCAGTTTCGATAATTTTGATATCGAAGGCGATTATACGTTCTCTTTCTTTGCGGAGAACGAGCAAGGGATCCTGTCGATTCCGACGGACGACAATCCTAATGTGACGGTCGTAACGCAGAAGGCAGGAAGACCTGCCGTTGCCGGTTTCGATACGGATTTAGATGGTTTGATTGATAGCCTCGATGATGATGATGATGGGGATGGTATTGCCGACATTGATGATGACTTCCCTTTAAACCCCTACGAAACATTAGATTTCGATCAAGACGGTGTTGGCAACAATAGCGACAATGATGATGACAATGACGGGGTTATCGACGCTGAGGATCAGTTTGATTTAGATGCGAGTGAATGGCTGGATGACGACGGTGACGGCGTCGGCAATAGCCGCGATGCGTTTCCAACGGATGCGCGATTTAGTGCCGATCGCGATCGCGATTTTATTCCGGATAGCCTAGATCCGGACGACAACAATGACGGCATCGCTGATGATGCAACCAGCAATCAGGACGCCTATGAGAATGATGACTCAATAGGCGCGGCGAGCTTACATCCTGTTGGTTTGGAAATGATTCATACCCTCAGTGGGGCTGAGTTTGATTACGCCCGGTTTATGGTTGTAGCCGGGGAAGAATATGTCGTTTCGTTAACGCCAGATGTATCAACAACTGATGGCCCCGATTTGTCATTCTCAATTCTTTACGAGGACGGCGTGCTCATTGATGCGAGCGCTAAAGTTGATGCAAGCGGTAATGGTGAAACTGAAACCTATCGTTTTAGAGCAGCCTCCACCGGTATGGTTTTCTTAAGATCAACCGGCTTTGTCTCAGCGGACTCAGCTGGCTACGTGGCGTCAATCGACGCGCCAACGGTTGATGCTTCCGGGGCGGAACTGTCGCTGAGCTTAAGCGTCAAGAATAGAATTGTGGTGGCGGAAGACCAATTTGGTTTAAGCCTGAAGGTCTCTAACTTGTCGCAAGTGGCCATGACTGGGGATGCCAGCATTAATGTTTACCCGCCAGAAGACGGCGCTTTCGTTAACCTACCGAGTAACTGTCAGGTTGTGAATAGCAATGCGCGTTGCCAAATTGATGCGCTTGCCGCCAATGGTGATTACGATCTTAGCCTTCGCGTAACCGCTAGTGACCTTGGATTAAGTCGTTGGTTCGCATCCGTTCATGAAATTGCAAACGACGGTATGGGAGACGATCCGCTACTTGCGAATAATGTTGAAGAACTTCGCGTTTATGCCTCTGAGGATACCGATAACGATGGTCTCCCTGATTTTTACGAAATTAGAAACAACCTTAACGTGGGGATTAATGATCGGTTGGCCGACTTCGATGACGACGGGTTCACTAATTTTGATGAGTATCTACTGGGAACAGACCCAACGGATACCGTTTTGGTGACCTCTGGCGAAGGCTTTCCATTGATTGACTCTGATCAGGATGGTGTCGTTGATGACGAGGATGCCTTCCCAAACAATAGAGAGGAGTCGGCAGACAGCGATTTGGACCAAATCGGAGACAATGCAGACAACTGTCAAGCAATCGCTAATGCAGACCAACTCGATACGGATCAGGATGGGGCAGGTAATGCTTGTGATGCCGATGACGATAATGACGGCATCAGTGATGCGGTAGATGCAGCGCCGCTGAATCCGAACATTGGTCTGGCGTCGCTGGATATTGACCTCGACGGCGAAGTAGGCGCGTTAACCGATGGCTTGCTCACGATTAGGCATCTGTTTGGTTTTGAAGGGGACGCCTTGGTCCAAGGCGCGGTCGGCAGTGCTGCGACCGTGAAGGATGCGACTTCAATCAAGGCGCAACTCGAAGCCTTGGGTCTTGCAATTGATGTTGACGATGATGGTGAGGTGACGGCGCTGACGGACGGCCTCATGATTATTCGTCATCGGTTCGGTTTTGAGGGCACCTCGCTGACGGCAGGCGCGATCGGGGATGGCGCGCGACGAACTGATCCGGCCGCTATTGGTGACTACATCGAGTCATTAGTGCCTTAGGGCGACGACTCAAGGAAAGGGCGGGATTGCTCGCCCTGAACACGGTGAACCATCTGGCGCGATCCAACAGAGCGCGGCGTCAAAAACGCTAAAGGCTCGCGGTCGATCGGCGCCAGTAACTTTGACCGATAAAACGGCAGCCTAGGCGAAAGGAAACAACAAACAAGAAACAAGAAACAAGAAACAAGAATGCGACGAACTAAGATTGGCAAAGCAGGGTCCGACGTTCTGACCTAAATAAAAACAGTCCTAAACGAAGCAAATAGATGCTGGTAAGGTTACTCAAGCGATAGTGTGAAAACGGTTTATAAGGAGTCATGATCGAATGCAGGCTAATAGGAAACATTGGTTACAACACAGTTTAAAGCTGTGCCTTCTCGGGATTGTGAGCTTCGCCATAACGGCACATGCTTCTGATGCCCAGCCTTATGCAGACCGCATCGCCGCCGACAAACGCGACATCGCCGCGTATATTGGCTTGATCGATCAGCAGATTGCAGCAGGCGAGCAAAAAGCGGCGAGTAAAACCCAAAAGAGAGCGCTCCGTTACGCTCGGGTGCTAACCGAAAAGCTTGCACTGCGAACCCAAGGCATTCGAATTTGGGGGCTTTCTAAAAATGACAAGAAGGCACTGGGCGAGTACAAACGCGGACTGCGCGTTAAGGGCTCGGATCAATATCCCGCGCT
>Ga0206126_10002846_pt1 | contig 18144 bp, 22 predicted proteins | sample Helgoland_Spring_5_FD_148621 | JGI IMG/M metagenome (GOLD analysis project Ga0206126, IMG submission 148621) | Pelagic subsurface seawater microbial communities from Kabeltonne, Helgoland, North Sea - Helgoland_Spring_Bloom_20160412_1 | ecosystem: Environmental > Aquatic > Marine > Epipelagic ...
GCCGATGGAACGACTGCCGAAGATTCATTGGCGAATCGTTTCACCGACAGTCGTTACCGCGATTTATCAGAGGCATTTGGATTCGGACCAGCCGAAATTCGCGGCGCTCTATCTCCCGGCTTTGCACAGGGCATCATTGCAAAATTTCAAGCCAACAGCTTTGAAGTGGCAACTGGCGAACAAGACGAAACGATGCGCATTGCATTGTATGCAGAACGCACTTTGCCCGAAGTTGTGAATACAAATGGTTCAGAAGCTTCTAAATGGTTTACCATCATGGGCCAGCCGCCGCTGCGTAGCTTGTTTGAAACGGCACTGGGATTGCCAGAAGCTTTTGGTCAAGTTGATATCGATCAACAGTTAGGCGTATTTCAGGAACGCAGCGAACGGTTTTTTGGTGTTACCAACCCCTCAGATTTCTCTGACCCTGAAGTTTTGGACCAAGTTATCACATCTTATTTGGCCCGATCACAATTGGAGTCGTTTGGCACAGGTTCATCAGGCGCAGCAATTGCTTTGACTCTGCTGAGTACTGGTTAACGCCTGCCCAACGAATAGGCCCATCTAACCACTGGTGATTTTTGTTTCATGTCCGAACGATCTACTGGGTCGTTAATGCCTGTCAACTTTAGAGCGCAATGCGAAAAACCTGAATCATCTAACGCTGCCTGAAATCAAAAATTTGAACGCGTTAGATAAATAGCGATGTTTCAAGTATTTCGCATGATGCTTTGATGCGCGAATATTATCCTGCCTGACGATCTTTTAGTAAATTACTTTTGAGCGTTGGCGCCCGTCCTGCGCGGCGCAAGATTAGCCGCAGTTGATCAAAGCTGTGCTTGGGATCTTGCTCATGTAATGTGCCCATCGCATCATCCAACGCTGCATTCAAAGTCAGCGCCAAATCGATTTCTGGATCGGTTCCCTGTGTATATAATCCCGCCGAGATCATCATTTGATTTTGCGCATAGACGCTCAGGTGCTTGCGGATCTGAGCCAGAATTTCATTTTCTTCGGGCGTGGCAGCTGCAGGCAGACTGCGTGAAACGGATCGTAAAACATCAACAGCAGGAAATCGTCCGCGCTCTGCAATTGATCGGTCGAGAACGACGTGTCCGTCCAGAACCCCGCGCAAAATATCCGCGACTGGTTCATCCATGTCGGACCCTGCAACCAGAACACTGAAGACGCCTGTAATATCTCCCTGACCTTCGATACCTGGACCTGCACGTTCGCAAAGCGACATAATCAGGTGAGCGGTGGACGGGGGAAACCCGCGCAAAACTGGAGCTTCGCCGGCTGCGACAGCAACCTCGCGGTGCGCTTCAGCAAAGCGGGTAATTGAATCGGCAAGAAACAACACAGACTTCCCTTCGTCGCGAAAGTGTTCGGCAACGGCCATGGCGGCCCAAGCGCAACGGCGTCTGACAAGTGGCGACTGGTCTGAAGTTGCAGCAACGACGATCGCTCTTTCTCGTCCTTTTTCGCCCAATACCTCATCCACGAAATGGCGCACCTCGCGGCCTCTTTCGCCGATCATTGCAATGACGACGATATCGGCGCTGATACGCGTGGCGAATTCGCCCATTAGACTAGACTTACCCACGCCAGACCCAGCAAACAGGCCAATCCTCTGCCCTTTGACCAAGGGCAGCATGGTGTCGAATACGATGTGCCCTGTCTGCAAACGGCCACCCATTGCCCTGCGTTGCGCAGCTGGTGGTGGCGACGTTCGTAGAGGTCGCGGTACGCTACCCCGTGGGAGCGGTTTTCCGTCCAATGGCTGTCCGTCTGGATCAACAATTCGACCAACCCAGCTTTGACTTGGCGCTATGGTACCGCCGGGCCGCAAAGTGACGCGGTCCGATAGGGCGACACCGTCGACAGCTTCATCAGGTAATAGAACGATTCCATCGGAAAGAAGCTGCACTACCTCGGCTTTCAAGACACCGGTACTGCGCGTCACTTCGGCGCGATCCCCTATACGGGCCTGCTTGTCCAAGCCTGATACGTGTAGCACGCCGCCGTGCACGCCAATGATACGCCCAACGCGACGCGAAACCTCAATTGTGCTGAGTTGCGACTTTAAAGATTTCAGTCGAACAGAATGCCGCATCGGATCCTCCTGGTGGCTGCAACTGTTTATAAAGGAATCGGGGTTAAGTCTTAATTGATATCACTCGAGGGAGAAGCCCCGATGTTCCAGAACCTTGCCGTTTTTGATACGGCCTATGCAATGGCCACCCACGCCGGAAAGAAGCAGGCGTTGATCGCCCAAAATGTGGCGAACGCTGACACACCCGGTTATGTGGCGCGCGACCTACCCAGTTTTCAGGATCTTTATGCCTCGAGAGATGGTGGTGGTCATATGCCCCGTGCAACGCGCTCGGGTCATTTGCATGGCGTGGCCGATGGTTCAGTGGCCAGCATGGTGCAAAAGGATCGCTCGTTTGCGTCACCAGATGGGAACACCGTTTCGCTGGAAACTGAGATGCTGCGTGGAACGGATGCCAAGCGACAGCACGAACGCGCATTAGCTATTTACGGCTCTGCACTCAGCGTTCTTCGTACCAGCCTTGGCCGTCAGTAAGGAGCATTAAAATGAGTGAATTTGCTAAATCATTAACTGTTTCTGCAAGTGGTCTTCAGGCGCAATCGGCCCGTCTGCGGCACTTGTCTGAAAATATCTCAAATGCTGATACGCCTGGATACCAGCGCAAAACGATCGCATTCGAGACAGCGTTCAGTGCGGCACGGGGTGTTTCACCCGTTGAGGTGGGGCGCGTCTCTCTCGATGATCGAGAGTTGGAATTGATACATGATCCATCGCATCCATTAGCAGATGAATCTGGTCATTACCGTGGTTCAAACGTCAATCTTTTAATCGAATTGGCGGACGCGCGCGAAGCGCAGCGAAGTTACGAAGCAAACCTTAAGATGTTCGAGCAGGCGCGGCAAATGTCGTCAAGCCTGATGCAACTGCTGCGTCGTTAAACGACGCTTTCAAATGGAGATCCAGAATGGATTTAGGAGCAATTTCAGCGGTACAGAAATACACCGCTTCCCGTCCGGCAACGGAACCCAAGGCAGAGGAAGGCGGCTCGATGTTTGGCAAGGTCGCCAAAGACTTTGCGCAGACCGTCGCACAAGGCGAGGCCGTGGCAAAACAAGCCATGGTGGGTGACGCGGATCCTCATGCGCTGGTTCAGGCACTGGCCCAAACCGAGCTTGCCGTTGAAACGGCGGTGACCGTTCGCAACAAAGTTGTCGAAGCATACCAAGAAATCCTGAGGATGCCTGTGTGAATGCTGGATGAAGTGATCTTTTTTGACACATTGCGTCAGGGCTTATGGGTCGCGGTGCTGGTCTCAATCCCGATCCTGACTGTTGCGCTGGTCGCTGGTGTTTCGATCGGCTTGGTGCAAGCGTTGACGTCGATTCAGGAAATGACACTCACGTTTGTGCCCAAGCTGGCCGCCATCATCATCGTGTTCTGGATTTCAATGGGATTCATGACCCAAACGATGGTCTCGTTCTTTCATGATGGCATCATCCCTTTGATAATCGGAGGATAAGTTGGATAATACAGGATACATAACGCTGACCCGGCAAATGGGTTTGATGCGAGAGATGCAAGTTGTGGCGAATAATATAGCCAACGCTGCGACGTCTGGTTTCCGACAAGAAGGGTTGGGGTTCTCTGAGTATGTTCAGGACATCAAAGGTGGTGGGTCATTGTCGATGGGCAATGGAAACGTACGTCAAACATCTCTTGTCCAAGGCGCTCTTAGTGAGACCGGTGGTACCTTTGATTTTGCGATCGAAGGCGATGGTTTCTTCCTCATAGAAACTCCGGAAGGCGAGCGATTAACGCGAGCTGGCAGCTTCACACCGAACGGCGAAGGCGACCTTGTCACTTTTGATGGTCATCGGGTGCTTGATGCTGGTGGCGCGCCGATTTTCATCCCTCCAAACTCTGGCTCCATCGGGGTTGGTCCGGATGGCACTATCAGTGCAAACGGCCAATTTGTTGGGCAAGTTGCGATCGTGCAGCCTAACGATACGACCAACCTGATCCGCGAAAATGGCGTCATGTTCCGCGCAGATGACGGATTTGAGCCTGCCGAAATGGCGCGGGTATTACAAGGGTTTGTCGAGGCATCCAATGTTGATCCGATTTCCCAACTTGCGCGCATGATAGAAGTGCAGCGTGCCTATGAAATGGGTCAGAGTTTTCTTGATTCCGAAGATGAACGCGTTCGCCGATCGATGGACGCGATGATGAAATCTAACTGAGGAGACGACAATGCGCGCCTTGCAAATCGCAGCGACCGGAATGCTCGCCCAACAAATGCGGGTCGAGACAATATCCAACAACCTCGCCAATATGAGTACTACCGGCTACAACGCCCGCCGCGCCGAGTTTTCCGATCTGCATTATCAGCAGATGACGCGACCGGGATCAATCAACGCCACGGACGGAACTGTTGTGCCGACTGGCGTACAACTGGGCCTTGGCGTTCGGCCTGCCGCTGTTTCTATTCATCTCGCTCAAGGGTCTTTGTCTGCCACCGGTGGTGATCTTGACCTTGCTATTGATGGCAGCGGATTTCTTGAGGTTACGTTGCCGTCGGGCCAGTCCGCATATACCCGCGACGGTGGGCTGAAAATGACGGGAGAAGGTTTGATCGTGACGTCCGACGGATACCCTGTTTCCCCAGAAATCGTAGTCCCGGCCGACGCACGCAGTATCTCTATCAATTCAGATGGTGAAGTTTTTGCCTATTTTGCTGAGGCAACTGCCGGGCAACAAATAGGACAGTTTGATCTGACTGGTTTTACCAACGCCAAGGGACTTGAGGCCATTGGTAGTAATTTGTTCGCCGAAACCGAAGCATCGGGTCCGCCGTTGACGTCAACACCGGGGCAAGACGGCTTAGGCACTCTGCGGCAAGGATACCTAGAAGACAGCTCGGTTGATGCGGTGCGCGAGATCACCGAACTAATCGCAGCGCAGAGGGGTTACGAGATGAATTCTAAAGTAATTTCAGCCGCTGATCAGATGATGGGCGCAACGACACAGGTGCGGTGATGCGATTTGCGGTTACTCTTTTGATCGGACTGTGCGGACAATCCGTGTTGGCAGATGTTGTTACGCCCGTGCGTACAATAAGACCCGGATCTTTGATTGCGGCTGCTGATCTTGTGATAAAGGGCGGCGATCGCCCTGGGGTGTTTGATCATATCCTAGATGTCGTAGGTCAAGAGGCACGTAAAGCACTTTATGCTGGCAGACCCATTCCGTTTGATGCGGTTGGCCCACCTGCTCTCGTTGATCGCAATCAAATCGTCTCGCTAAGATTCGAAGGCAACGGGCTCAAGATTTCCACCGAAGGCCGTTCTCTTGAGCGAGGTGGGATTGGTGATCGGGTTCGCATTATGAATCTCAGTTCGCGGGCAACTCTGTTTGGCTATATCCAAGAAGATGGTACAATAAAGGTAACACAATGATGCAGAAAACGCTCGGACATGCGGCTTCAACCGCCCTAATCTGCCTTGGTTTGGCAGCCTGTGAAGGCGGTGACCATTTGGGCAAAGAGCCTTCGTTTTCGGATCCGTTAGATACCAAAGAGCATTCGGCAATGATATCAAGCTCTTTGCCTACCATTCTTGAAAAGTCTACGAATCTTGACCAGGCTTCGCTTTGGAGCGGTAATCGCCGTTCTCTGCTAGGTGACCGTCGTGCCATGCAGCGTGGAGACATCATGACCGTTGTAATAGAGATTGATGAAGAGGCCGAGATTTCTAATCAGACAGACCGCGCACGCAGCGGGTCACAATCGTTAGGCGTGCCACAGCTGGGAGGCGTGTCGCAACGATTGGACCAACGATTGCCGGAGGGTGCAACCGCAGCGGACCTTGTTTCGATAAACTCAACGAGCAGTTCGAGCGGTGATGGATCTGTTCGTCGAAACGAAAAGCTGACACTGCGGGTGGCCGCAACCGTCGTAGACGTTCTGCCGAACGGGGTTCTATCCATTGCGGGTTCCCAAGAGTTGCGGGTTAATTTCGAAATGCGCGAGCTGCTGGTGTCTGGATATGTCCGACCGGAGGACATCTCGCGACAGAATGAAATAACTTACGACAAGATTGCATCTGCGCGGGTGTCATATGGTGGTCGTGGTCAGATTACTGATATGCAGCAGCCCCGAATTGGTCAGCAAATACTTGATGCCTTGCTGCCATTTTAGGGAACGCCCGTGATGAAAAAACTACTGCCGATATTATTGCTTCTTTTGGGTTCTGGCGCAGGCGTTGGTGCAGGTATCTTTTTAAGGCCTGCGCCAGAGCCAGCCGATGAAATTGCAGAAACGGAACCTGCCGAGGTTGAAGAAGCGCGAGCAGCAGAGACAAACGGCCCGTCCGAATACGTCAAAATGAGCAACCAATTTGTGGTTCCTGTCGTTGATCATGACAAGGTCACTGCTTTGGTTGTTCTCTCACTGAGCGTTGAAGTTTCTTTAGGTCAAAAAGAAGCGGTCTATGCCAAGGAGCCCAAGATCCGCGATTCTTTTTTGCAGGTTTTGTTTGATCACGCCAACATTGGTGGCTTCGATGGCGCCTTTACTAACGCAAACAACCTTGACGTTTTGCGCGGAGCTTTGCGCGAAATCGCACAGAAAGATGTAGGCGACCAGGTTATTGATGTGCTGATAGTTGAAATTGCACGACAGGATTACTGAAGAAGCGATCCTACAAGAGTGTTTGCTGCACTGCTCTCTCCAGATCTGTTTGTCGACGCTTGACCGCTAGTCTTTTGCGATCGTCGTCGGCAAGTGTCTTTGAGACTTGCATCTTTCCGAACGCGCGTTTGTGGTGCGCGAGGTACTGTTCCTTTTGCGCCAAGACTTGTGCAAGTTCGATGTTCAGTTGCGCTTGCGCTCGTGTTACCCATCGTAGCCAAATTACATCTGCGCCAATCGCACGCAGTTGGGCGTGTTCCGGCGGCAGGCTTTGGGTTTCGATGAAGTAGCTGCGAAGTTTGGCCAATTCTGCTCTTAGCGCCGCCTCACGTTCTAGAATACCAGTCAGAGCCTGTTGACTGTGCCGGTATTTGAGCGCGTTCAATTCGTGTAGTTGATCAAGTTCCAAGATTAATAACCCCGGCGCGCCCGGTCGCGTATCTGATCGGCAAAGCGGATGGCTGCAGCGACGGCCTGATAGTGGTCGGGCGCAACTTCGTGGCCCACTTCTGTCACGGCATGCAACGCGCGTGCGGTGGGTGGGTCACTATGGATTGGAACGCCTGATTCCATCGCAACTTTGCGGATCATGAGCGCAATTTCATCAACCCCTTTTGCAATGCAGACCGGAGCTGTGCCTGCTTCCCGTGCCCATTTCAGTGCGACGGCATAGTGGGTTGGATTGACGATAATAACATCTGCGCGGGGGACTTCTGCCATTATCTGCTGGGTTGCAATCGCCTGTGCCCGAGCCCGCCGTTCTTGTTTGACATGTGGATCGCCTTCGGAATTCTTAGTTTCATCCATGATTTCCTTGCGCGACATCCTGTTTTTGCGAATGTGCTCGTTATGTTGCCACACAGCGTCGACTCCACCGATGGTGGCCGATACAATGACCACGACAAGCAAGAAGCCGATACATAGTTCGGCCAAAAGTTGCACTGCACTGCCTGGTCCGCTGTGGACCACGGTCATCATCTCTGGCAGTCGTGCTTTAAGAAAAAGCGCAAGACATGTCGAAAAAATTAATAGTTTTGCAAAACTTTTACCAAATTCAAAGAAACCGCTGCGACCAAATTTTTGCTTAGCATTCTGCAAAATTGATATCCGCGACAGTTTCGGCTGCAATTTGCTTGGGGCCACGACAAAGGCTCGCTGTGCGAGGATCGCACTTAAAACTGCGAGCGCGGGAAGAAGGAAAATTGGGGAGATAGCCAAAGCAGTGTTCCAAAAAACACCCCCCATTGAAGCTTGACCCCCACCTTCGAAAATCAAGACTGAAATACTGTCGGCCTGATCAATCAGGACCTGCAAATGTGTTCCAAACGCTTGGATGGATTGCGCCCCTAAGGCGAGAAATGCCAAAGTAAGGCCAGCGTATCCGGCAGCCGTTTGCAGGTCTACGGACTTTGCGATGTCGCCTTTTCGGCGTGCTTCAAGCAGCTTTTGTGGCGTTGGATCGAATGACTTATCGCTCTCGTCGTCATCGTTACTCATCTTGTGCTCCCAAACGGGTTGGCCATAAACTGATCCAATCCTGACATCCAAACCGTCAACATTGTTGGGGCTGCTAGGAACAGCAGGAACAGGCCGCCCAGAGTGATGACTGGTGCGCCGACAAATGCGACCATCAGTTGGGGCATGGCTTTGTTGATGACGCCAAGTGCCAAATTATAAAGTACTGACATCAAAACGAATGGGGCGGCCAAGACAAAGGCGAGTTCAAAGGCGTGTGCAACTTGCATCAGCCCCCAGTCCGCTACGTCGTTTCCACCAGCAAAAAACCCCATAGGCAATAGAACATAAGAGTGGATCAATAAGTGCGCTGCCTTGATGTGCAATCCTGCCATGACGGCCAGCGCAATGGCGCCGATCGTCAATACATAGCCCATGGCCGGCAATGGTTCGATTGCTGCCCCACCAAGGATCTGCGACAGAGATGTTGATTGCGCCGCGATGGATCCCGCCGTTTGCAAGGCGAGTATGAACAGCCGAATACCGATCCCGATAAGGGCGCCGGAAAGTATTTCCGTCACTGCAAGCGTAGCAACTGATCCCGGACTTGCGGCGGGAGGAACGTTGCTAACAGCTGGTGCGACAATGAGAGTAAAAGCGAGTGCAATCACCAATTTGATCCGCATTGGTACTGTTTGCTCACCAAATCCGGGCAGCAACGAAACAGTCGCACCAACCCGCAAGAACACGACGAATCCAATCCAGAGCTGAGCCTCAAGCAGAGTCAGGAGTTCATTTGCTGCGTTCATGCCGCAACGACCCCGACAAGGGCTGGCCTCGCGTCTATTCCGATTTCTTCAAAAGATAGAACTGGGTTCGAAATTCCCTTTGCTCGCATGAGAGTTTTGACAAACCGACGCCGCCGCGTGTTGGTGACTATGGCCGCGTTGATACCCTGATCGCTCGCGTCTTGTAGTTTTTCGAACATGTTGTCGGCAAGACGATTGAACAAGTCCGGAGGCAGAGCGATATCCAAACCCCGTTCGGCATCTACCTGGTAGTTTGCAAACGTATCCTCCCATTCCGGGGCTAGCTGGATGAGAGGTAGCGTGCCGTCTGTGCGTCGCATTTCTGCAACCAACTGAAAGCCCAGACGTTGCCGAACGTGTTCGCAAATGGCTTCGGGTTGGGCACTCTGGCCTCGCGCCTCTGCTGTTGCCTCAAGGATAAGGGACAGGTTACGGATGGACACTTGTTCGTCTAACAGCAGGCGTAGAACCGCGTGCAGTACATCGACGGGAACCCGGTCGGGGATCAGTTCGTCCAGCATTTTGCGATTTGCCTCTGCTCGGGCAGGGTCAGATACATTTGTCATCTCATGCAACAGGCGTCTAAGCGACTTGAGAGAGAGCAGGCGGCTGAAATTCCGTTTCACAACTTCGAGCAGGTGTGTGGCGAGGATTTCGGTTGGCGTTACCAGCGTGATTCCAGAGAGCGCTGCGCTTTCTTGATCTCGGGGGTCAATCCAACGTGCGGGCGCACCGTAGACCGGTTCGGTTGTATCTCTGCCTGGAGGGAGTGCAGTTGTCTCCTCCGGAGTTAACGCGAGTATATCTGTCGAACTTAACTCTCCGCGCGCCTGCTCCACGCCTTGTATGCGCAGAATATAGGTGCTGTTTGGCAGGCTAGGGTTATCGGTCAATCTGATCTCGGGCAGAATCAGACCAAAAACAGAAGCCACATGCGTCCGCATGTTGGCGATTCTTGCATCGAGACCAGTGCCTGGATCAAGCACCATGTTGACCAGATCAGGTGCAAATTCGACATGGATATCATCTAGTTCAAGCACATCGCCAAGGGACTTTTCTGCAGGAACAACAGGATCATGAATATCGGGTTCAATGATGGCCTCGTCCTTGACCCGTTTGTACATAATGAATGATGCTGCGCCCAATCCGATGCCACCGGCCATGAACGGGGCAAAGGGCAGCCCTGGAAACAGAGCGAACAGGAACATGAGGACAGCAACGGTCGCCAAGGCTGCGGGGTGTTTGCCCAACTGGTCGAACACAGCAAGATCGGTGGCACCTTTTGCACCGCCTTTGGCCAATAGCAGAGCTGAGGCGATTGAAATGACAACTGCTGGGATTTGCGACACCAATCCGTCGCCCACAGTAAGGATCGCATAAGTTTCAAATGCGCTTGTAATGGGCATTCCATGTACAACTGCACCCATGATCAGGCCTGCGACCAAATTCAACAGAGTAATCAATAGGCCAGCAATGGCATCGCCTTTGACAAATTTTGAGGCCCCGTCGAGCGATCCGAAGAAAGTCGTTTCGGCTTGTTCCAGTTCTCGGCGTTGTTTGGCTTCGCGGTGATCAATGGCCCCTGCGGACATGTCGCTGTCAATCGCCAGCTGCTTTCCTGGCATTCCGTCAAGCGCAAAGCGGGCACCAACCTCTGCCATCCGCGTCGCACCTTTGGTTATTACCATGAAATTCACGATTAAAAGAACGCAAAATACAACCAATCCAAGAAATACACTTCCGCCCATGATGAATTGAGCAAATCCGTTTATCACATCGCCTGCCGCATTTGTGCCTGTGTGACCTTGGCCAATGATCAGTTTGGTTGAAGATACATTAAGCGACAAGCGCAGCATTAATGAAGCTAACAAGATAGTTGGAAAGGCTGAAAAATCCAGTGGGCGTTCTATGAACAAGGTGATGGTAAAGATAAGAATTGCTAGCGCAAATGATGCAGCCAGCCCGATGTCCAGCACCCATGCAGGCATTGGCAGGATCATCATTACAATGATTGCCATCAAGGCAATCGCAAGCAGGACGGTTGGGCTAAAGATCGCCTTAGCGCTTAGCCGAAGTGCGGGTTCAGCCATTTTCACCCCCGCCTGAGTTGAACAGGGATGGTTGCCCGCTTTTTCCGAGTGGGACCAACGACCCCAACGCTCCGGGTCTGGTCGCCTCGGACAGAAAAGTTGAACCTTTTCGATTCGGCACCCCTGGATCTGCAGCGGTTTTCAGCGAAGTTAGGTTTTGATAGATGCTGTCAAATCGCGCTTTATAAATTTTGGCAAACTTGGGAGTGGGAGATTGATAAGCTGCTGCGGCATCCGACCAGTTGCCTAAATCATCATGAAGATTGGAGAGGAATTTCGCAGCATATTGAGCGTTTTTGACAGGATCGAACATGTCTTCGATAGAATTAAAATTTTGTGCATGTCGCTTGTAGTTGATTTGAAAGCATCCAACAGAAAAGTTGCGGGCACCTTGCTTAAAGTTATTGAAAACATAGACTTTTGCCTCGTTTTCTGTGTCAAACCAGTGGTCCGCTCCTTCCATGTTTACGGTCCACGGCCAAGACTGAAACTGTCCGTCTTTTTTGCGTCCTGTTTCCACTCGAATGATTGCGTGTAGCACGTCCAGCGGCACATTTAGCTCGTGGGAAACCTGTGTCGCAGCTTGGTCACAGGTCTGGCTGAGTTCTGCCAAAGTCCGCGTTCCCAAAAGCATCAATGCTAAAGTAGCTGCAAGCATGACATAGCAATTGTGCAAGCCTGACCAGCCGAGAATCGTTTTCACAATGTAACCCTCATCACGTTCTGTGATGGCGTGACGTTATGCTGGTGTGGTTTAAAATTCGTAACCAGTAGCTCACAATATGTCTGACGTCATGCCTGGCGCAGCCCAAGTATCTCGCGGGCCTGTTGCCACGTCGCGATGGGACGCTCGTATGTGTCACAGATGGCGACGGCCCGCTCGACGAGTGCCGCGTTGGATGGCGCAAGCTGATCGCGATTCAGGCGCATATTGTCTTCGAGCCCAGTTCGAGTATGTCCACCAGCGGCGATGCACCATTCGTTTACCATGATTTATGCTGCTCCGCCGTTCACAGCAAAAAACACTGGATATGCACCTGCACGTGCGGACATTAGTGAAGACTTCTCACTTAGTGGATTTGCAACTTGTGGCGACTGTGGGTCTAACCTTCGATCTTCATGATCGAAGGGAAAAACCAAGTACTATCCGTATTACCTGTGCCAGACCAAGGGTTGCGAGAGCTACAGAAAGTCGATCCCGCGTGAAAAACTTGAATTTGCTTTTGCTGATGTTGTTAAAACACTGGAACCGAGTCCAAAATACTTGGCATTGGCAAAAGCCATGTTCCGACATGCATGGAATGCGCGGTTAGCTCAATCCAAAGATGTTGCGCGTTTAACCAAGCGCCAAATCGCAGATGCCGAGTCACAAATCGAGGCATTGCTCTCGCGTATTATGCAGGCAAGCAACGATGCGGTCATCGGTGCCTGTGAAAACAAGATCACTGAACTGGAGAAGTCGAAGGTGCTCATGGCTGAAAATCTTGCAGAAAAGGCGTCAAAACCGAAGAGGTATGAGGATTATCTAGAACTCTCCCTAAAGTTCCTCTCAAGCCCTTGGAAAATATGGGAAAGCGGCGATGCGAACCTGCGCAGAATCGTGCTCAGATTAGGTTTTTCGAGCGGATTTTCGTACCATTGAATTGATGGAGCTAGAACACCCCAAATAGCGTTTTCTTTCAAGGCTTTAGGTATGGTTTCAGGGGGTGGAAAAGTTAATGGTGCTGTGAGAGAGGATTGAACTCTCGACCTCACCCTTACCAAGGGTGTGCTCTACCACTGAGCTACCACAGCTTTATGGGCGGGTGGTTAGACTCAATCGACCATGCGTGCAAGCCCATTCTGGACGCTTCCGTTCCCCTGCGTTAGAGAAGCGACATGGCGGAAAAACCAACACCCAAACCCAAATCGACACAAGATCGAGAGGACCGCCTTAAGGCGGCTCTCAAAGTGAACCTTGCTCGGCGCAAAGCTCAGGCCAAGGCGCGGGATGGTGCTGGAAAAGTGCAGGAGCAGAACAATGGATAGTATTTTGGTCAGGGGTGGTGGGCCACTGAATGGTCAGATCCCGATTGCAGGGGCCAAGAATGCGTGCCTCGCGCTTATGCCAGCCACGCTGCTGAGCGACGAACCGCTGACCCTCACCAACGCGCCGCGACTGAGCGATATCCACACGATGACACAACTTTTGCAATCCTTGGGTGCAGAAGTCGCATCGCTGCAAGACGGCAACGTCATTGCCATGTCGAGCCACGGCGCGATCAACACCCGTGCCGAATATGATATCGTACGCAAGATGCGCGCATCAAACCTGGTGCTTGGCCCGCTTTTGGCACGCGAAGGACATGCAGAGGTATCGCTTCCCGGTGGTTGCGCGATTGGTGCGCGCCCCATGAATATCCACACGGATGGGCTGACTAAGATGGGGGCTGAAATCGACCTGCGGGATGGCTACCTGCATGCTAAAGCCGAAGGCGGGCGGCTTAGGGGTGCGGTGATCGACTTTCCTTTTGCCAGTGTGGGTGCGACCGAAAACATTATGATGGCCGCGACCCTGGCCAAGGGCACAACCGTTATCAATAATGCCGCGCGCGAGCCTGAAATCGTCGATTTAGCGGATTGCCTTCGCAAGATGGGTGCGCAGGTTGACGGGGCCGGAACATCGACAATCACAGTGCAAGGTGTAGATCGATTGACGGGCGCGACGCATCCCGTTGTTACAGACCGCATTGAGTTGGGCACATATATGCTGGCCCCAGCCATTTGTGGGGGTGAAGTGGAATTGCTCGGTGGCAGGATAGGCCTTATTGGCGCATTTTGTGAAAAGCTAGATGCGGCAGGGGTCGACGTGACACAAACCGAAACTGGTTTGATGGTCAAGCGTAAGGGTGGGGGCATCCGGGCTATTGATGTCACGACAGAACCGTTTCCTGGTTTTCCGACGGATTTACAGGCGCAAATGATGGCGCTGTTATGCACCGCGGACGGCATTTCAGTTCTGGAAGAGAAAATATTCGAAAACCGTTTCATGCATGCCCCCGAACTTATCCGGATGGGTGCGCGCATTGACGTCCAGGGCGGAACAGCAACGGTCAGGGGTGTCGAACAGCTGAAAGGCGCGCCTGTCATGGCCACGGATTTACGGGCCAGTATCAGCCTAATCCTTGCGGGGCTTGCAGCCCAAGGGGAAACGCGCGTTGCACGCGTCTATCACCTTGATCGAGGCTATGAGCATGTTGTGCGCAAACTGTCTGGCATCGGGGCCAACATTGAACGGGTACAAGGCGAATGACGCAAGATGCTAAGTTTGAGGACGGTCGTGAAATACCTTTGAATCTTGGCGCAATGGACGCCGACGATCTGACGATTTTATCTTCTTTGGCTCAGGATGCTGTCTTTCCAATCACCGAGATGCAGTGGAATCCCAAGGTGCGACGCTTTGGTCTTTTGTTGAATCGGTTCCGTTGGGAAGACTCAGGCGCCGACCGTCATGCACCCGAACGAGTGCAGGCCCTGTTGGCGTTTGATCATGTTTTGCGCGTTTCAACCCATGGCATAGATCGCAACGACCAAGATACAATTCTCTCGTTGCTGTCTGTCACGTTTGAACCTTCCGAAGATGGGGCTGGCAATATCCTGCTGACGCTGGCCGGGGATGGCGCGCTGCGTCTTGAGGTCGAAGTGATCGAGGCAACGCTCAAGGACGTAACACGCCCTTATGTCGCGCCATCAAAAGCAGTGCCAACACATGATGGTTGAGCGGTGACAGGGCGGGCATGACCCAGGGATTTTGACCACATACGGTTATTTTTCCACCAGCAGACCGCTGGGCACAGAGAGTGGCACCCCCAATGCCCCGCGCAGGCTTTGTGTGTCAGTCAGTCCTTCAAGAAATACCAGTATGTCGGCCACTTGTTGATCATCCAGATTGCGCGGAGCAAGGCTGTTTGCCGCTGCAATCGCGTCAATCTCGGCCGGGTCTGACAGGATCCGCAAGTCATCAACGTCAAGCCCGGGCAAAACAGCCTGCGCAGGGTCATAGTTCCGCAGACTGTTTACAGGATCAAGATGGTGGCGCACGACGGCTTCGAGGGTCGCATAGGCGCCAGAATGGCCATATGGCGCAGTATGGGCAACGTTGCGCAGGGGCGGTGTGCGAAAGGCATATGCATCTTCGGCCCGACCTGTAACCCGGAGACGACCCACATCGCGCGCATGACTTTCAAAGCGTGCAGCCTTGCCCGGTCCGATCTGCGGCATCGCGATCGCATGAAAATCGTGATCGGTCTGAAATCGGCCTGCATGGCAGGTGCTGCATCCGGCATCACCGTAGAACAGCTCCATACCGCGCATCGCGGCTCCGTTCATCCTGGTACCATTTCGCAGATACAAGTCGAAGGGGCTCGCCACCCCGCGCCATTCAAAATCAAGGAAGGCGGCAACAGCATCAGAGATATGGGTAAAGCTGATGGCCTCCTGCCCAATCAGGGTGTCAAAGCGGCTGCGATATTCGGGAATGTCCTCGATCCGTTTGGACAACAGATCCCAAGCGCCGTCTGGCCCGGTAATCAACCCCTGTCGCACAGCTTGGGCTACGTCATTTTCAGCGTAGTGTCCGGCCATTTCATCCGCGGACAGCACTGGGAACATCGATTGTGCGCTCAGGGCAGATGCAAATCCCATCTCCATTTCAGACCCGAGAGGGGTGCGGATGCCCGAGGGCCGCGCGGCATCTTTCTCAAGCCTGCCATCATGGAAAAAGACAGTGAATTCGCGGGCGCCAAGGTTGAAAAGTGGGGGTGCATTTCTGGGAATGCGTTGTTCGGGCATATTTGCGTGATCGACTTTCCGATCAGGCCCAAGGGCGATGCCGCCATCGCCGAGGCCGAGCGACAGGCCGTCACCCGTACCATGGCGTGGATGGTGACACGTTGCACATGACACGGTTTTAGAACCCGAAAGGATAGGGTCATAGAACAGCAATTGACCCAATTCGACCTGCGCGCTGTTCACAGGCGGAAAGACTGGTTCCCCATAGGGCATCTCACCCGCAAAGGCAGGGGTTGCACACAGCAAAGATGCGATCAGTTTAAACAAAACGCGAAACATAGTTCTCCAACACTTCCTGACGGCCGGACCGGGGTTCGGGATCAATTTCGCGCGCCACGATGTCATTAGAGATTGTAGTAAGATCACTGCTCAGCATCGCCTTTGCTGCATCCGTGTCCCAGCCGGAATAGCGTTGAGCTATGGCATCCTCCAGACCACCATCCTCGATCATCGCTGCCGCCGCCTTAAGCCCGCGTGCGCAGATATCCATCGCTCCGATATGGGCTGCGATCAGATCCACGGGATCAATCGATTGTCGGCGCAATTTGGCATCAAAGTTCGTACCGCCCTGTCCCAGTCCGCCAGCCTTGAGAATGTGGTAATAGCACAGCGCGACTTCGGGAACGTTGTTCGGGAACTGATCGGTATCCCACCCGGATTGATAGTCGTTGCGGTTCATGTCGATTGAACCCAGCATCCCTTCGGCTGTGGCCACGGCAATCTCGTGTTCGAATGAGTGTCCGGCAAGAATTGCGTGCCCTTGTTCAAGGTTTAGCTTCACCTCGTCTTCCAGTCCATATTTGCGCAAGAAACCGATGCAGGTGGCCGCGTCAAAGTCGTATTGATGCTTGGACGGTTCTTGCGGCTTCGGCTCGACAAGTATCTGACCCTTGAATCCGATCTTGTGCTTGTACTCGACCACCATGTTCAGGAACCGGCCCATGTGGTCAAGCTCGCGCCCCATATCCGTGTTCAAAAGCGTCTCATACCCTTCGCGCCCCCCCCACAAAACATAGTTATGACCGCCCATTTTCTGAGTTGCGTCCATGCAGGATTTCACAGTTGCTGCGGCATAGGCAAAAACATCTGGGTTCGGGTTGGTTGACGCCCCACCCATCCAGCGGCGATGGCTGAACATATTGGCCGTACCCCAGAGCAGCCCAGTGTCTCGCGTTTCCATCTTTGTCAGGAAATAGTCAGTAATCTCATCCAGCCTCGCAATGCTTTCGGCCAGCGTTGCGCCTTCGGGCCGCACGTCTGCATCGTGCCAGCAAAAATATGGCGCACCCAGCAGGTCAAACATTTCAAAGGCAACATCAGCTTTCATTTTGGCGCGGCCCATATCGTCCTGCGGATGCCAAGGACGAATGAACGTCTGACTACCGAACGGATCACCGCCCTCCCATGCAAAGGAATGCCAATAGGCCACCGCAAAGCGCAGGTGCTCTTTCATTGATTTGCCCAGAACGACCTCGTCAGGGTTGTAGTGGCGGAAGGCCATTGGGTTCGTGCTGTCGGGGCCTTCGTATGTTGCCGGGCTGAGCCCGTCAAAAAATCCAGTTGTCATGGCATGGCCTTCAAAGTTGGGTAGGCGGCGGAAAAGCCGCGATAAGCATCGTCATAGGCGGCGACGTGATCGGGGTCTGGCGCAATGATATCCTTGATCGGGGGTTTGATCATCACATTTTCGGGGGCGGTGCCCGTGACGCCGCAGATAGCGATACGCGCAGCCCCGATCGCCGCCCCAAAAGCGCTTTCATCAGGGCGTTCCAGCGGAATGTTAAGGATCGTCGCCAGCAGGGTTGTCCAATGATCAGACCGGCAGCCGCCTCCGATTGCAAGCGCGCTGTCCAGTTGCGCTCCGGTGGATCGTAGGGCTTCTAGACTGTCACGCAGGGCAAAACTGACACCGACCATCACGGCACGGGTCAGATCCTTGGGGCCTGTGGCAACCTCAAGACCGGTAAATCCACCACGTATCTGCGCGTCGTTATGTGGCGTGCGTTCACCCGATAGATAGGGATAGAACCGCAGCGCGCCCGGCGGCATCAGACTGTCTCCTACGGCATCGGACAGGACGCTGGGGCTTTGCCCAGTCACCCGAGAGAGCCAGTTCAGGCTGTCTGTTGCGGCCAGAACGACACCCATTTGATACCAGCGGTCCGGAACTGCATGGCAAAATGTATGAACGGCGCTTTCGGCCCGCGGGGCATAACG
>Ga0206126_10002847_pt1 | contig 18144 bp, 19 predicted proteins | sample Helgoland_Spring_5_FD_148621 | JGI IMG/M metagenome (GOLD analysis project Ga0206126, IMG submission 148621) | Pelagic subsurface seawater microbial communities from Kabeltonne, Helgoland, North Sea - Helgoland_Spring_Bloom_20160412_1 | ecosystem: Environmental > Aquatic > Marine > Epipelagic ...
ACAGATTGTATTATCGTAATCTTTAAACAAAAAAAATCTTAGATAGAAATTAATATCTCTACTATTCGACTTGCTGCATTACCATCCCAAAGTTCAGGAATATCGCCTTTTTTCCAATCACCTGAAAATAATTTATGCATAGCTGGAGCTATATTCTTTGGATCTGTACCAATCAGTTCATTAGTTCCAATAGTAATCGTCTCTGGTCTTTCTGTATTATCTCTTAAAGTCATGCATGGAATTCTCATCACTGTTGCCTCTTCAGTTATACCTCCAGAGTCAGTTAGCACTGCTAATGATCTACTTACCAAATAATTAAACTCCAAATAACTCATTGGATCTACCATAAACAAACGAGGATGGTTAATCCCTAATTCAGTTAATATTTTTTTTGTTCTTGGATGCACAGGAAAAATCAAGGGAGTATCCTCAGTATTTGACAATATTTCTTTTATTAGTAACCTTAACTTTGATTCTTCATCAACATTAGCAGGACGGTGTAAAGTCATTACTATATATTTCTTTTCTAAAAGATTTAATTGATCCCAAATATCAGGTTTTTTAAATCTTGACATATTAGATAACAATGTATCGATCATAGTATTACCTACAAAGAAAATTTGATCATCTCTATAACCTGATTTTTTCAAATTTAAATTTGCAGTGGCTGAGGTTGTAAAAAAATAATTACTTATTGAATCAGTAATTAATCTATTAATTTCCTCTGGCATACCCCAATCATTAGACCTAATTCCACCTTCTACATGAGCCACTTTAATTTTTAGCTTCTGCGACGTTATAGCACAAGCCATAGTCGATGTAACATCACCAACTACTAAAACAAGATCCGTAGGATTATTTATTAAATATTTCTCAAATCGAACCATTATGTTAGCAGTTTGTTCTGCTTGAGAACCACCTCCTGAATTAAGGTTTGCATTAGGTTCCGGAATATTTAGTTGCTCAAAAAAATCACCAGACATTTTTTTATCATAATGTTGACCTGTATGAACAAGACTATAATCAAAATTTATACCTGCTTTTTTATTTTTAATAATCTCATGAATAATTGGAGCAATTTTCATGAAATTTGGACGTGCACCTGCTATAATAGTTATGTGATTCATATATATATAAATTAATATTTACCTCTTATTAAATTGAATAAAAATGGAATTAAAACCTTTTGTCTTTTAATTCTTTTTGGGTCTGAAATAAGTCTATAAAACCATTCAAGACCATTATCTCTGAATATTTTTGGGGATCTTAAAATTTCGCCTGCAAAAATATCTAGACTGCCTCCTAGCCCCATGTATAAAGCTTTATGGTTTTTATGTAAACTTTGCATTAGTATTTCTTGTTTCGGAGATCCAAGAGCCACAAAAATAATATCAGGCTTTTTTATTTTTAGTTCATCTATAATTAAGTTGATCTCTTCATCTTTGAAGTATCCATTTTGATAACCCAAAATTTTTATTTCTTGATTTTCAAATTTTAATTTTGAAACAACCTTATTTAATACTGAATCAGTAGATCCAATTATATAAAAAGTTTTAGTTTTTTTAAAAGCTTTAACCATATCCAACCATAATTCGCATCCAGGGATTCGAATCGTTTTTTTTACTCCTTTAATCTTTAAGGCAAGAACAGCTCCAATTCCGTCGGGATATGCAATCCCTTTATTAGAAATTTCCTTTAATAATGGATTTGAGTGGTATATTTTTTCTGCATTAACCGCCATTAGTAATCCAGTTTCATTTTTGAGAGAGTCAATAAAAGAAGTTATTGAATCACAATATCTTACTTTAAACCCATTTATAAGTTTATAACTATTCATTTTTGAGTTTTGAAATATTTAATAATATCATTGAATGCATCATCCAGGCTTGACTCCATCTCATGTATGGGATTTTTGACTTAAAATACTTTTTCTTTTGATAATAAAAATAACCTTTTTCATCGTACATGTTTTTTATTGTCCAAGTAATTACTTTGTTTACTAATATTCTATTTTCTATAAATTTCTCAAGGTTTACTAGGGTAACAATTAATTGTGCAGGACTATGAATATCTATTGGGTATATGTTATTATGGTAATACTTAGGAATACCTGAATCTGTAAAGAAATTATTTATATAATAATTAAAACCTTTTTTTATTACCGGAATAACATCTTCATCTTTACTATATTTATAGTATTCATTTAAACTTTCTAAGTTAAATCCGGTATGATAACTATCCTTCCAAGATTGAATTTTGAGTTCACCATAAACCCATGAGCCGTCTTCTAGCTGAGCCTCAATAGCAGCATCTACAGAGCCCTTAGCAACTACTAAAAGTTGTTTGTTATTATTATAACTAAATGCTTTTGCTAATAGTTTACTCCCAAGTAAAGAAGCATTGTAGACTGTGTTATTACCAAAACCAACAGAATAGGAAAACAGAAAAGAGCCTGATGGTCTGTAGTCTCTTTTCAAATCTTTAAGAACAAAATTTACAGAATCTAGTGCCACATCAAGATATTTTTTGACGCCTGTTGCCTCATAAGCATCAAATAAACCGTAAGCCGCATAAGTTGTTGCTACGACAGTTGGTGTATTTGCTTTAAAAAAAAGACCTCCTCTAGCTTGCCAATCAAAATTATACCCCCAACAAGCACCAGAGTAGCCCCTAGATTTCATTGTAATTAAAATTTCACATAAATTATTAATTTTATTTTCTAATTCATCAATTTCTTCAAGCAGTTCCGGTTTTTCTTTTCTTGCTAATAATAACTTGCTGTAGCCTGAAATCATTAAACCCAAGCCTTTAGAATTATAACCTTTAGATATTAAAAATAAATTTCTAAGATTTATTGGATTTCTTTTGAATAATTGTATCCAAGCTAATCTAAAAAATGAAAAACAATTAAAATTTAATTTTCTAAAAATTTTTGAATTTAATCCATCATAAGGATCCCACCCCTTATATGACTCATTTTCAATATAATTAACTAGCTTTAGTGTAGTACTTTTTATTAAAGATTTATAAGTATTGTTCATTCTCAAATATATTGTAGTTTAAAGAATCGGTGTTTCCAATTATTTTAAATGGAACTCCAGCAACTATGCTCCCTTCCGGTACATTTTTGTTAACTAATGTATGAGGAGCAATTACAACATTATCACCTATTTCAATTGGCCCAATAATACTAGAATTAAACCCTATAAAAACACTGTCACCTATTTTGGGAACTTTCTTATATGGAAATTTCCTCCCAGTAGTGACACGAGATCCAATCAAACAGGATTTTCCTATAACTGTACCTTTTACGATTAAACATGACATGCCATTATATGCAAACCTTGTTTTTTCGCCTAAAATAATATCAGAAGATATTCTAGCACCAGAAATAATAAAGATTAGACCCTCTAAAAATAATGCCATTTTATTTAATTTATATTTTCGAAGTTTAATCGCAATCTTTAATAATTTTAATGTCATTATGTTAATTTTTTTATAAATTTATGAATCATGGAATCGTATTTTAGCGAAATATTATAAGTGTCAAAACAATTATGTATAATTTGTCTCTTTTGTTCTAAATCCATTTTCACATACCACTCTATTCCATTAAGAATACTCTCGACACTTCCATCTATTAAAAAACCATTATAACCTACTGTGATAAAATCTGGGATTGTACCATCTCCTTCTGTTGTAATTGCAGGAAGACCATAAGACAATGCCTCATTGACAGCTAAACCTCCAATTCCTGGAAGTATAAAACAATTATTTTCCAACCAAACTTTTTTTAAGTCATTTCCATATAATGAGCCATAATATTTAACATTTTTAATTTTTTTAAACTTATCTAAAAAATAAACTTTTTCATCGTCTAAAATGGGGCCAACAATATTAAGCCTAACATTGAAATCATTTTTGTTATTATAAATGCTCAAAGCTTGCAATAATATATCAATTGATTTTAACTTTGAAACTCCGCCAACATATAAAAAACTATTTTCTTTTTTTATCAAAATTTTATTAGAAATATCATCTAATTTAGCTAATGATTTAACTGTATTATTGACAATAACTGAACTTGTTTTTAGACCATAAGATTCATAAAGTGCTTTTCCAGAACTACTATAAAAAAAAATATTATCTGCCCTGTTCATTAAAAATACTTTAAATTTTAGTATTAAAAATTTAAATTTTCCGTGAGCTACATAGCCACTTTCCCAAACATGAACATCACCCTTTAAAACAGTTGAAATTAAAAAAAACAAAATAGTACTAACATTACTTAGATGTAACATAAATATCGATTGTCTTTTATTATCTAATATAAAATTAATATAGGATTTAAAACTTGAATCAGATATTGAAACGTATTTGCTATCACTCACTAAATTCATTGCCTTGTGACTAGGTACTTTACCTCGAATAATATTAATTTTAATTTTAGTTTTTATAACCAAGTTTTCTATTAACTCAAGCTTGTAATTAGTAAGCCATGGTAGTATAAAATGTGTCATTTTTTAAATATTATTAGCTATTAATAAAAGAATGAAATAAAAAGTTGTAGCCTTTTTTGAAAAATTTAAATTTAAATATTGAAACTGGTAAATAATCATACAGAAAATTGGAATCCAGTATCTTACTTTCCATAGAGTACCTGATATCATTAATACTAATATTGAAATAACAATAATTAAATCTAAAGCATTTTTTTTACGTTTAAATATGGAATAGAAATAATTAATTACCAAAATATTAAATATTATCAAACCAGACCACCATAATTGATTATACAATGTCATATCAGATTTAAATAGAGGTATTGGTCCTGTTAAAAATGCGATAAATGAATTAATTGGAACCCTATCTGTTATAAATTCTGGATTTTCAGAAACAAACAAAATGAAATTAAGGTAATTGGTTGCAAATGTTAGAAAAACTGAAATACCTAAAACTGAAATTATGAGTAGAAAAATTTTATTTATTTTTCTTTTAAAAAATGAAAATGAGATAAGCTTTACAAAAAGTAATGATCTAAAAAAAAAGGTTGATACAAGGAAAATATTTTTTCTAACTGAACCTCTTCTACTAAAATAGAAAAAAGAAATTAATAAAAAACACATAAAAACTTCTTTAAGACCGCTAGCAACATAATAAATAATAACTGGATTATATATATACAATAATGTTATAAATCTACTTTTTTTAGAGTGACCTAATTTTAAAAACATATATCCAGTAGAAAAATGTAAAATTAAATTAAGAAATCTACTGAAGAAAAAGTGGTCAAAAAATTTGTAGGAAATTAAGGGTAAAATTACACCTCCAATATCATCATAAGAATACTTTGTGTTTTCAATCCATTCAGTTAAATAATTAATATCATTAGAAGCTCTTCTTGCGACATAATCATACAATGCAGAATCACTACTGTCAAAATCTAGAAAAGTCCCTGTTTCTGTTATAAATAAATTTACTATGAATAAAGTGAAAAGACTAACAAAAAAAAATCCGAAGGAAAAAACAAAGGAAAAAGTACTTTGATTCCTATTAATACAAAAAGAGGAAATCAAAACACATAAAAAATAAAACAGAAACGAAATAGATAGAATCATATGGTTTATTTAAAAAGTTTTTCTCTCGCAAGAGTCCAGTTTCTTTTTTTAAAAAAATTGTCAATTTGTTTGTCAAGAATGGGTTCAAAATTATATTCCCTAATCATATTAATATTACATCCTAATTCAAACTCATTCACTAATTCACCAAAGATACTACAGTCGTCATATATAAGAGGTTTCTTATAAAAAGCACAATTATACAGCGTAGCAGGAATACTTAAATCATTTAATGATTTCAAACAAAAATCAAAGTCATTAACATTGAAGTTTAATTTTGTTTTAAATTTAATTAATCTCGGGTGTTCAAAATCAAATGGTATGCCCAAGTAAAAAATCACTGTATTTTTCTTTGCGTTTAAAGTTTTAATGATTAAATCGTGCACACCTTCACTTTTATTAACCCAGCAAGATGAAATACCAACTAATAATTTTTTCTTTCGAAAAAGTTTAATCTCATTTAAAATAGACTTATTTGTTTCTATTTCTATTATAGGTTTACCAAAACTAATCGGAATAATATCACAACAATTGTAAATTGTATTTGCGCTCTTTACTAAAATCTCATCTAAAACATATTTTTTAGTTGAAATCTTAAGAAGTATTTTTTTTTTGATTAGTGTAAATAATGGAAATCTATCAATAGTTTCTTTATCAATGTTGTGAATTATCCACCTTAGTTCAATTAGACCAAGTAACGCTTGAAAAAAAATAAGAATATCAAAAATTAAAATTAAAGCTTCATTAAAAAAAATTCGATTTGTATTTAGATATCTATAATAGATGATATCTTTTTTTTTTCTACAAAGACTTAAAAAAGATCTTTTAATTATAATTATAAAAAAATCCAAATATGAATGACTGGACACAATATTTGTTAAATTACCGGACCAACCAATTAACTTAATATCTTTTTTTAAAAATATAAATTTATTTAATGGCATCAGATAATGTTGTTAATTCAAAATTCATTTTTTTTGTTAATTTTAAAACAGAATTTAAGTAACTTTTAGAGCAACCAAACTGTCCAAAATTAACTGAAATGTCATGAGTATAAAATACGATTAATAAATTTTTAAAATCTTTAGTAGAATCTATTATTTTTTTAATATGATTAATATTATATGTTTTTTCATATAAAGGAATAGCCTTTATTGAATATTTATTGACATTATTGATATTAACTCCACTTTGTGTAGTCCTGGCATATTTAGTTTTTGTTCTGACCAGAGACTTGTAACCTCTATAATCATATCTGCCTTTAGGAAATGCAAACCCCAGAGATTCTTGATTTGAAAATTTATTTAAAAAATTTTTATTTTTCAATAAATCTTTAATTAAAGTAGATTGTTTATTTTGCTGAAAATTAAGATGAGAATAACTATGACTGGCTAGTTCATGAAAAGTCCAATCAACTTTATTTAAATCATGATCTGTGCAAATTTCAATCCCATTCTCATGAGTATTACATAAATCCCCACTCACAAAAAAAGTACAAGGAACATATGCTATTTCATTTAAAACAAAATCAATAGCAGATTTTGGGACATCATCAAAAGTAAAACATGCTTTTCTTCCATTTAGCTTAATTTTATGATCAATAAAGCTTATTAGAAACCTTTCTAATTTAATTTTTATTTTATTTATTGACACCTAAAACAGTTTTAACTTGTACAAATGTTTTATCAAAAAAATCTAAATCTTTTCCGTATGGATCAATAATTTCTGATTTACTAAATCTAACAATTTTTTTCAAACCATTATATTTGATTAACGAATTCATGATTTTTTTATCAAATACAACTAAATAATCAAAATAGGTTAAATCATATTCTGCAATATTTGTAGAAAAGAAATTATCAGAATTTGGCAATTTATATTTCATACAAGTTTTAGACATGTTAAATGAAATACTTCTACCAACTCTATTTACAAAACCACAAGACTTAAATTCCCCTTCAAAAAGATTTTCTTTTGAGACAATTTCCGCTAGGATTGATCTGTTAATATTTCCTTTGCAAATGTATAAGACTTTCTTTTTCTGGAACTCTAGATCATTTAGGACTGGTAGGTTGACCCAAGTTAATTGAGAAAAAAACATCTTTTTTAATTGTATTATTTTCATTTTATCTTTTAAAAAAGAAGTCAATTCAAAAAACCAGTAATCAAATTTAAATTCATCAAATTTAACTTTTTTAGAAAAAACATCTGAAATTAAATTATAAAAATGAATTAGTGAATTCATTAAAGATCTTGATAATTTTTCTCTAAGTAAAAAATAATCTTTACCAAGATGCCTTAATTTGATATCATTATTACTTTGTGAATATATTTTTTTTTCTTTAACTAAACTTGAACAGAAATAATAGCCGTTTACATGAGGGACAGAAATTGAACCCCATGGTCTTGCATTGCATTCAATAAAGTAAAAATCATTTTTAATGATCATGAGTTCAATCATCATTATACCACTAAAATTTAACTCTTTAACAAATAATGTTATCTTGTTATTAAGCGATTTATCTATTTGATAAGGTCCTCTTTTAGAACTAGCTCCACCATTAATAGGCTGTGTTAATCTAATTGTTCCATACATTAATTCAATTTCTCCATCTTTTGCGTAAACATTTACTCCCAAACCTTTTCCAGAAATTGATCTTTGTAAGATGAAGTTATTAGATTTGGGTAGATCATGAATAGCATTGTTCAAATCAAAAATATTTTTTATTGTATAATTTTTTGTTTTTGTTAAAGTTGATCCTAATTTAAATACTGAATATTCTGGTCTAAGAAAATAATTATAATTTTGATTAAAATCATCAACATTAGTAATTTCTGCTACTTTAAATCCAGAATTCAGTGCTATAACCGAAGTATTAATTTTACTACTAACTTTCAAATAATCTTTTTGTGAAGAACCTATTAGTTTATTGTATTTATTTTTATTTAGTTCATAGGAAATAACTGAAGAAAAATCAGATATTGGAAATAAATCTATATCTTCATATTGTGCTAATATTTTTTCTATTTTTTTTATTTGAATTGATAGTTTTTGGTTTCTATTCCCAATAGAATAGAAATTAAATTTCTTAGTGGAGAACAAAATATCATCCCAGGTTATAACTATTACCTTATCGTAGTACTTAGAAATTTCTTTATTTACTATCCAAAAACTTCGCCAATTAAAATCTATTATACAAATAACTTTAATCTTAGATTTCATTTTTTAGATATTTATAGTTAATTGATATAATATTTTTTAAAAAATATATATTGTAAGTAAATAGTACTCTGTAATAAAAAACTAAACTTACAAGACTATTACTGGAATTTTCTCTAAAACATATAACCTCTATTATTCTTTTATATTTAATGGGTAATTCTTCTTTCCATAGATCTATTTTTTCAATCAAACCTTTATTACTTTTTATGTTTTCATGTAAGTGCTTTTGGCTTTCTGGTATAGATTCATAATAATTATTGTTTTCTGTATTCTTATTGTCTATTTCTAAAAAAATCGCACATTTTTTCAAAATATTATCAGGATTTAAAACCAGCTCGTCAAAAGAGACCACTAAAACACTAGACCCTGAATAATGTCTTAAATTTGTTTTGTAACGATTAAACATAAAACAGAAATCATAAATTCCTTTCGCCATTGGCTTTTTTAAATGACTATCTTTAGATTTAAGTTGGCTATTATAAATTGCTCTTGGGTCTCTATACAAGGCAATAATTTTTAAATTATCTACTTTTTTAGCATAACGTTTGTAATTAATTATGTAGTTACCACCTCCCTTGACTACAATAGTTTCTTTTGAATAATCATGATCACGTTTTTTTAAAATTTCTTTGATTAAATCATAATACTTAATTGTTTTTTTTTTTGACAAACATGAAATAAGATCAGAAGATTTTAAGTTCCAAACTTTATTTTTATCGTAAGTATTAAAAAAAGTAAGAAATTTATTTATATTATTTTTATTTGTAATATTTATTTCAAACGGGTCATAACTTTTTGTTATTCTTGTTTCAATTGTAACTTCACAACCGACCAAATCATTCAGTTTCGAAGCTAAAAGTGTACTTCCACTTCTACTTAAATAGTCTAAAAATATAATTTTATCCATAAAAGGGGTCTTCATTTTTTATTTCTAAATATTTCATTCTGTACTTTTCTATAATCTCTAGATTTAAATTAGACTCCGTCCTTACTTTAGCATTTTGTCCTATGCCTCCAAAGTGATAATTATTTAGAAGTCCTGCTTTTTCTAATTTAGACAAATTGTCTTTTGTTGAAAAATTTACTGCTTTTAAAACAATATTTTTATCAATTTCAATATTAATAAAACTCAATAATTCAGATAATTTATTTTCTGGATTAAGTTTTAAATCTTCATATTTAATTATTAATATTCGCCCTTTATAATTATTCTCTAAAGATTTAATAGATTTATGATATTCTATAACACTTTTAAAGCCTCCAAAATCACCAAAAATAAATTCTTCAAGTTTTTCTGGAAATTCTCTTTTATTCCTAGCTTTTAGTTTAGCTCCTCGGCTATAAAACTGATGATAAAAACTTTTTGAAACATCAAATGGATCTCTAATTAAAAAAATCAATGGTTTATTTCTTAAAAAAAAAGTTGGTATATCAACATCTTTATAATGTTTAAATTGTGGATCAGCCCAATGAGTCACAGAGAATTTTGGTATTTGTTCTGATAAATTGTGGAAATTTTGAATAACAGAAACGTTTTTACTGTCTATCTTTAAATTAAACTTTTCATTTAGATAAACACCTATAAGCATTCTCAACCAAGTCCTACCAGCCTTTGGGAATGAAATGATATGAACATCGCTATTTATAACTTTCCAACGGGAAAGATATAATCTTTTATAACTTGATAAAATTTTTATAAGTACGGTAAACATAAAATAATTTTATAATATTAATAGTAAAAATTGCTGCTGAAAGCCCTAAAAGAAATGACTCAACAGATTCAAAATAAGTTCCTATAGTAATACAACATAAAGCTATTGGAAATGAAATCAAACTCGCTTTAAATAACTCTTTTTCCTGCTTAGTAACGTTCAGTAAAGTGCCAACTTGACCAAATATTAAATTAATTGTATTTGGTAATACAAATAATATTAAACTTGATAAACTTAAATTAATTTTAAGATCGAAAAAACTCATTAATTGATTAAAAAACAAGATATAAAATAACGCTAATACTGCTGACATAGTAACTGAGAACATCCATGAATTAAAATAGATTTTCAAAAATTCTGTCATCTTTCCATCATTATATTTTCTCGATAAAACACCAATTGTATTTGATCTTACTGCATTTGAAATAGATTCAGCTAACGAGGGAATTCTGGAACAAAGTGCATATGCACCGATTTGTTCGTTTGATAAAAACGAAGCCAACATAATTACATCAAATTTATTGACTAATATTAAGTTCAGCTTACTACTGAATATCTGTAATGAATTTTTAAAAGATCTAAAATCAATTCTTGAGGTATGATTTCTTAAAAATCGATAAAATTTTAAGATTATATAAGTTACAAATATTAGTGTAATTATAATTATGTATTTAATCAAAAGATCAAATGTAAAACTTAAATTATTATATTTATATATTAATATGATTATAGTTAGAATGGCATGTAATAATGATAAATTTATTATCGAACTTTTCCAGGAGTTCATTTTTGATAGTTCAAACGACTCATATATTTTATAAAAGATATTAAATAATAAAAGAAAATATGATAGTAAAATAGCTGAAATAGAGCTTAATAAATTTAGATCAAAATAAATTATTGTTGATAATATTATGAATGAAGATAAAATTGATAGTCCAACAGAAGTTTTAATGATAACTGATCTCTCATTATTATTTACTGATCTAGCTAATAAGACAGGATAACCTAAAAAAGAAATAGTAGTTGATAATTGAATATATTTTAAAATTTTAAAATATAAACCATAGAAATCTAGACCTATAATAGTCGATAATATCAATCCAAAAATAAAACCTATTCCAGACTGAATTATTTTAAGAGCTGCTAGAAATAAAGTGTTAATAATTCTTTGATTAATCAAAATTATTATTGTTTTAAGTAATCAATAAATAAAGAAAGTCCATCTTCAAATTCAGTTTTCACACTATAACCGATATGTTTAATCTTGCTAATATTTGCTAAAGAGTGTTTAACATCTCCATCTCTTTCCTTAGTATACTTTACAGAAATATCTTTATTTGTCTTATTTTTAATTTGTTCGACTAAATAGTTCAAACTTATTTGAGACCCACATGCGACGTTATAAACTTGATTAAGGCCGGAAACCTGATCTGTAAATAAAGCACACTCATTTGCATGAATAACATTGGTAATGTAGGTGAAATCTCTGGAGGTTAAACCATCACCATTAATCGTTATGACATCATCATTGAGAGCTGCGTCTATAAATTTTGGAATAACTGCTGCATAAGGGTTATTCGGGTTTTGCTTTGGACCAAAAACATTAAAATATCTTAGTCCAATATAATTTAGATTGTAAGATTTATTAAAAACATCTGCAAATTGTTCACATGAAGCTTTTGTCACAGCATAAGGACTCATAGGATTTCCTATAATTTCTTCTTTTTTTGGTAAATCAGGATGATCTCCATATGTACTTGAACTAAAAGCCAAAACAACTCTTTCAATATTATTTTTAAAAGCAGCATGTAAAACATTTATAGTTCCCATTATATTAACTTCAGAACTCAACATTGGGTCTTCTATACTCCTAGGAACTGAACCAAGTGCTGCTTGATGTGAAATTTTATCAATATTATTACAAGCCTTCATACAGGTATCATAATTCCTAATATCTCCCTCTATAAACTCGAATTTAGGGTTTGTGAAAAACTCCTCAATATTCTCAATATATCCATTACTTAAATCATCTAACACCCTAACAATATTGACTTCTGGGTGATTAAGGAAATGGGCTACCAAATTAGAGCCTATGAATCCTGCACCACCAGTAATCAAAATATTTTTTTTGTTTTTCATAAATTATAACCTTAAATCAACTTGTTCTACTGGAAGTACCCCTTTAACATCGTATAATACTCCATCTTTTTTTAAGAAACTTCTCAAATCTAATTTTAGGAACTCTCGATGAGCAACTGCAAGAATAACACTCTCAAAAGTATTTTCAGGAATTCTATTCGTTATAGTTACTCCATATTCTTCCTTTACATCTCTAGGGTTAGCTTGAGGATCAAAAATTGTAATTTTTATTCCATAGGTTTCTAACTCAGTAATAATATCGACAACTTTTGTATTTCTTACATCTGGACAACTCTCCTTAAAAGTTATTCCTAAGATTAATACGTTACAACCCTTAATATTAAAATTTTTATTAATCATGAGCTTCACAACTTGATTTGCAACATAACTACCCATAGAATCATTTAAACGCCTTCCAGACAGAATTATTTCTGGATTATAACCAACTTCTTGAGCTTTTTGTGCAAGATAATATGGGTCAACTCCAATACAATGCCCTCCAACTAAACCTGGTTTAAAAGGAAGAAAATTCCATTTGGTCTCAGCAGCTTTTAAAACCTCATGAGTATCAATATCTAATAAATTAAAAATTTTGGCTAATTCATTAACAAATGCTATATTAATATCTCTTTGCGAATTTTCTATAACTTTCGCCGCTTCAGCAACTTTTATAGAAGGGGCTAAATAAGTTCCTGCAGTAATTACACTTTTATACAAATTATCAATTTCAATTGCTGAACTTTTAGTTGAACCAGAAGTCACTTTTAAAATTTTTGACACCGTACGTTCTTTATCTCCAGGGTTTATTCTTTCTGGGGAATAACCTACGTAAAAATCTTGATTAAATGTTAATCCACTAAAATTTTCCAAAACAGGTATACATTCATCTTCGGTAGCTCCCGGATAAACGGTGCTTTCATAAATTACAATATCTCCCTCCTTCAAAACTTTTCCAACTGTCTCAGATGCTTTTAGTAAAGGAATTAAAACTGGATGTTTATTTTTGTCTGTTGGAGTTGGAACTGTTATAATGTAAACATTAGAATCTTCAATATCAGATGGATTGATTGTTGGCAAAAAACCAAAATCACTTTTGTTAGATTTATTTAATTCCAATACTTGTTTCAAAACATTATTTTCTACTTCAAGAGTACTATCGTGAGCACTTTTTAACTCATTAATTCTTGCATTGTTAATATCAAAACCTACTGTTTTGTATTTCCTTGAGAATTCGACAGCTAAGGGAAGGCCTACATATCCTAAGCCAATTATTGTGATTTTTTTTTCTTCCATCTTTATTTTATTAAAAAATTATTATTTAGTAATTCTTTCCTATTATATAACATGTCTTTATTAGTAATCATATCGATAACGTTGGCTCCTGAAAAACTACAAATAGCATTTCCTGCTGCAGTATCCCATTCCATTGTTGGTGCAAATCTAGGATAACAATCAGCAAGCCCCTCTGCTACCATACACATTTTTAGCGAACTACCTTTAGAAATTAAATTTATTTCACCATGTATATCCCGCATTTCTTGAACATAAATTTCAGTTTCTGGAGACATGTGAGATCGACTAGCTACGATTGTGAATGTTTTATCTTTTCGTTGTAATGGTAATTTATTAGCCTTAGAAATTAAAGTTTCAACATCAAAATTATTTAGATCTACCAATATTTTAAAAGCTCCCATATCTTTGTTTGCGAAATACAAATCACCTGTTACAGGAACAAAAATAACCCCTATTAGGGGTCGTTGGTCTTCTATCAAAGCTATATTTACTGTAAATTCTCCGTTACGCTTTATAAATTCTTTGGTTCCATCGATAGGATCTACAATCCAAAGTTGGTTCCAATCTTTACGTTCTTCGTAGGGAATCGCTTTTCCCTCCTCAGAAAGAACAGGGATATTGGTCTTTGTTAAAAAAGACATAATCATGTTATGAGAGGACTTATCTGCTTTGGTTAAGGGTGAATTATCTCCTTTAATCTCAACATCAAACTCCCCAGAATGATAAATTTCTAAGATGGCTTTACCAGCTTCTAAAGCGGCGGTAATGGCTGTGTTTAACAAATGATTCATTATTATATAATCATACCAGCTCCAATTGTTTCATTGGTTTGTTCGTCAATAATAATCAAACTCCCTGTTTGACGATTTTTTTTGTAGATGTCGTAAAATAATGGTTTTGAAGTACGTATCGAAATTCGACCAATGTCATTCATGTCTATTTTATCAATACCTTCAATACGGTGCAACGTATTAATATCTACCTTATACCTTAATTCTTTCACCATCCCCATGCACTCATTGGTGGTGTGCTTAATAACTACTTTTGTACGTGCTTGTAGCGGAGTGCTGCTCATCCAGGTTACCAATACTTCTAGGTCTTGTCCTACTTCAGGAACATTATTTTCGCGCACAATCATGTCGCCACGGCTGGTGTCTATCTCATCTTCCAAAGTCATCGTAACCGACATAGGCGTATAGGCTTCAGAAATCTGTTCACCATTTAATTCAATGGTTTTAATTGTTGAGACAAATCCAGAAGGCAAAGTTTTTACTCTGTCACCAGGCTTAAAAACACCTCCATCAATACGACCTGCAAAGCCTCTAAAATCTTGATTTTCTAGGGTATGTGGACGAATAACCGATTGAATAGGAAAACGGCAGTCTACATGATTGTAATCACTAGAAATATGAACCGTTTCGAGATGGTACATCAATGTACTTCCTTTATACCAATCCATATTTTCAGATGTATTGACTACATTATCTCCAACCAATGCAGAGATAGGGATAAACTGAATATCTTGAATGTCTAACTTAGATGAAAACGCCTTAAAATCAGCTACAATATTATCATACACTTTCTCACTATAATCTACCAAATCCATTTTATTGATACAAACAATGGCGTGAGGTATGCGCAATAAAGAGGCAATAAATGAGTGACGGTGCGTTTGTTCTAGCATCCCTTTTCGTGCATCAATCAGAATAATGGCTAGATTGGCAGTAGAAGCCCCTGTAACCATATTTCTAGTATATTGGATGTGTCCTGGGGTATCGGCCACAATAAATTTACGTTTTGGCGTGGCAAAATATCTGTAGGCTACATCAATTGTAATACCTTGCTCACGTTCAGACTTCAAACCATCTGTTAATAATGATAGATCTACGTAATCAAAACCTTTATTTTTACTAGATTCCTCAACAGCTTCTAACTGGTCTTGAAAGATTGATTTACTATCATATAACAATCTTCCTATAAGGGTGCTTTTTCCATCATCGACACTGCCTGCGGTGGTAAACCTTAATAACTCAATATCTGTGTATTCCATTTCTATATTTATTAAAAGTAACCTTGTTTTTTTCGATCTTCCATGGCAGTTTCGGCTCGTTTATCGTCTGCTCGTCCGCCTCGTTCAGTGGTTCTCGTTGTAGCTATTTCCTCAATGATCTTCGTTAAATCATCTGCCTCAGATTCTACGGCGCCTGTAATAGGCATATCTCCACAAGTTCTGTAGCGAATGGTCATATTTACCACTTCTTCACCTGGTTTTAATTTGATAAATTCAGAATTTGCTAAAATGACACCATCACGAACTACGCAATCACGTTGATGTGAAAAATACAGTGAGGGTAAAACAATATTTTCTAATTTTATGTATTCCCATACATCCATTTCTGTCCAGTTAGAAATAGGAAACACACGAAAGTGTTCACCATAATTTTTTCGTCCGTTGAAAAGGTTCCACAATTCTGGACGTTGGTTTTTAGGGTCCCATTGTCCGAATTCATCACGGTGTGAGAAGAAACGCTCTTTGGCACGTGCTTTCTCTTCGTCACGTCGTGCACCCCCCATAGCAGCATCCACTTTGTGTTCTTCTAGAGTATCTAACAAAGAGACAATCTGTAAGGCATTACGAGACGCATCTGCACCTGTTTCTTCTTTAGCACGTCCTTTGTCAATCGATTCTTGCACAGAACCAACGATTAATTGAACGCCTAATTCTTCTACCAAAGCATTGCGAAAAGCAATGGTTTCAGGAAAATTATGCCCTGTATCCACATGAATTAAAGGGAATGGCATTTTTGCAGGATAAAAGGCTTTTTTTGCCAAATGAGTTAGCAAAATGGAATCCTTTCCTCCAGAAAACAGCAAAACAGGATTCTCAAATTGAGCTGCTATTTCTCGAATCACAAAGATTGCCTCAGATTCTAACTCACGTAAATGATTGATTACATAATTACTCATGTGCTTGGTTTTAACTTTTTATTTATAAAATTGATGATGATTTCTAAACTTTCTTCGATGGATTGACCATCAGTAATTACCTCTAAATCTGGGTTTACTGGAGCTTCATAAGGAGCAGAAATACCTGTCATATTTTTAATTTCTCCAGATCGCGCTTTTTTGTAGAGGCCTTTTACGTCTCTTCTTTCACATTCCTCTAGCGAGGTGTTTACAAAAATTTCAATGAAATTATCTTTACTCACAATTTGTTGAACTTCTTGGCGGTCTTTGATATAAGGCGATATAAAAGCAGCTAAAGTAATTACACCAGCATCTAGCATTAAATTACTAATTTCGGCGATGCGTCGTATGTTCTCTGTTCGGTCATCAGGAGCGAAACTTAAATCTTTGTTAATTCCTTTACGAATGTTATCGCCATCTAAGATATAAGTAGATAAACCTTGCTTATGCAAGGCAATCTCAACCAAATTGGCTAGAGTAGATTTTCCAGACCCAGACAAGCCTGTAAACCAAATCAAATAGGATTTGTGTCCGTGTAAGGCTTCCCGTTGACGTTTGGTGGTTTTGTAGTTGTGTTTTACGGTGTTTAAACTCATGATTTATTTATATTCCTATGGGCTTGAAGTTTCTTAAGACGTTTTGCTCTGTTGCGTTTATCTAAACCGTAATTAATTTTATACCACAATTTCTCATGGCCAAAATAAAGCAGCATTTTAGACGCAGTTTCTATACCTCCAATTTTTAATCCTGTAAGTGGATTTCCTGTAATTAGCCAACCAAAAAAAATGGTGTCTAAAGTACCTACCCCGCGCCAAGTAAAGGTTTTTATTAAATGGCGTTTGTTCGAGTCTAAAATTGAAGAATTAAACCACCAGCGCTCATGCACATAATACCAAACTAATTTTGTAAATGTGGTAATCCCTGAGATGCTAAGACCTTCATTTAAATCCCCAGTAATCAGCCATGTAAATAGAAGGGTGTCAATGGTTCCTATAAATCTCCATGTCAACGATTTTGCAATATGTCTTTTAGATATTTTCAAATATTTATTTCTTTTTTTTATAGCAATACTTTCAAATATTTAGACTACCACCGGTAGTCACTTATATTAATTTTTATGATTTTAAGTTTGTGTTGTACTAGTTAAGCTCCACATGAAAAAAATGGAAAATTGAAGTCTTCTAAAGAG
>Ga0206126_10002854_pt1 | contig 18125 bp, 16 predicted proteins | sample Helgoland_Spring_5_FD_148621 | JGI IMG/M metagenome (GOLD analysis project Ga0206126, IMG submission 148621) | Pelagic subsurface seawater microbial communities from Kabeltonne, Helgoland, North Sea - Helgoland_Spring_Bloom_20160412_1 | ecosystem: Environmental > Aquatic > Marine > Epipelagic ...
ATCATCGGTGCATCCCCAGAGTTACTATTTCGGCTTAGAAACGGGGAAATGGAAACCTTTCCGCTAGCAGGTACCGCTCCCAGAGGGAAAGACGGGAAAGATGATGTTCAACTTGCTAGAAAACTCCTCAATGATCCCAAAGAAATCGCAGAACACAATATGCTGGTTGACTTGCATCGGAATGATATTGGGCGCGTTGCAAAGTTCGGTACAGTAAAGGTGCGTAGCCTAATGGACATCAAGCGCTTTTCACATGTCCAGCACATTTCTTCTGAAATAGTGGGCATCTTGTCTGATAAAGAAGATATGTTTTCGGCTTTGTCAGCCAATTTTCCGGCAGGCACATTGACGGGCGCACCCAAAGTTGAGGCCATTAAGATTATTGACGGTTTAGAGTCGGAAGGGCGAGGCCCGTATGGGGGAGCTGTTGGACAATTTGGATTTAATGGAGATTGCACATTTGCTATTCCTATTCGCTCTATTTTCATCAAGGGTGAGGAAGCCTACGCGCAAACTTGTGGCGGCAATGTCTTTGACTCGAATGCCTTGGATGAATACCGCGAAATTGAGCGGAAACTGTCAGCCATGAAAAATGTACTTTCCACCTTTGAATGGAGCCAATCAAAATGAAAGTGCTAATTATCGATAATTTTGACTCATTTACCTATAACCTTTATCAATACGTTGGGGAGATCCTTTCTGCCTTGAATCAGATCGAACCTTTTGAGGTTATCGTTAAGCGTAACAACGAAATATCGCTCGATGACATTAGCCAGTTGGGTCCAGGTCGGATTATTATTTCACCAGGTCCAGGGACACCAAGTGATAAGGAATACTTCGGTATTTGTGGTGATGTAATAAAAACCATCGGAAAGCATACTCCCATACTGGGAGTGTGCTTGGGCATGCAAGGGATCGCGCACTGTTTTGGTGGCAAAGTTATCAGAGCCTCGTTGCCAATGCATGGTAAAACGTCTTTGATTCGGCATGATAATAACGGACTATACAAGGGATTGCCTCAAATGCTTGAGATCATGCGTTATCATTCTCTAAAGGTTGATCCTACAATGTTTCCTGAATGCTTGGAAATTACATCGGTCATTACCGATGAAAACGTTCCAAAAGATGCTAATTTGGAGGATATCGCTCATTTCGGCAAGGAAATCATGGGAATCAGGCACAAGACTTACCCCATAGAAGGTATTCAATACCACCCAGAATCCTTCGCATCAGAGGGGGGGAAAGAGGTTCTGACCAATTTCTTAGTTAGCTAAAACGAACTATAGGGCGTTAAGCCGTCTTCTTGAAGTACAGCCTGATACCAGACTAATCTCCAAACAAAGGTTTGACAACAGCCTTTGAAAATGGGGAACGTCCTCTAAGTGCGGGCTATGCCCAGCACCCTCAATAGCATACTTACCCTTACCTAAAGTCCTCTCCAAAATAATGTTGCGATAAAAATCTTCACGAATAAATTTATCATTGGTGCCCCAAATAAGTGCCACCGGAACTTTAGTGAGAGACAGCATTGCCAATTCATCCTTCAAATTCCCAGCTTGCAAGCTGAGCCCCAACGCTTTCCTGAAATGGCCTTGTGTATTATTTATCGAGCCAACAAGTACATCTAGCAAGCTTTTATTGTCTTTTTGAGAGCCTAGCAGTGCCTCAGCCATTCGATGGATTTGTTCTTCACTTAAATTTTCAGAAAATAATGCTCCGTCGGACGGATCAGGTAAAAAAGCGTCTGCCATCGTCTGCATAGAGATGGGGGGAGCGCTAATCAAAATCAAACCAAGGCAATGCTTGAGTCTATGCAATGCATGGCTTAATACATGACCGCCTAGACTATGTCCCACCACCAAATATCGTCCCTTGGTGATATGGAGAATCAATTCACTCGCCATGTTAGCTATTTCCGGGATTGTGATGTGATCACCAAGAGGCAATGAAGTTTCCCCGTGGCCAGGAAGATTAATCGCAATCAGTTGATAGCGCTCTGCCAAACTTGACTCAAATAAGGGCATAAAACTGTTATAGGAGCTTGAATTTCCGTGTAGGAAAATGATTTCCTCGCCGTCATTTTTGGTGCGCATAATATCCCAAACCATATTCCCATGTTGGATTTTTTCTTTTTCAGTTAACTCAGTCTTCATAAATTTCTTTAACCTCTGATTGAAAATACTCAATAATATTATCTTTGCGAGGCTTCCCAGATCGGGTAAGTGTGCCTTGCTCCTCAGTAAAAGGTCTTGAAGAAAATATAACTTCTAAAACCCTTTTATAAATCGGCAGCGATTCATTTATTGTGGCAAGTTTATTTTTCACTGCAACCCTTTGTTTATGATCGAATTCGCCCTGCAAGGATGTAACAATTGCTGATAAAAAAGGTCGTTTATCGCCAACAATCACAGCGTGATGTACCCCTTCAATACTTTGTAATTTGGCTTCAATTGGACCGGGATTGATATTTTTCCCGCCGGAATTCATGATAGTGTCTTTCTTCCTTCCAACAATTTTTATCACACCATCTTCTATCTCAGCTAAGTCCCCCGTATTAATCCAACCGTCAACAAGAAACGATTTTTCGTTAGTATACGAATCACAGTTCAGGTATTCCGTAGCCCTTTGGGGGGATGTGCGAACCAGTAAGCAGCCATCATCGTTCAGCTTTATCTCCATTCCAGGCCACGCCTTTCCTGCTGTGGACAGGATGGCTTGATTGGGCCTGTGGCAACTGATCATATTGACCTCGGACATACCATACCCTTCGAATAGGGGAAGCCCGACTTGTAATAAAAACGATTGTAGATCTCGAGAGCTCGGCGCTGCACCGATTAACATCATTTTTAATCGTCCACCTAATACCAGTCTTGCCGCCTCCGACAAGGGCTGGAGCAGAACGTTTCCATCCGGATCGAAAATGGGTGTGTTCTGGATATCTATCAAACGCTCATTTCCATTTGGGGCTTCAAGCACTCTTCGCTTTATTATCGCTGCTAATTGTTCGTAAACCGAGGGGACAGTAACAATGACTGCAGGTTCGTATGTCGCCCCTTTCATTAATAGCTGAAAGACCGTGGCCAGAGTCACGTTATACCCCCAATAAAGTCCTCCGAGCAGATACTCAAAATGAACGATATGGGAAAATGAATGACATATTAGCCAATTATCTTGTTCATTTAGTTTGAAAATTTCTCTAAATCGATCCGTAAAAGCAGTTGATGTACACAAAGGTACATGGAACGCTTTTAGTTTCGATGAAGCGGTTGATCCAGAAGTATATGCGACCATTTTCTCAGCTGGGTGGCAGTCTGAAAGTGATAGTGATGGTGAGTCCGGAATTATTTTCTGCAAAATTAAATCAAAGGAATGCGTTTGAATCTCTCCCAATCCTGGATTATTAACTAATTCTTCTCCAACAAAAGCATGATTTATCCTCATTCCATCGGTTGATTCCTCTATTTCCTTATCAGACATGGTCTCAGGTAGTGCGACCATTTCACCGCCACTAAAAATTATCGCGAGTGCAAAGCGAACCCAATCATAGTTGGGCTTTCCACACACAATGATTCTTTCACCCTGCAATGAAAAGCCGGCAACTTTTAGTTGATGCATGACTTGCCCAACTTCGTGCAAGACATGCGCATAAGGCTTGCGTACCAGACTGCCTTGTGTTGATGTGTAAGTTAGCAGATTTACCGAGTTTTGGGCCATTCGTGCCGGTAAATGCGTAAAAGCTAAGTTATCTTCGGCCACTTTTCAATCCTCCTTTTGTTATATATCAAGCAGAGCACAGACTATCCAGCTCCTCCATGAAGGTTTGTTTCACCGCAAAAGCCCATTCCTTAGACTGAATTGGTTCAACGTGAGTCAACGTGAAGAAAATTTCTCCGTTTTCCTTCAGCCCATGCAAAATTAGCGCAACATTACCGATATTCCTCCTGGCGATAACATATTTATGCAAGACACGATAATTACGTTCCGTATCGTCAGTCTCTGCATAAGTAAAGCCGACATCATTCTTGAATTGATTCGATTCGGTAGCCCCTTTGATCATCTGTTCTACATGTTTCGTGTTATAGGTAGTAGGTACCCAGCGCCCGACTTCCAGAAAAGCTTTTTGTGTTTGCACCTTATGATCTTTAGCTAGATCGCAGATTCCTTCGAGATTATTTAGCTTTATAGTGTGAAAGGTAGGCATTACGTTTAAATAGCAACCTAACCCTTTGTCAGGGACATCCGGACAAAAGGTGCGCATTGAAATAGCAGAATAAAGCGCGAATTGGTCACGTGAGGGAGAATGTTGAGAAACCGCATTTAACAATAACGCTGAGATAAGAGAATTAACCGAGACATCTTTGTCGGCTGCAAACAGGCTCAATTGTTTTGTTTCACTTTTCCCCAGCTTGAAGAACTGAACGCAATTTCGTCGCAATAACAATGGCGCTGAACACAAATGGTGCATCAATTTCAACCCTGTCACATGATCTGCCACAGATGATTGTATCTGAGCAAACTGATCCCACTCACACTTGGTTAGCGCGTTGGTTTCCATTGAAGTCATGTCATTTTGTCGATGGAGCGGCTCACCCGATTGGTTGGCATACAGCCCGTTAAATATCTCACCCAGAAGGTATTCACTTCCGGCAGCGTCCATTAATGCATGATGCATCACTAGCGTGATATCCCAAAATGCGTAGCCACTCGGGTAAGTGTCTATGGATATTCGCCATAGTTGAGATGCTGAATCCAGTAGGGACTCATTTTCAAACACAAGCTTCTTATCCCATGTCTCTGGCGAATTCGATTTTTCATTTATGATTAAAAAGTCATCCACATTAAAATGTTTGTCGCCATAAAAAAAACCATATCGCCCTTGCTCTTTTCGAATTACATACTGAAGAGGTGCATTCAATTCAATGACTTTTCCTAGCACTTGGCGAAACTTATCGATATCAATATGACCAAAAATGCGCTGATTTAAAGCACCTTGTGTGGTTCCACCTCCCATGTGATGCAAGAGGTGCATTCTGAGTTCACCAAAACTTAATTCCCTGATCATAGGATTCCTTTTCCTTAGGTGGTGACGTTATCAATCAATGTAGATAAGGCTGCCACTGTTTGACACTTTGCCAATGCTTCAATGTGAGTTGTCAGTGATACACCGAAGTTTGTCTCTAATGCCAAGGTTAAGTTCATCATGCTCAGAGAATCAATTCCCAAATCATGCAATAAATGACTTTCTACTGAAATCGGCGTGTCAGCCATTGGCTTAGGCATAGCACTTTGAATCGATGACACCAACAATGGATTGATTTTCATAAAATTTATCTTCTCAATTAACAGACTTTGACGTAACTACAGTAGTTATAGCAGACATTCCAACGCGCATGACTTTACCTTGATTATCGGTGAGTTTGATTCTGACGGGGATTCTCTGTACCACTTTTGTAAAGTTACCTGTTGCGTTTTCGGGTGGAAGTAAGCTGAATATTGCTCCTGATCCACCGGAAATACTTTCAATTTCCCCGTGAAACGTGATTCCAGGGTAGGCATCAATCTTAATTTCCGTTTCCTGACCGACTACCATATCTCCAACTTGAGTTTCTTTATAGTTGGCCTCTATCCAGACTTCTTCCGAGCAAGTCACGATGCTCGCTAGTGGTTGACCAACTTCAACAAACTGACCTTCTGACACGTTTCTATTTGAAATCGTACCTGATCGCAATGCTTTTACCTGTGTTCTTGAATAATTCAAAAGTGTTAAATCGCGCTCTGCTTTTGCAACGTCAACTTGGGCTTGTTGACGTGCAATATTGGCTTTTGCTTTGGCCATTCGGCTAGATTTTGATTTTTTATGGACGGAAGCGCGACTTTTTATCTCTTTTAACCGGGCCTCTTGCGCTGCAATTTGATATTCTAGTGACTTAATATTCGCTTTAGCCGCCTGAACATTAGCTCGCTGGATAGTATAGGTGCTCTCTGCTTTATCAAAATCTGCTTTGGACATCATATCTTTTTGATATATATTATTTGTTTGATTAAATTGAATTTGAGCGAGTTTTAATCTTGCCTTGGCAGAGACTAATGATGCCTTCGCCTGTTCAGCTTGTTTCTTGATGGCATGATAAGTCGCTTCAGCAATGGCTATTGCAACCTCCGATTGCTCAATATCCCCTTCTACGTTGACCTCGGATAACTTGGCATCCTCGATCACAGATTGAAGTGTCGATTCATATACTCGCAATTGCGCCTTTGCTCGGTTCAAAGTCGATAGATACAAATCCGGCTCAATCTCAACTAGTAGCTCCCCGGCTGTGACTGTCTGATTATCTTTAAATTGGACAGATTGGAGCGTGCCGCTTACTTGCGCTGTCAAATCCACAACATCACACTGGATCATTGCATTATTAGTACTTTCACGATTCGCGTTAAATCCGTTCCATCCCGCTAACAGAGCCCACACTGTTGCGACAAATACTCCGGCGTAAATGCGATAATCATTAAGTAATTTTTTTAGCTCCATTTTCGTGTTCACTATCTGCTTAGTTCAATGATTGATGAATTATCTCCTACCCTTTTTAGGATGAGATGTGTCGTTTTCGGATGGGCATGATTAATAAACAAAAAATCATAATTACAAAGGCGACCGCCACCCACTCAAAGGTTTTTTGGTAAGAAAGTACGATGACTTGTTCCATAAAGCGGTCGTTGAGTCTGTTAAATCCCTGTTGCAAAGCGACAGAGTTATCGACAATATTATTTTTATAAAAAAACAATATTACATTAGAAAACCGGTCCCTCAACACCGGATCACTCCAATTCATATGATGTATCAAGGTTCCTCTAACAAAAAGCTCAAAGTGGCTGAGTAAGCTAGCAAATACAGCAATACCTAGTGTACTGCCAAGTTGACGGGAAAAAGCATTAAGACCAGCCGCTGCAGGCAACTCATTTGGCTGCACCTGCTGCAATGCATAAGTCGACAAAGGTGTTAGAATGAGTGAAATTGAAATACCCTGGAGGATTTGTGGCCAGATCACATCCATCATGCCTGCTCCATGGGTAAAGCGCGTCATCAGAACTGCGCTGTAGAAGCCAATCAGAAGTCCAATTGCGATCAACAATCGAGCTGGCAAATAATTGTATAAAATGCCAACCAAAGGAAAGGCCGCCATCATCGCGATAGCTCTGGGGACCAACGCCATACCTGCATCAGTGGCAGAGTAGCCTAGGACATCTTGCATAAAAATTGGCAGTACAAATAAGGTGGCAGCAACCACAATACCTAGCACAAAACTCATCAACATAGCGGATGAAAAAGCTCGATTTGCCAGAATTCTCAGTTGAACTGCTGGCTTCAATGTCATCAGTTCATGAGCACAAAACATGGTTATTGCACTGATAAAGACCAAAAGAAGGATCACGTTTGATTGCGTTTCAAACCAATCCAGTCTGTCACCTCTCTCCAATAAATACAATAATGGAAAAAGCGCCGTTGCTAGTAAAGCGATGCCGGCCATGTCCGGTTTGTTCCCAGTAGATTTTGTACTCGCTTCCACTGGCATTTCAGGAACAAATCTTTCGATCATCAGTAATCCCGCAATACCAATTGGAATATTAATGAAGAAGATCAGAGACCAATGGCTGTGATCGATAATTAGCCCTCCAAGAAGTGGACCAATTGCGGGTCCAATCATAATGGTCACGCCATAAATTCCCATGGCCAGACCTTGCTCTTTAGGCGGGAACGTCTGCCTTAATATGACCTGCTCAACCGGCAATAAAATACCAGTGCCCATTCCTTGTAATACCCGCGCGAGAATTAAAGAATTCAGATCTGTTGAAAAGCAGCACAACATTGAAGCGATTATGAAAACAAACAATCCACCCTGACACACCTTTTTACGATCGAAATGCTTACATACCCAACCGCTTAGCGGCATACCCATCACAACTGTCAGGAGATACCCCGTGCTAATCCAGCTAATTTCCGATGTGGTTGCCGAAAAAACACCTCTCAAATGCGGAGTGGCGATATTGAGAACTGATGTGTCCACTGCTGCCATCATCGCGCCGGTTGTGACTGAGATTGCAACAATCCATTTATTTGCCATAGATGAACTAACCGTTAATAACCTATTTAATTACTGTATTGGATAAAAATAAACTTAATCTTTCATCCTGTGTCCTGAGGTGTTGTGTGTTGTGGCTCAGAAATATTAAGTATTTGTTGTTGCCAGCAACGGTTCCGGATACCGCAACCCCGAAACTTTGTCGGGCGAAAACGCTTCAGAAAGGCGGGCAATCTGCTCACTGGATAGCTGCACCTGAAGGCTCGTATAATTGTCTTGCAAGTGGTTAAGCTTACGGGCACCTGGAATAACCGTAATTAATGGATTTTGATGCAATAGCCAGCTCAGTGAGACTTGAGCTAGGGAGCACTGTTTTTCTTCTGCAATGGTCTGTACTACTCCCAACAGTTTCTGATTCGATTCCAACGTGCCAGGTTCGAATCGTGGCAGTTTTCCTCTTAAATCACCCTCTTCCTGAATTTGCTCTTTAGAAATCGCACCCGACAAAAATCCTCTACCAATGGGGGAATAGGCAACCAAACGCGTATTCAACTCCTCACATGTTGGCAAAATGATTTCTTCCACATCCCGGGTCCAAAGACTGTATTCACTTTGTAGGACACTAATTGGGAGGATGTTATTGGCTTGCCGTAATGTTTCAGCTGAGACCTCACTCAAGCCAATTTTCGCAACTTTTCCGGATTCTACCAATTGCTTCATTGCAGCCATGGTCTCCTTAATCGGCACATCAGGATTTCTTCGATGGAGATAGTACAAATCGATTTGCTCAACACCAAGACGCTCTAGGGAGTGATCACAAGCTTCTAGGATATACTCCGGGGAAGAATCGATCTCAATGTTTCCTGGCCCATTTATATCGCGCTTGATGCCTACTTTTGTGGCAATAGTAATCTCACTTCTCTTGTTTCCTAGCTCTTTGCAAAAGCGCCCTATAAGCGACTCATTATGTCCTTTACCATACATATCTGCTGTATCAAAATGTCGATAACCGAGCTCATGCGCCGCATGTAAAATTTCTAGGGAGGTGTCATCATTAGATTCACCATAGAATTCACTCATCCCCATACATCCTAAGCCAATGCGATCGTTAAATTGCCCTCGTTTTAGTTCATGCATATTTTTTCTCCGTAATTGCTTCGTTCAACATAGTTGATAACTGGTCACAAAGCATCAGAAAATCCTCCCGGGGCCCCTGAAAAGCGACCATGCCATCAGGTCTTAACATTTGTACTTCTCCGTTTGCATTTAGCTCTTCCCAACGGGATTTTGAAAGCGCAGCGACGAGCGAATTAGCTCCACTCTGATATTTGGATACTTTCAGTGTCCCATCAACCACAGGCACAATAAAAATACTTCTTGCGCCGCAATAACGCCCCGCCAAATCAAGATATTCTTGCGGTACCACATCTATATCTTTTATTAAATAAAAAATATTAAATTGAGGCGCTAAGTCAGGCATCTGTATTGATATCTCACACATTAGTGGTGTAAGTATTGAGCAAAACTTGTCACTCTGCGATTTTTGTAACGAGCTGCGTGTTCCAATATTATATGCGTAAGACATCGTGTAGCCTGACAAGGCTGTGGGCAAACCATGCTTAAGTAGCGTCCGGTTGGACATCAAAGGCATATACTTCTGATACGATGCTTCATTGGCCAACCGTCTCGATATTGCCTGAGTCAACTGGTCCGTCATTGCTGCATTTTCCCTAATGACAGGAATCCTTTCTTCCTGATAGGATTGAATCACATTGATACCGCGTGTTTTCCCCGTGACAGTGAATCCTAATTTCCAGGCCAGATTGATAGCATCTGTGATTCCAGTGTTCATCCCGGTACCACCGATAGGGCTATACAAATGCGCGGCATCGCCGGCTATGAACAATCGTTGGCTTTGCAGTTTATCTGCGTAACTAATGTAAAGTGGGGCTTGAGAAAACCAAAGACATTCACCTACAAAAATATTCCGCCCAAACTTTTCTTCGACACACTTGGTTACCAATTCAACATGACGATCTTTTGAGGGCTTACCGTCGTGTTTGACAACCACCCGCCATTTTTTTGCGCCAAAAGGCACGAAAACAAAGAATGTATCTTTAAATACAAAATAGTACGCACAGCGCTCATCTAACGAACAATCGAGTTCAAAGTCAGCCAGAGCCAAATACATGTCATAGGACAGGGTAAGCATCCGCGTACCGAGTGCTTCACGGACCAGGCTATATTTGCCATCGCACCCCACAACGTAGTCGTAGTTCATTGAAAACGTGCTTCCGCCTTTTTCTTGAGCAATAACTCGGACACACTGTGGCGTTTCTTCAACTTCTGTAACGGTCGTATTCCAATGTATATTCGCGCCATGTTCGCAAGCTAAACTCAAGAGCTCATTTTCCGTTTCTTGTTGGGGTTGAATCAACATTGTTTTGTTTATCCAATCCAAGTGATCCAGATTGATGCTGGTGAATCGCTTTTCAGGTTCAAGCATGATATCCAGTCGTGAAACAGGATTTGCCCAATTTGCGACTGTATTGCCCCCGAAAATTATATCCAATTGAGTTTTTGCTACAGGGTTAAGAGATAATGCTTTGCTTTGATCATTTGGGCCTTTTTTTCTATCAAATACATCGACGGTTATTCCCTGCTTCTGAATGCAAGCTGCTGTGGTCAATCCTGTAGGGCCTGCCCCGATTATCAGTATCCGGGGCTTCGACTGACTGTTGCTCGAATTGCTAAACTGCATTTTCTTCTACATTCATCTGTGTAATTAATTTAATTAGCCGATTTCCTGTATGTGCTTCAATTTGCTTAATAATTTTAGATGGCCATATTTCAAAAGTTAGATTCACAGAGCAGGTGGGGTTTTTACTCTGTAAAAACTCGACTTTTGCTGCGATAGATCTTTTCCTATCATCTTTTTTATTTGCTGTCTCGGTTAGTGTTAGTAAAAGCTTGGTAGGTACGGGAAGTGTAAAGCGCATAAACTCAACCTGTAAATCATTCCACACGAAGCCGAAAGGCACTTCGCTCTCGGCCAGACGATATTCTAGCTCTGAACAAGCAATGGAAGCTTGCCGACCTGCTTCAATGAGTACCATTCCACTCACATGGGTGCCAGTGACATGATCCAATAATCTATCGTTTGCATTGTTTAGCAATAGATCTAGCTGATACTTACTTTTCCCAAATTTAATTGGTTTGCTAATCATAACATTATCTTGGTGATGTTTATGAGTTAGTTTGAGGGGAGAGGTTTCATCTGGCACTGTAATGCCATCATGATGTCGTAATTGGTCGACCGTGTTATGGCTTAGCCCCTGGCCAACAATAACTTCCAGATCAGCATTATTCTGCGTCGTTTGTATGGTGTTAAAATGTCTGAGAGTGACAACCGTATCCCCATTAGCAAAGGTGCTAAATTGATCACCGACTAGAATTACTTTTTTCGTCATGATTTAAGTCCTATTTATACAAAAATTTATCCTTAGTCTTCGAGATTGCCATAGATCTTGCGTTTTTCGAGATACCAAGACGCACTGCGAGAAATCATGATCTCTAAGCTGTCTCCCGCTGCGCTTGCTGCATTTAGGAGGATTTCATCCAAAGCTGACCACGCCAACTGCTCACTGTAACTCTGCTTAAGAAGCCTTAGGTTACTAAAGGTTCCGGAAACTTCATATGTACCGGTCTTTAACGGTTTTGAACCGGTTTCAATTAACTCAACTCCCTTATCAAAAGCAGGCTTAACCAGTGGATTATCGGCTAACAGTTTTTGCACTTTCTCATTATTGACGATGGACTGAGCCGGCATGGATTTTTGAGACAGCGCATTCAGTATCGCGTTGACCTGAAAAGATTCCACAGGTTTTTGTACGATCGTATCACTACCTTCGCCGAAATCACTGATGGCGCGAATCAACATTTCCAACAAATTCCCAACCAGAATTTTTTGCCCTGTGCGAGAACGCAAAATATTATCCTTTGTTGTTTCAAAGTAGGCGGATGTTGTCTCAGAATTAGTTGAAAATGATTGTACTTTCAGATTTTTGCCTGCCTTTGCCACTGCGGCATTAACCGTCTGAACTTCACAATTCGTTCTCCCAATAGTTAGCAATGCATCGGCGCCAGAATCTGCAAAAGCGACCGAGGCCTGCGCAAGCAAGGCCAAAGTTCCCTCAGCATCAACGTGGCCCTCAGTATCGGAGATACCCCAGCGCAGATCTTTTCTCAAGCACAATCCTGCCGGATCAACAATGATTTCTACGTTGTTCCCTACCAGCTTTCGCAAAGAGCGCAGAATATTGGAAAAATTATCTAGCTTTTCTAAATAACCACTTTCTTCTTGAATGACTGCATCAGTTCCCAAATATGTGCGCTTAATACCCTTGCTTAGCATATCTTCAATGACAGGCTTCACAGATTCGATAGAGTGCATATAGTAACCATCTTCGGCATCGCCCAGAATAAGCTTGGCATCACCGGCCATCTTGTTGATGTGCAATGCTTGGCACAGCTTGCTTGGATCAATGGATGTTTCCGCTTTGTTAGTTAACCGACGAAAGGGTTCGTGATTGAGTTGAGCAAGAATTCCTTCAGCTATATCATGGTCAACTAATTGATTTAGATTATTCATATTAATCATTCCTTAATAAATTTCAGTCCTTGTGAGAAGAAGTTTTGGTGCTTCAATAAAGCAACTTTTTATACCCAATTATGTCTGCCAGAGAATTCATCTGACGATTTTCCTTTTTTACAACTAAATACGGATGCCCTAAGCATCCAAGAAATGCGAGATCTGAAGGGTCGTCGCCATACCCAAAGGAAGAGGTATGATTGATCTCATGCTTCATCAGATGTTGTACAACCGCATGGGCCTTGCCTGCACCTATGATTGGTATACCATCCATCTCTCCAGTATATCTCCCATTTTCTTCAACAAGAGGCGAGCAAAAAATGGCACTTGCACTTAAATATTTTGCCAACGGAGAGAGCACCTCTCTGAACGAGCCACTAACCAACACGATAGCATGACCTTGCCTTTGGTGATCCTTGAGGCGTTTCAGTGTAACTTTGTTCCAAAAGCCTTCTTTTTTAGTGCTCTGCATGTACCAGTCTTCAGCAATACTTTCTACAAGATTCACGGAAATACCGGCGAAATAGGTGCGATAAAACCAGGCATTCAATTCAACCCTAGAAAAATTATCTGCGAGGCGGTTGCTTACTTGTGTATTGAATTGTTGCCAAAGTTCATCTGAATCTTTGTTCTGTGTGCACATTAAGAAATGCTGGTAAAATGAAATGACGCTTTTTTCGTGCCAAATTGTTTCATCAACATCAGAATATACACATACTTGGTTCGGTGGATCACGCATTTTAATTTACAAAACCTATTCGAAATGAGTTGCACGAAAAAACCTTTTTGCTTGCAGTAAGTGATAAATCAAGAGGTATCAAGCTACTATTTGGTCGGTTAGGGTGATCAATCTCAGAATTGCCATTTAGTGGTATAGGCCAATCGAGTTTTACAGGTGAAGTTTCCTCTTTGTACGACTTATAGCTTGTCTCCAAAGCAGACTCGGTGTCATTGTTCTTTCTATAATCGATAGTTTGAGCACACAAACTGAATTTTCGATAGCGCTTATCTTCAGATAAGCTGATGATATATGGGGCAGTAGCAACCGTTAGTGTGTTGATTAAGGATGGATAACTATAAGTTGTATGCCAAAAAAGTCGTATGAACTGATTGAAGGCAGCACGCAAGATGGTATTGCACTGTGTACAATGGCGCGTATAAGGTCGAGAAAAATAACCCCAATTTACTAAAGCAGTCATCTTTTCGAATAAAAACGAAAAGAAATGTGGTATTGTAGTCCCTAGAAAAAGCATTCAAACTTCCTTGTTCGAAAATTTCACTCACAGTAAAAACAGCATTTAATTTTAAATCCTTGCGAGTAGTCCGTCGCTTTAACCATGGCACAAAATTTCACATAAATCTAGTAGGTAAGAAAAAATATGCTTGCTTTAGTTTGGGAGTGGAGGTAATTAGTTTGTCGATCTATTTTTTATAGGCAGATTTCTGACTTTACTAAACTATTATTCAAGTTAGAATATAAGCAAATTTTGCTTTAGGTAGTTAAGATGTCATCAAAAGCGCTAGAAAAGTTATTGGTCGCCGAGCTAAGTGACGGACAGTCGGAGCTTAAAGGTGATCTTTTTAAGTACCAAAGTGTATTCCTTGACAAGGTTCGTCCAGATCCCTCGAATGCAAGATATCTCCCCGTTAGTTTTATCAGCGATAAAGATGCTTCAAGCTTTACTCGTGGGCTGACTTCTAAAAATGACTTGATGGCTACTTACCATGCCATAGACAGAGTTTTGGTGGGCAAAGGCTGTTTTATAATCTGCATGCCTTACGGATCTATCAATTGGAAGAAGGCTTCTGACACCATCGAATCAATTGTTGAGCTGGCGGAACATATTAAAAGTTCTGAACTCATTCAAGCGCCGACCATCTTCCCTTTGGAAGAGGGCAACTATCAAATTCTTACTGGGCACAGGCGATTCCTAGCATTGGTTTATGCACAAGGCATGGGTAGCGCAGCACAATTTAAAGTTTATAAAACGCCTCCATTGCTCAAAAAAACTAAGCAGTTTCAGGAGAATGCCAGTAGGAAAGACTTGCCGCAATATGGAAAACTCACGGCATTTCTGAATGCTAAGAAAGAACTTGAAGTGCTTTCAACGGCAAGGCTTAAAGTGGGTGCTGCGCGATTAACAGTGAAAGAGTTTGCGGAAAGAATGGGTATCTCGATGGGTGCATTTGATAATTATAATGTGCTGACTCGATACCCCTGTGTTGCTAAGGCCTATCAAGAGGGCTTGCGTGCTCCGTTTACTCGCGTCAAAAAAACCGTTCTAGAAATTGAGGGCGCGTTTATTGCTAAACACAAACTTGAGAAACTAAGCGTAAGCGACAAACAGCTGATTGACGAAGAGATAGAAAAAAACTTGCTGGGTGAGAAGCAAACTGCGCCTAGTGTGCCTGGAAAAATTAAATTTGCCAGTGTAAGTTCATCAGAAACCATCAAAACTCTATTTTCGTCGAATATTTTTGAGTTGGATGCGGGTATAGACTGGGACTCTGTTGACTGGGAAGATCCAAAGAGTGTTAGTGATGTAATATCATCGGTAATTGATTTTATTGAAAATGGTAACCAAGCCTCAAATAAATAAGCAGCGCTCTTTTGTTGCGCACTGGGTAGGTAGGGCTTACTAAAAAGCCCTATGAATTAATGATCTACATCAGCATCAGTTGAATCCTCCAGATATATTTTGATTAAGTCATTAATACGATATTCAGACAATATTGTTGGATCAATCATTACGCCTTCCTGTGTGCCACTTCGACCTTGCTTATAACCTCTCTCAAACGCAATACGAAGCAACTTTTCGATTGTAGCGTTGCTCGCACACATGTTTAACAAATTCCTTTTGTTGTTTGCTAATATACACTACCTTCTTCAGACTAGCATATAGGCTGGCCTGCAGCCATTCTAAATTTATTTAGATAGTGACAATAAGGTGGTATCTCACGCGTGAGATGATTAACTTTCTCCGCAAAATTAGTGGCGGTTAATTGATGAGATTTTAGGCATTGTTTGGCGTCCTTTTAAATGACCATTAAATACAGCAGGGTGGCGAGTAGAGTTTCACCAAAACAGAGGGTATCGAATTTGCCTCTTTCGGACGCATTGCTATTTGTATTTCTCAGGATTAGGGCCGCTTTATTTTTAATATTTTTAGTAATTAATGATATGGTAAAATTTATTTTATAAAAATAAACCTATATATATCAATAAGTTAAATAATAAATTGTAATGAATAGCGAACAAATAAAACGATTGTGGATCTGGATTAAAGCTTTCAGTAAAAAATCTCCCTGGAAAATTGGTCTAAACTGAATACTGCTGGGTGCTGAGCAAGTAAAACAATGGAAGTTGAAAAAGGATTTTTAGTCTTGAAGATAGCTCACCTTAATACATTCAATTCCCTATTTGAACTATCTGATTGTTTCGTGGCCACTTATGCATGCACAAAAGTTACTTGTTCTGGTTAAACATTTAGGTTGCCCAAATTGGGAGTGTGAATGGAACTCTATAAATTAATCGACTTTGAACCCTTTAAGTTGGAATAACAGATGTCTCGTCTGACTGATTTGATTGCATTAGCCAAAGAGAAAGATTTACAGATGGGGATAGATCTTGAGCAGGAGTTTAAAGCTTTGTCATCTCGTAGATCTTTCGGTCTAAATTTTGAGCGCCATCGCCCAGAAGTTGTTGAATTACCTAAGCGTTCCGTGCGTAAAGGGGATAAAGTCAGAGTTTTACCTGAGCGGGGTAGCTTGACTAAAGGTGACCAGCGACTCTGGCAGGTACTTAAAGTATTCAGGGCAAAGAAACCATAAATTGCAAAGATTCGTCTAATAAATGAATTAGAAATTCAAGAAGTGGCGGTAGAAGATCTGGTCGTTGTTGCTGAATTCCGTGATTTTATTTACCCAGGATTAGTAAGTACAGGAAAAGTCGAACGCGGTGGTGATAAGCCATATCACTCAGTGATCAACGGTGAAAACTACCATGCATTGAAGGCTTTGACCTATACACATCGCGGTAAGGTAGATGTTATCTATATAGATCCGCCATATAACAATCGGGCTAAAGATTGGAAATATAATAACGATTATGTTGAAAAGGATGACCTTTACCGGCATAGCAAGTGGTTAGCATTTATAGAGCGAAGATTATTACTTTCAAGAGATCTTTTGAATACTAAAGCGTCGGCCCTAGTAATTTCAATTGATGAAAAAGAATACTTAAGATTAGGGATACTTTTGGAGCAAGTTTTCCCTGATGCAAAAATTCAGATGATCTCTTCGCTTATAAATGCGAAGGGCATTATTCGTGCTAATGAATTTTCTAGAACCAATGAATTTGTGTATTTTATTTTTCTAGGAAAACAAGAGATTTGTCCTGAAATTACAACCGATTCATCCAAAAAAGTAAGGTGGGCGAGTTTGAAAAGGACTGACCTTGAATCGGCTAGAGGAACTCAAAAAGGAGGGCCTGAACAATTTTATCCCATTTATGTTAATGAGGAGACTGGTCGAATTGAAAAGGTGGGTGATCCCTTAAAGCCGGAGGATGATTATGAAAAAGTACCTGTTATTAGTGGTTGTGAAACTATCTTCCCTATTAGAGAAAAGGGCAATGTTGAAATGAACTGGGGCTTGACCAAGCCAAGTTTAGAATATCGATTAAAAAAGGGTTATGTAAAAGCTGTTAGGTCTGGAAAAAAGAAGATTAAAACAACAATTTATTATTTAACGAGTGGTCAAATGGAAGATATCGATAATGGTAATCTTCTAGTAAGTAGTGTAAGTGACAATGGTGATGTTGAGATTGTATTTGCCAAAGGTAAAGCAACTATGCCTACAACACATTGGAGTAGAGGTTCTCATAATGCTCAGTCTCACGGAAGTAATTTAATAAAGGAGTTGCTACCAGGGCGTAGTTTCCCATTCCCCAAAAGTTTATATGCAGTTGAAGATGCCTTAAGAATACTAGTTAAAAATAATTCAAATGCTGTGGTTTTGGATTTCTTTTCAGGTTCGGGTACTACGGCTCATGCTGTTATGCGCCTTAATAAGCAGGACAATGGTCAACGATGTTCTATATCCATAACAAATAATGAAGTTGCTGCTGGAGAGCAACTTGAGCTTAGAGAACAAGGCCTGCGCCCTGGTGATGAAGATTGGGAGAGGTGGGGTATCTGTGACTATATTACAAAGCCTCGTGTCAAAGCAGCCATCACCGGCTTAACGTCTGATGGTGATCCTATAAAGGGTAATTATAAGTTTACCGACGAATTCCCTATGGCTGAGGGCTTTGCAGAGAATGCAGAGTTTTTCACGCTAACTTATGAAACCCATTTGCCCGTTAGTCATAACGCAGAGTTCAAGAAAATTGCACCATT
>Ga0206126_10002869_pt1 | contig 18053 bp, 15 predicted proteins | sample Helgoland_Spring_5_FD_148621 | JGI IMG/M metagenome (GOLD analysis project Ga0206126, IMG submission 148621) | Pelagic subsurface seawater microbial communities from Kabeltonne, Helgoland, North Sea - Helgoland_Spring_Bloom_20160412_1 | ecosystem: Environmental > Aquatic > Marine > Epipelagic ...
AAAGATAAATATTAAAAGCAAATTTATAAAAAAAAAAACTATTAATTTTATTGAAAATATTGATTCAAAAAAAAAATTAGATGAAGCAATTGAATATATTTTAAATGAAGCGAATGATTCAAATAATTATAATGTGAAAGAAGCATATGAATATACAATGGCTTTATCAGAAAATTTTTATAAACCATATGATAAATGGATTGAAATTGGTTGGATATTGTTTTGTATTAACAGTAAATTATTATTCCCTGTATGGATTGCGTTTTCGGCTAAATCAGATGAATTTTCATATGAATCTGTTTCAGAATTTTATAATATGTGGGAAAATATGGAAAATAAAGGATTTACAATGGGTTCATTAATTTATCACTTAAGAGATGACAATATTAAAAAATATAATGAAATTAAAAAAAACGTTGTAAGTTATTATGTTCACCTAGCTTGTAATTCTGAAACAGAGTATGATATTGGTATGATTTTATATAAATTATTTGGCGATAGTTATGTTTGTTGTAGTATTAAAAACGATATATGGTATAAATATAAAGATAATAAATGGGTTGAAACAGAGGGCGGCATTGATTTAAAAAAGAAAATATCAAATGAAATATTTTGTTTATTTGTAAAAAAACAACAAGAAATTTTAAATAAAATAGCTACTGTTCTAGATGACAATGAAAGAGACAAATTAAAAAAACTTGCGCAATTAATATCAGATTTATCTATGAAATTAAAAAAAACAACTTGGAAAAGAAATATTATGAAAGAAGCACAAGAATTATTTTATGATAAAAAATTCTTTAGTAAATTAGATACAAATCCCAATTTACTTTGTTATAAAAACGGTGTTATTGATTTTGAAAATGGTTGTGAATTTAGAAAAGGAAGACCATCTGATTATATATCTTTATGCACAAATAATAATTATGTTCCGTTTAATAAAAATAATAAAAAACATATTAAAATCAAAAAAGAAATTGATAAATTCTTTTCACAATTATTTCCAAATATGGAATTAAGAAATTATATGTGGGAACACCTAGCTTCAACATTGTGGGGTAAAAATTTAAATCAAACATTTAATATGTATATTGGATGTGGTAGAAATGGTAAATCAAAATTAGTTGAATTTATGGGAGAAATTTTAGGTAATTACAAAGGGACAATTCCTATTGGGTTAGTAACACAAAAAAGAACAGTAATTGGTTCTGCTTCTCCTGAAATAGCACAATTAAGAGGATTAAGATACGCAGTAATGCAAGAACCATCTAAAGGTATGACTTTAAATGAAGGTGTTATGAAAGAATTAACTGGTGGTGATCCTTTACAAGGTAGATTATTATTTAAAGATTCTATAACTTTTAATCCACAATTTTCATTAGCTGTTTGCATGAATCATTTATTTGACATTAATGCTGATGATGATGGTACTTGGAGAAGAATTAGGGTTGTAAACTTTGAATCAAAATTTGTTAAAAATCCTTCAAAAAATCTAGAAGATAAAGAATTTTTGGTTGATCCAAATATTGATAAAAATTTTAAAAAATGGCGCGAAATTGCGGGAAGTTTGTTTGTTGATATTATAAAAAAAACAAATGGTATTGTTAAAGATTGTGATATTGTAACAATTGCTAGTCAAAATTATAAATCAACACAAGATCATTTTACAGGTTTCTTTAAAGAAAGAATTATTAAATGTAATGGTCCTAATTGTGATTATTGTAGAAATTCTTCTTGTTTTATGAAAAAGAGAGATTTACTAGAAAATTTTAAAGATTGGTATTCTGAATTATATGGAACAAAATGCCCAAAAGGGAAAGATTTATATGAATTTCTTGATAAAGTTATTGGTGAAAATAAATATAAAAATGGATATAAAAATTATAAATTACTTGACCCTGATTTAGATTTTGAAGATGGTGACAACTTTTCAACAAATAATATCTAAAAAATCTAAATAAAAAAAATTATTTAATTTTGGTATATATAAATAAAGCACTTAATCCACCTAAAACTTGTGCTGTAATGTATGGCAACACATCATTTTTATTTAAATTATTACCAACATACATCATTAATGTAACCGCTGGATTAAAATGACCTCCAGAAAATTTACCTAAAATTAAAATTACAATAACTAATGCTAATCCAATAGGGAGTGCTTGACCTGTAAATAAAATTACAAAAAGGAAAAATAATGTTCCAATATATTCTGCTAAATATGGTGACATTTTATTCATTATATATTTTATAAATATTATATTTTTTTAACAAACACAATATTTATTTTTAATATTTTTTTTTTTTTTTAAATAATTAGAATAATTAGTATTTTTTTCTTTGTTTTTTTTTTTTTTTTCATTTAAACATTTTTTATTTTTTTTAAATTTTTTTTTTTTTTTAAATAATTAGAATAATTAGTATATTTTGCGTTGTATTCATTTTTAATTTCATTAGAACAATTACTATTAGTATTAAATTTTTTATATTTATTATTTTTTTCTATGTAAGGATTTATATTTCTAATTGAATTTTCATTATTTAAATTTATTAATTCTTTTGGTGTTTGAACACCTAAATGTATATTTTTTTTACATTTATATTTTTCATTTTCATAATTATTTTTTTTTTGAAAATCTAAACCGCCATATATTCTTTCATAATATATACCATTGATTTTATTTTCTTCAATTTTTTTTTTTGTAATCACACATTTAGAACAATTTGTAATATTCAAGCATTCTTCTTTATTTTCATTTTTTTGTAAGTTTCTATTTGAAAATCTATAATTTTTATTATTTTTTATCAATACATTTGGAAAATAATTTCTTTTATTTATTCTTTTTTGAAACATTTATTTTATATATAAAAATATTATAAATATATATATATAAAATAAATGAGCAATGTATCATGTAAATCGGAAAGTTTAAAAGAAAGTCAAGTAAAAGATTTATTAAGTGATGAAGGTATTGAGACAGATGAACCTATTCATGCAATAAATATGATTAGTTATTATATAGCAAAAACATCGTTAGAAACAAGTGATGGAGATAAAGCCCCAACATTTATAAATACAGGTATTAAATGTAATGATACTGGTGAAGATATTTATAATCTTAACTACACTGGGAAAACACCTGGTGGATATTTGGGACAAATTGGTGCTGAAATGAGTAATATTACTGTTGAAGGTGCAAGATTTGCAAATTTAATGAATCCAAAACCTGATTGCCTTAAAATAAAATGTGGCAATGAAACAACTAAACATGTTTTTACAACAGATTGGGAAAGATTAAAAAATCAATTAAAAAATAAATGTATACCTGTTACCGAAGGGTTTAGTAATAATGAAAATAATTATAAAAAAGATATTTATAAATTATATTTATTGGGATTTGGTTCGTTAATGGTTTTTTTATTATTTAAATTGTTTTTTAAAAAAAATAAAATCATATAAAATAATTAAAATTGTAAAAAATAATTTATAATATATTTTATTAACAATGGGGTAAAACTAATTAATATAACACCAATCAATAAAAAGCGAATTTTATCTTTATCTCCTTCAGCAGTGTATAATAAATATATATTCCACATTAAAAAAAATAAATAAAGTAAAAATAATAAAATATAAATATAATATAAAATATTATAATAATACTTTATATAATCACTTTTTTTATTATAATACATTGATAATCTTTTATTAATATCATTTTTTTCATCAAAAGATAATATTTTGGAACTATCACCGCCACCACCACCTTCTTTATTTTTTTTTATTTCATTTTCAACTCTTTCTTTTTTACTTATTAAATATTTATAAAATTCTTCCCTAACATCTAAACCAATTAATCTTGAATTAAATGTTTTCTTTTTATTATTTAATTCTGTTTCCATATTATTTATTTTTTTTATTAAATTGGGTTTTAATTTATTTAATGTTTTTATATAACAATCCCCGCTGTCATCTTTTAAAAGTTCTTGAATAGCAGGAAGTATGCTTTGTGTTGCATCTTTTATTAAAGAAGGATCTGTTAACTTATTAGCTAATACTTCACAACTTTCACCTTCTCCTTTAGAAACTGTTGAGGAAAGCTCGTTCATTTGTTCACTAGTTTGTTGTTCTACGCTTTGTTTATCCGTTTCACTATTTTCTTTATTTGAAGATAAAAATTGTTCTTGTAAACTTTTATAATATAAATTCATTATTATATTATAAAAGTATTAAAATATTTAATTCTTAAAATAATCATATATATCATTTGATATTATAATTAATGTAAAAGTTATAAGAACTATAATCAATCCAATGAAAACCATATCGTTTATTTTTCCTTTTATAAAAAATATAATAAATAATAAAATTAGAGAAAAATATAATAAATGTTTAATTATTCTAAAAACACGATCATACCAATCTTTATTATTATTATTCATTTTAACTAATCTTTTATTAATAGCCACATTTCTCTCTTTTGAATTATTATTTCTACTTTCAATATGTGCTAATTTTTTCATTAATTGTTTAATTGTTCTTTTACTATTATCTTTTTCACTATTTGAACACATTGTTATTTTATCTAAAGCATTTTGTGAATTAGAAACGCTTCCATTAATTCTTGATAATATATTATAAATTTCTTGGTCGCTTGATGTAAACCCACTACTACCATTATCTAAATAATCTTTTAAAATTCCATCTAAATCATTTATATGTTTTTTTGATATTTTTGATACATTTACAAATTTTTTACTTAATATTTCATCACAAGTTAATTCTAAATTATCTAAATTATTTTCATTATATGTTTGTCTTTCTGAATTTAATATTGAACATTCGTTGTTTGCATCAATATTATTTATATAATAGCCCCATTTTTTACTCCCATTCATATTTGCAGCATATATTGTATCATCTATTTTAATATCAACAGGTTGTGAATTATGTAATTTTTTTATTTTAGATAATAATGATTTATCTATAATTTGATTACTTGTTTTTCCAATTCCATAACCAACTAAACATTTTCTACATTTATTTGGACTATCCTTACTACAAAATTCATTTACAGGAATACCATTTGGACACTTACATTGAACATTTTTTTCAGTTTGACAAATATTTATATTACTGTCTTTTTTGCAAGAATTGTTATTACCCATATATATTTAATCTTTATTTTTTATTTTTTTATATATAATATAACTTAAACCAGCTAAAGCTATAATCCATAAAAATATTCTATAATATTTTGTAGTATTTATTATTGATATATTACGAATTTTGGCGATATATGTGTCTGTATTATAATCTTTTTTTTTCATTTGTAAATAATCTAAAATATTCTTATATTCGTGTGCTTTAAAATCATCTGTATTATTTAAAATTTTTCTTATATATTTTTCATATTCATTTATTGTATTACTTCCTAAAGAATTTTCAAATTTTAAAAAATAAATATAAATAAAAATATATTTTTTTATATTTGTAATTAAATCATTAAAATCTTCATTACTATTTTTATTAATTAATTCTATACTATATAATTTAAATTGTATTAATTTTTTTTTATATGCTCTTTTATTATTCATTAATTCAGTAAATTTAAAATTTGATTTAATTTTTTCATAATTATTCCAAGTTGTTAAATTATTAACCATACTATTATGAATAATTTTACAAATATTATTATTTTCAGAATTATATATATTTTCATCAACATTTTCTATAAGGTCTTTTAATTGATCCTTATTTTCTTGACCATTAATGTTACTTGGTAATATTTCTAAAATACTACCATCTTCTTTTATTAAATCTAAATTTAACCAAAAATGTTCTATTACTGCGGATGCTGTAAAATTTTTTCTACGTCTGTTTATAAAAAGTTCAATATCTTCTCTTGATTTTTTCTTATTTGTAAAATTATCACCATCGCTAGTGTTTATTTTTTCACCATTTTCACCCGTATAATAGCAACTAACTGTTTTTCCATCTTTATCTCTGTTACAAACTGCTTTACCTCCATTATCAGCTATAGCACAACATTCGGGTAATTCTACTAGTGTTTTGTAATTATCTAGATTTAAATGTCTTTTATCAAAATCACATTTATAATTATCCATACTAAATTCATTGATTTTTTGAGCAATTATCTTTTGTTCATCATTTTTTAGTGAAGCATCTGGTTCCAATTTAAATCCTTTCCAAGTTTCACCATCATTTTTAACAACATCATATATATAATTTTCATCAATATCATTGTTTTCATTTTTAAAATCATTTAAAATACAATTCGCTCTACAAGCATCTATCATTGCCCCATAAGCATATGTCAACTCATTACTAACTTCACTAGAAAAACACCATTCATATTTTGAGTTATATATTTTATCAATACAAGTGTTATTATTTTCTTTATTACATTGATGAGTAAATTCCATATTTTCACCACTTTCTTCACTGGGTGCCTCTTCTTTTTCAGGCAATAATAAACCATTTTTGCAATTTCTACTTGATTTTAATATTAAATTATCAACAATACCACATAAATTATTACCTATACCTGTTCCTCCATTACCTGTTCTTGCTTTTTTATCAGGAACTTTTGTCATATCAATAAAACCATATCTATTCAATGCTTTTCCATTAAAATCTGAACCATTTATTAAACCGTCTTTTATTTTTGGAGTAAAATAATATGATGCTCTCCAATATTCACCTATATGTTCATCTTTATTTAAATTATTCTTAATTGTATTACAACTAATAAAGGAATTTGGTTTTCTAAATTCATCCCATAATAAACCATAATCATATGTTAATCCATCAACATCTACTTCAAATTGTTTTCTTCCGTTTGGATCTGTTACAGCTGCAAGTATTGGGCAATTTTCTAAAATAAATCCTATTGTTGGAATTAATTTTCCTGTATTCCATTGTCTAAATAACCCATTCCATCTTCTCTGATATTCTTTTCTTCTTTTTATCCATCCATTTGGATAATATCTTTTTACCCACCATTTGTCTGACCATCCACCCGTTCCATCTTTTAAAAATAGATGATAATCAACCATCCATTGTCTCCAATAAGTTCCACTTTCAAATTGATTGCGATACCAATCATATCTAAACCACCAAGCCTTTGAACCACTATTTTGTGCCGATTCATTCCATATATATGCTTCACATGTATTGTCTTCATTTTTTTCATTTATTTCTCTTAATTCTTCTTTAGTTAATTTTTTTAATGGTGGGATAAACCAAGGACAATTTTCATCAATATATAAACCGATATAATATTCCCACCAATTATCTGATGTTCTTGAACTTTTACAAGCATCTACATAATCTTTTAATAATTTTAATTGTTCATATTTATTTATTTTAACTTTAGCAAAATTTATATAAACACCATTCATATCAGTAAAACAATTACTTTCAGATACAGGTTTATTATAACTCAAATCAGGCATTTGTGAAAATATTACACTAGAACTTTCGGTTTTGGGATTAGGTATCTCAAAGTTATCTAACCCAGGATTTTTTGGCATTTCCGCTCCCTGACTGGATTTATCATTACTCATTTAATAATATATATATACATTTTATAATTATTTATTTTTGTATAAGTAAAAAAATCCTAAAGTTGAACTGATTAAAAAATATAATACATAAAATAAATATTCATATATTTCCATTTCTTTTTGTTTTTTCGTTAAAAATCCAATACTATCAAATATTAAATCACCCTTATCATTTTTATTTGCATATTTTTTTTTTATAAAATCATCTAAATTATTATCTATATTTTTTAATGATTTATTATTTCCATTCCCTTTTATTAAATCATCTAATTCTGCTCGCAATTCTTGTATTTTTTGATCCGTATCATTAATATCTTTGTCTATCCCTTGCGTTTCAACATTATAAATATTATTAATTTTTTTAAAAATATTAAAAAAATCTTCTTTTTCTCCAATTATAATATCAATACTATTCTTAGAAAAAGCATATTTATTTTCTTCAGATAATATTTTATCAAACTGTGTAAAATTTCCACTAACTTCTATTGGTTTATTTTTACAAGCAATAGAGTGTCCTAATTCTTTTATTTTTAATCTTTTCATTTCATTGAAATCTATTTCTGGAATTATTTCAGGATTTTTTTCATTTAAAATATAATTGTAAAATTTAGCCTTTTTACTTTTAAAATTACTTTTATCCATTTTATTTTTATTTTTTATATAAAATGAATTTAATTCATCTTTATTCATAATTATATTTTATAAAGATTAAAAATAAAAATAAAAAAAATTTTTTTTTTATTAACTTTTTAATTACAGCAATAACGATAATAAACTGATATAATTGATGTTGTAGATGGTCTATATATTTTGCATAAATCGCCTGGCCTTAATCCAATTCTAATAGCAACAGGGTCATATACTGAAATTTCAGGAAATTCTTTTACATTTTTAATATTATATGTTTCAATAACATCTTCTTTTTGTTTTTTTGTTAATTTAATATGTTGCGGAACAAATGAGTGATTTAAAATATTATAAATATGATTTTTATAATTGTAAAATGTTATAAAAATTTTTTTTTCATTATATAATTTATTTTTTAAAATTCTAAATTGTTTTGAAATTTTATTTTTAAATATAAAAATAATTTCATCTTTTTTTTTTATGTTCAAAATTTTTTCAATATTAAAAATTTCATCAATAATTAAATTAATATTTGAAATACTTGAAGAAGTTAAATATTTAATAAATATTTTTTTTTCTTTTTCTTCTTTTTCAACATCTTTTTTTTCTACAATAAAATCCAATTCATTATTTTCGCACATACATTCAATTTCATCAAATGAAAAATATTTATAATCTTCAACATAAAAATTTCTTCTTTCTAAATATTCTAAAATTGTTTTTCTTGATTTATAAATATCTGAAATATTATTCCAAGTTTTTGACATTTTAATATTAATATATAAATATAATTTATATTTATTATTCAATTTTTTAAATTAAATAATTTATTTAAATGATACACTTTTTCTTGAATTATTATCAACAACATCTTTATTTTTTAATAATTCATTATTTTCTTTTTCAATAACATTTAATATTTTAAAAGAGCCTCCATTTTGCGAAGTTTCATCACTATCAATATCGCTATCGCTATCACTATCGTCGCTTGAAATATTACTTGAATTTGCTACAATTTCATCATCGTTTGTTGTTGTTGATGATTCCATTGAAGTTGTATTTGTTCCATCATCACTATCGTCGCTTGAAATATTACTTGAATTTGTACCCGTTTCATCATCATTTATTTCCGTTGATGATTCCATTGAAGTTGTATTTGTTCCATCATCACTATCGTCGCTTGAAATATTACTTGAATTTGCACCCGTTTCATCATCATTTATTTCCGTTGATGATTCCATTGAACTTTTATTCAAACTAGATTCGGTTGAAGTTTGAGGAGTATTTTTAACTAAAAATTTATTATACTTAACAAAAATTATTATACACTTTGAAGAACTTTCCTTTTTTTTTGAGAATTTATTTTCTTTTTTATTATTAATATAAAAAATCGAATATTCTTTGATTTTATTATTTTCTAGTTTTTTTTTTATTTTTTTTTTAAATGTATCAATATCATAATTTATTGGAAGTTTTAAAAATGTATATTTTAATGAATCTTGTAAATCTTTACAAGTTAAAATCAATTCTAACATATTCTTATCATTAAATTTATGTTCTGCAAATTCAATTTTTTTATTTGATTCATATGGTGGGTCAAAAAAAAATATATTTGTTTTTTTTTTAATGAAATTAAAAATATTAATAAATTGTTTATTAAAAATCTTAAACTTAGATGATTTTATTTTTAATAATTTTTTTTTAAATTCTAAATTTTTTTCTAACATTTTTATTTTATTTAAATTTTCTTCAATACAAAATACTTTATTAAAATTTTCTAAAAATGCAATAGAATTATAACCAATTAAAGGAGTAAAATCCGCTATTGACTGTTCTTCTTTACATAACCTTTTTATTAGAAATGATATATTTTTACAAATAGTACCATTAATATTATATTTTGAAACATTAACAATTTCTTTTTCACTAAAAAGAGCATATTCAAATAATTTATTTGAATTAAATAATATTTTAAAGATATTTGTAATTTTTTTTATTTTTTCCTTATATTTCGCTTTAATAGTATCAGACACAGTTTTTAAATTAAATGATTCTTCTCTTTTTCCTGAAACAATTACCATTTTATCATTATAATCATTTTCACCCATTTCAACATTGTTATTTAAATATAATGGTATATCTTCATCATAGATTCGTGGTAACAAATCTTCATCACCATTTTTAAATATTTTTTCTATATTTAATTTTTTCTTTAAATATTTTATTTCTTTTAAATATTTATTAAAATTGGAATCGAATTTATTTTTTTCATCATATAATTTTTTATTTGTTATTTTAAATATATGATTTGGATTAATATGATTTGTTAATTTATCTACATTATCTTCTGTAATAATTCTCATTTGTACATTTAATGTAACTAATTCTTGATATAGTAATTTAAACGCATATGGAACATTAACAATTGAAAAATCCTTACCGAATTTACTAATTGGTACAACACTTGGATTATCATTTAAATCAAATTCGAATTTAATTGGACCATCAAGCATTGGACTTAAGAATATATCATTTATTGGATTATAAATAGCTATTGTTCCTGTTTTATTACATATTGCCATTTGGTATTTGTCACCCCTCTCCATCATTGATTGATTTAAAAATGATGCTAAACCATGTGATAAAATGGCATCTCTATCCATTTCGCCGATTCTTAATCCCCCATCATTGGCTCTTCCACCAACTGTTTGTCTTGTTAACGCGTCTCTTTTACCTTTACTTCTATAATTAATTTTATCTTTTACCATATGCTTTAATCTTTCATAATATGTGGGTCCAATATAAATTTCAGTTTCAAGTTGTTCTCCGGTCATTCCATTATACATTATTTCATTTCCACTTGAATGAAAATTATTTTTTTTTAATATATTTCCAAAAATTTCGTGTTTTGAACCTTTATTTGAAAAAGCAGTACAATCTCCAAATCCACCTAATAAGCAACAACTTTTTGCCAATAATGCTTCTATTAAATGACCTATAGTCATTCTACTTGGCATTGCGTGAGGATTAACAATAATATCAGGTTTTAATCCATTTTCAGTAAATGGCATATCTTCTTCATTCAAAATTATACCTATTGTGCCTTTTTGTCCAGCCCTACTACAAAATTTATCACCAATCGCCGGCATTCTATCGTGGCGTATTTTTACTTTAGCTAGCATTTCTCCATCGTTATGTTCGCACATATAAGTTTTTTCAACATATCCTAATTGACCTTTTTTTGGAAATATTGATTCATCAATATAATCTTCTTCTTTTGAGGATTTTTTTACCATACCAATTAAAATTGTTTTATCATTGACCTTTTCATTCTTTCTTATTAACCCATTGTCATCTAACAAACTATAATCGTATCCCATTTTTATTTTTTGAATATTTTCATCATCAATTTTCATAAATTTATTTTCTACCATTGAATATCCTGATTTTTTATTTTCTGTTTGTGCTTCATAAGTTGAAAAATATGTTGTTCTAAATAAACCTCGTTTTAAAGAACCTCCATTTATTATTACAGCATCTTCGACATTATAACCTGAATAACACATAATTGCAACAATAGCATTCATCCCATACGGATTTTTATTATTTGTAATTCTTTCATAATATTTACTTTTAATTAGAGGCGTTTGACCATAATGTAATAATAAACCTGTTTTATCCATTCTATTTTGATAATTTGTATGATACATTGAAACTGCTTGTTTACTTTGACCACATGAAAATGCATTTCTTGGATATGGATTATTACTCGGAAATATTACTTGATTTGCCATAACACCTAATATAACGGAAGGATCTATTTCACTATGAGTAATTGATTCATCGCTTATTATTTCTTCATTTATTTCAGAGATTATTTTTGTACACTCTAATTCTTGTGAATCTAAATATTCAATAACACACGATATACCATCAATATGTATGTTTGGTTTATTCTCAACATCGTGTATTTCATTTAATTCATTACTTTTTTTATTACTACCAATTAATAAATTTTTCCAATTAAATTTTTTTTCCTTTTTAAAAGAAAATATATTATGATAATTTTTATTAATTATCATTGGGTGACACCCTCTTCCTATATCTGACCATATAATTATTTCTTTATTTTCAATATTCCAAGAAATACTAATAAATGGATTTAATAATCCATTACGCCTTTTATTTTTTAATACATCAATTAAATCTTTTGGATTATTTGTTACACCAAACCAATTACCATTTACAATAATTTTTGTTTTATATGCTAATTCTGTAATTGTATTAAATTCTATTAATGAAATATAATTTTCTTCTAATTTTAATAAATATTTTATTACTTCATAAGTTGGTACACCTTCAGTAATATGCGTTAGCATAGCAAAATGTTTATGTAATCCAATATTGCCACCATCAGGGCTATGAACAGGACATAAAATTCCCCATTGTGTAGAATTTAATAACCTAGGCGAAACAATTTTATCTGAACCTGGTGGTAAAGGAACATTTGTTTTTCTTAAATGACAAACAGCTGACCAATGAGATAATCTATTTAAATCTTGTATAACACCTATTCTTTTTGTATGCGAATGAGCACCCCAATTACCTTTAAAAGCTTTTTTAAACCCATCTTGAACAATTTTATTGCATTCTAAAATAGTATGTCCATTACCTGATGGTTTTGGAATATATAATATTGGATTATTTAATTTTTTATCATATTTATCTTTTCCTATTCTTGTATAATTTATAAATAAAGTTTTAAAATTTTCTTCTGCATATTTATTTTTATCTGTTTCATAATAATATTTTTTATCATAACACAAATAAATTTTTTTAATTTGTTCTTTATAATATTCACTAAATAATTCATTTATCATTTTACCTGAAACTTCAAATCTTTTACAAATATAATTATCCCTATTTGTTTCTTTTTTTAAATTTAAATGAACAAATAATAACTTTTTAACCATATATCCAATAAATAATGCTTTGGCTTTAAAATTCCGTTCACCCAAATGCGGTAATAAATTATTACATAATATATTTAATAAATAATCATTCGTTGTTTGTCTATCTAATTTAATTAAACTTTTTATGTAATTTAAAGCACTATGTTGAGTATATATATAACCTACATCATGCGCAGAAGGTCTAAAATATTCAATCATCATTTCATATTTTTTTAAATCTAATAAACAATATTTTATTATTTCTTTATCTGAAATAACACCCAATGCTCTCATTAAAATAAATAAAGAAACTGGTTTTTTTACATTAGGTATTTCAACAACAATTTGACCATTTTTATAACCACTTCCCGGTGCCATTATTTTTATATATAATTTCCTTCTTGGTTTTGTAACATCTTCAGATACTGATCTAATTATAGATTGACAAGTAAAATTTTTATCTTTTTTTTTTTCAACATATACTATATTATCTGCTATATTTTCTTGTGTAACAATTACTTTTTCTTTTCCATCAATTATAAAATATCCTCCTTGATCATTAATACATTCCCCCATTGAAAAACGAGAATATTTATTAAATAAATTTAAAATACATAAATCAGAATTTACCATAATTGGAAAATTCCCAAAATTAATATCTTTTAAAAGTTCTTCTGAAATTTCTTGTTCATAATAAACAATATTTTTTTTTTTGTCTTCTTTTTTTTTATAAATTTTAAATTCTATTAAAATATCTACAAAAATTGAAAATGAATAGGTTAAATTACGAAGTCTTGCTTCATTTGGATACATATATTTTTTTATATCATTTTCTACAATAATCGGTTTCCCATATTTATATTTTTTTCCATTTCTTCCTGCAATATACATTTTTGCTTCAAGTAAAAATACTTTTTTTTCTTCTATTTTATTTTCATTCAAATTTTTTTTAATATAACCATTCCATAATTCATCTACATCAAAGTTTGATTTATTTGGATAATATTGATTTTTAAATTCATTTTTATTTATCATCTTTACTTCTTCATTATATTCTTTTAAATTCATGTTTGTAACATATGTTTCATTTATTTTAACATTATTTTCAGGATAATTTTTATAAAAACTAATTGGATTATTAGTTTTAAATATATCTTTTATATCATTTTTAAAAAAATTATTATATGATCTTAAATGATGATTTACTAAAAAATTTTTATTCGATTTAAAATAATTATCTAATATTTCCCAAGATATTGTTTTAAAATTAATATTCATTTCTTTAATATTTTATAATATTATTTTTAACATCATTAAATTTAATATTATAAAAAAAAATTATACAAATTGATTTTTCATAATTGATGGATTTATTACATTGTTTTCTAATCCAAAAAACGTATTTGAAAAATTTTGAAATAAATATATTATCCAATTAAATAAATCATTGTCTATTAAATGTGTGAATAAACTACCTCCTTTTTGTCTTCTTAATATCTTATTCATTTTATTTCTTTTATTTTTTCTTAATGTCTTATTCATTTTATTTCTTTTATTTTTTCTACTTTTTTTATTTTTTCTCTTTTTTTTTCTTGATTTTAAAAAAAAAATTTTTTTTTTATTTTTAAAAGTTTTTTTATTTCTTTTCATTTATATTATAAAAATATATTTATTCTATATCAACGTGAGTTAACATATGTCTTCTACAACAAATTCTTTTTAAATTTAATTTATCTAAAACGAGTCCTTCAGCGGTTTTTGATTTATTATCATTAGTTAAATAATTATTATTTAGTAAATTTGGTTTCTCTCCTTTTAATTTTTTTACACTTTCTTTATAGTAAAACCATTTATTTGCTAAAACTTTGCCACAAGTAAAACATTTTACAGGAATAATCATTTTTATATAATATTATATATATTTTTTTATTTAATCAATTTTTTTTCTAAATAATATTTATAATGTTACAACTTTTAATTGAAGCAACTATTGTTGGTATTGTATTAATAATAATCGCATATTTTATTACTTTTATTATTTCTAAATATTTTTCTACTAATTTATCTAATATATGCAAAAATTGGAATAAAAATTATATTATGGAATTATCTTTATTTTTAACTGGATTTTTTACACATCTTTTTTTTGAATTAATTGGATTTAATAAATGGTACTGTAAAAATGGTTATTCTTGTAAAAAAAATAAATAATTTAAAGTCATTCTATTTTATTATTATAATATGATTTTTAATAATCAAACAAATATAACAAGAAGTGGAAATTATCAAAATGATTATATAAAAATTTCTACATATATCTATTTAATTACAAATTTAAAAACAGTTTTTTATATATTTCTTCCTTTAATTTTACTTATTTCAAAATTTATAAATTATACAATTTTTTGTATTGAAGACAGAGATAAAATAAATATTATTTATTCTAAAATTAAAAATGATTTCGCTTTAAAATATGATGAAGATTATGTACCACACGGATTAGTTATTAATAAAAAATTATTTCCAAAATATATATTATTTAATGGAATGTATAAATATGATCCTATTTATATTTTTATTACAAGGGACAATTTAGATATCATATTGAAAGATAATAAAAAATCAGGAATTATTAATTTAAAAAAAATTAAAAATAATAATAAAGAAAATAAAAAAAAAGAAACAAAAGAAATTAAATATTTAATGAAAAGAGGCTGGTATGGTAATATTCATTTTAGAACAAGGGATATTTTAATAAAAAATAATTCATTTAATTGGAAACAAGAAATCTTATATGAAAATATTATGAAATTTTATAATAAAAATAATTATTCAAAAATTTTTATTAGTGGGGACATAGGAAAAGGTAAAACATATTTTTCATATTTATTGGCTAAATATTTAAATTGCTTTCTGTGTGATACTTTTGATCCAACTGAACCATCGTGTACACTAGATAATATTTATACTTCAATAGATCATAGTTATAAAAAACCACTAATATTATTAATTGATGAAATAGATATAATATTTGAAAAAATTACAAAACAAGAACCTTTGCATCATAAAAAATTTTCAATAATGATTAAAAATAAAATTGATTGGAATAATTTTTTAGATAAAATAGAATTCGGATTATATAAAAATTTAATTTTAATTATATGTTCTAATATGACAAAAGAAGAAATTGCTAAAAAATATGATAAAAGTTTTCTTAGAAAAGGAAGAATAAATGTATTTTCAACATTTTAATTTTTTTATTTTTTTTTTTAAACTACTATAATATAATGAATAAAAATAAGAAAGAAATAGATATCATAATTGTAGGAAAATGTATTAAAAATAAAAAGTTTAAAATTAGATTAGATGCAAATATAGAAATAATTAAAAGACTTATTTTAGCAAGATTAAAAAAAAATGGAAAAACAATCATCCCTAAAATTGATAAATGTAAATTAATAGTTAATGAAAAAAAAATTATTTTAGAAAATCAAAAAAAAATAAATTATTATTTTGAAAAAAATATTTTAAAAAAAAATAGCGAAATAATATTAAGTATTAAAATGAAACATTGTTCCTGTTTTTCTAATGAGCTAGAATTCGGTAGTATTAATATGGATAAAAAACAATCTATAGCTAATAATTTTAATTTTTTAAGTCTAAATTCACTCGGAAATCTTGTTAGAAGTATATCAAGTCCTGAAAAAAAAATAAATAAGAGAGAGGGATGGTATGATGGGTTATCTTGGGATAATAACCCGATTAATGATTGTGAATGGGGTTAAATAATATTTTAATTTAACTTATTAAAGCTTTTTTAATATTTGAATTTACAATGAGTGTAAATATCAAAATACAAGAACAAAAAGAAGGAAAAACTCCAACAAATGAAGTTATTAAAATTACAGGGACATATAAAAAATCAAATTATGAAAATTCTGAAAAAGATTATAATACTGATAACGAAGAACAAACATTTCATTTTATCACACAAGAAACGCAAACAGATCAGGAAAAGGTTATTAATTTATGGACCAAAAGAAAACAATTAAAAATTGAAAAATTAGTATACAAATTAAAATATAATAGAGCTATTAATAATTTTTTTTTTTTTGAATTAAAAGCCCGTGAAAATTTTTTTTCATGGTCTATTATTGTAATTTCAACATTAATAACCACTTTAAATTTATTAAATAATATAGAAACAGAACCATTCGCACATTTCTTTTTAAGTGTTAAAATCGCAATGACCTTTTTTTCAACAATTGTAACTCTAATCGCAGCTTGGATGAAAAAACAACAATACATTGAACGAATAAATATTATTGATAGATACAATCAAAAATTAAATAAATTAATTGAAGAAATAGAGATACAATTAACACTATTAGCATCTGACCGTGACAGTTATGACGTTTTTAAAGAAAAATATCAACCACAAATAACCGAATATTTATCAACCAGTCCCTCAATTAGTCCACTTGAATGGAAAAGCATTGTTTATAGAATAACAGTATATTATCCTGAACTAATTAGTTCAGATGGTGTTACTGAAAATAAATTATGGCCTTGGCACGCTGTCGAATTAGAAAATGGGAATATTGTAAGAACTAAAACACAATTCGGTGAAAATATAATAAAAACATATAGATTATTACATAATCCAGCAAAAATATGTTGTTTCTGTTGTTGCATAAGAAAAAAAGAAATTTAATAAATTAGAAATCATAATCCAATTCATCATCATCCCATTGATTTATATAATTATTTTCTTCTATTTTTTTTCTTTTTTTGATTTTTTTAATTTTCTTAATTGATTTTTTTTTCTTAATTGATTTTTTTTTCTTAATTGATTTTTTTTTCTTAATTGATTTTTTTTTCTTA
>Ga0206126_10002884_pt1 | contig 17979 bp, 17 predicted proteins | sample Helgoland_Spring_5_FD_148621 | JGI IMG/M metagenome (GOLD analysis project Ga0206126, IMG submission 148621) | Pelagic subsurface seawater microbial communities from Kabeltonne, Helgoland, North Sea - Helgoland_Spring_Bloom_20160412_1 | ecosystem: Environmental > Aquatic > Marine > Epipelagic ...
GGTGCGATCACACCTCCTGTTCACCTTCCAGCACCGGGCAGGCGTCAGACCCTATACTTCGTCTTACGACTTTGCAGAGTCCTGTGTTTTTATTAAACAGTCGCTCCCCCCGATTTTGTGTCACTGAACAAAGATTGCTCCAAGTTCAGTACTCCTTCTCCCGAAGTTACGGAGTCATTTTGCCGAGTTCCTTCAACGTAGTTCTCCCAAGCGCCTGAGTCTACTCGACTCACCCACCTGTGTCGGTTTAGGGTACGGTCTATTATATCTTAACTTTTTCTTGGAAACACCTCACAGCAATTAAAATCCATTGATTAATCACCACTTACGTGCTTCGTCGTACTAAGAAAGGATATTGAATGATATCTTCAATTATTCCCATCGGCTACAGCTTACGCTTTGACCTTAGGGACCGTCTTACTGTGCGAAGTTTACCTTTACACACAAACCCTTGGGCTTACGGCGATAATGTTTTAAAAGCATTATTTATCGTTACTCATGTCAGCATTCTCACTTCTGATACCTCCAACTTATCTTACGACAAATCTTCTAAGGTTTACAGAACGTTCCGCTACGCCAAACTTATTTATAAGAAATTTATAAATAAGCGTAGTCGCCGCTTCGGTAGATTTCTTAAGTCTCAATACATCGTCGGCGCTGAATGGCTAGACCAGTGAGCTTTTACGCTTTCTTTAAAGGATGGCTGCTTCCAAGCCTACCTCCTGGTTGTTTTAACTATTCAACTTCCTTCCTCACTGAGAAATCATTTAAAGACCTTAGCGTTCGATCAGGGCTGTTTCCCTCTCGACCATGGACCTTAGCGCCCAAAGTCTGACTGCCGAAATGTTTCGTCCGTATTCGGAGTTTCTTTGTAGTTGGTAGAAGCAATGCCCCCCCGAGTACAACGAGTGCTCTACCCCAGACTTTTTTGATTTCATTTCGACGCTATACCTAAATATATTTCGCGGAAAACCAGCTATATCCAAGTTTGATTGGCCTTTCACCCCTACCCACAAGTCATCCCAGTATTATGCAACACACACGGGTTCGATCCTCCATTACCGGTTAAAGTAACTTCAATCTGCTCATGGGTAGATCACTTGGTTTCGGGTCTTATTCATTTAACTAACGCTCTTTCGAACTTGCTTTTGCTTCGCCTACGTTTATCAACTTAAGCTTGCTAAATAAATAAAGTTGCTGACCCATTATACAAAAGGTACCTAGTCACTATTTAAGCTCCTAGTGGATGTATGCATTAGGTTTCAGGTTCTTTTCAACAATCACATTTTCTTTTTCACCTTTCCCTCACGGTACTAGTTCACTATCGGTCATTTGGAAATTTTTAGGCTTGGAAGATGGGCCTCCCATTTTCAAACAGAATTGCACGTGTTCCGCCCTACTCAAATAATAAATATAAATCAATATCTTACGGGGCTATAACCCTTTTCAGCAAATTATTCCAAATTTTTTGGTATAAATTTATATTATTAGAATCTTTTAAATTCGGCCTTACCCGCGTTCGCTCGCCACTACTAACGGGATCTCGGTTGATTTCTTTTATATTGGCTACTTAGATGTTTCAGTTCACCAACTGTACTCATATAATTTATGATTTTCATTAAGAAACGGTTTCCCGATCGGAAATCTGCATATCACAGCCTTGTCTAAGCTATATACAGCTTTTCGCAATTAAATACGTCCTTTATTTTATCCAAATGCCTAGGCGTCCCCCTAATGCATTGAGTTTTTTGTTTAATTTTATATCTATTTGTAAAAATAATTAAAAATAATCTTTATCATTACTATAAGGATATAGTAAAAAATAAAAACTACCTTATAACTAGCCAACACCTAATACACGATGTAAAAGGTATAGGCTAGTTATAATGCTCTCTAACTAACTTTAAATTAATTCTGTTGTTATAGGATAATTCACTTTGATTTGGTTCATATACAACTAAAGCTGTTAAAGTTCTATAATCAAATTCAATATATCGTGGTAAAGGAACAGGAAGTTTAATGTTTAATCCTTTTAACTTCTGTTTAAGTGATTTATTCTTCTTAATTCGTGAAGCCATACGTTTCTGAAAAGATTTATATACAGAATCCCATACATTTTCATTAGGAGAAACAAAGTCACCTACTTTAACCAAATAACTAGGACATTTGACTACTTTTCCATTAACCTTAAAAGATCCATGAAGAATATCTTGTCTAGATTTGAAAATAGTATTAGCAAAACCAATACGAAAAACAAAAGCATCTAAACGTCTATCTAATAAACCTTTTAAACTTTTATTGCTTTTAGAAGAACCAAATTCTGATTGCTTAAAAATAGCCTTAAATTGACGTTCTGTCATTTTACCGTACATCTTACGTAAAACTTGTCTTGACTTTAAACGCTCACGAAAAAGGTCTGTTAAAGATCCTTGATTACTGTATTTTGGTTCAGGAACAGAACTATTACGTAAATTAGCCCATTTTTTTCTATAAAATTCTTTGAATTTTTGTTTACCCCATACATTATAACCAACTTGATTAACAATTTTATATCTTGGTTTATATCGTACCTTTTGACGTATCTTAAGTTTATCCATTAATTTTACTTCTTTTTATTCTTTATATTTCTTTTTTTAGATCTCTTAGAAGAAATTTTGTTATTTTTAACTTTTTTTGAACTATACTCACTTATATTTTTAAAACTCACAGTTGAAGATTTTTTAATTAAACTTTTACTTTGCAAGCTGTTTTTACGCTTAGCTTCACCTGCTTTAATAGCTTTTTTCACTAATATTAAAAATAAACCAATAACTTTAAGTGAACTATCATTTGCTGGAATAGGATAAGTCAACGTATATGGATTTCCACGAGTATTTAAAAGACCTATGGAAGGAATTTCTGCAACAGAAGATTCATTGACAGGTCTAGAAAGATCTTGAGCATTTAAGAAAATAACTACACTAGGTTTAATAGGTCTAGCAATGATTCCTTGATACTTTTTTAAAAACTCAATTACAAGTTTTTTTCGTTGCCAATCTAATAATGTTAATGTATCTAAACGATTTCCATACTTTTGAACGTGATCAGCAAAAACCTCCCAATTTGTTAATGCTCCACTAATCCAACGTGTGAAAAACGGATGTCCTGTTTCTTTACCAAAATTGAAAAGAAGCGGTTTATATTCTTTACGCGTACCTACAACTAAAACAGTCCCTCCTTCTTGAGTAATCTTTTCTATGACAGTAAGAGATTGTTTTAAAGCAGAAAGAGTACTTTGAATATCAATCAATAAACGGTATTTAAAACGACCTGCAAATACCTTTTCTTTGAAATCAATCTTTAATTTTCTTTTAGTAGGCTTAAATGAATTCTTCTTTTTTGGCTTTTTCCTTTTTATAAAATTTGTTTTTCGTAAATTCACCTTTAATTTTTTTTCTATTTCGACTTACCGTTTATTTGAATAAAGGTTTGTGAAAGACGTTTTTGTTTAAGACTTTTCAAAAAATTTTTATTTTGTAATTTTTTTGATTTTTTACCCAAATTAGTAGCTATACTATTAATTGAAAAGGTATGTTTTTTATTTTTTTTAGTTGCAATCTTAAAACGAGAACGAGTTTTAGACTTCCCTATAATAAAAGGATTCATTTTTTCACTACCAAACTGTTGATCACCACCCAAATGAAACCCTGTTTTTAACAATGGTTCTATTGTTAGAACATATTGTAATTTATTATTTTTTACTTTATTTTTCTTTTTTACAAAAAGATTTCTTTTAACTGATCTTACCATTATAATTACTTTTTTTTACCTTCTTTTCGTCTAATAGATTCATTGGTAAATCTAATACCTTTACCTTTGTAAGGCTCTGGTAACCTAAAACTTCTAATTTTTGAAGCAAATTGAGCTAAAAGGTCTTTATTATTTCCAGAAAGTAAAATGTTTGTTTTTTTCTTAAGATCACACTCTACTTTAATACCTTCAGGAATATCTAATAAAATATTATGAGAAAAACCTAATTGAAGTTCTAAAACATTTTCATCTTCTTTAAAAATTTCCGCACGATAACCTACTCCAACCAAATCTAATTTTAATGTAAATTGACGTGACACACCCACAATATTATTAGAAGCTAATGTTCGAGCTAGTCCCCAAAATCGTTTATATTTTTTATTTTCAATAGAGACATGTAAAGCAGAACCATCTGAATTTAGACTATAATTAACACCAGAAATATCTGATGCGCTAAGTTCCCCGTAAGGACCGCTTACAGTAACATTTTTACTATCTGCAGATATAACTACATTAACCTCTTCAGGAATTTTTATTGGTAATCTTCCTATATAAGACATAATTTTTTATTTTATTGCGCAAACAACTTCACCACCTACCTTTTGATGTATTGCTTGGGCGTGCGTTAATAAACCTTTATTCGTAGAGAGAATTAGAATACGACCAAAACCTTCTTTTCGTAAAAACGCTTCTATATCTACAACCGACATAAAAACACGACGACTTTGTTTTGAAATTGTTTCAATACTAACAAGTGCTGATCTCCCATTTGTATATTTTAGAAAAACTTGACCTTTGTTAAAATTTGAAATTTCTAAATCCTTCATATTACGAGATTTTAAACCAGAAGGTATAGTCTCTGACCAACCAGAAATAAAACCTTCTTCTCTTAAAATCCTTAATAAAGCAATATTACGCGACGTATGAACAAAACTAACACTATTCAGTTTTGCCATATAACCGTTTCGTATTCTTGTCATTAAATCTGAATATCCTTGTTTCGAAGTCATATTATTTTACCAACTTGCTTTTGAAACACCAGGAAGCTTTCCAGATAGAGCAAGTTCACGCATTTTTATACGAGAAAGACCAAAATAACGATATACACTTCTTGGTCGTCCCGTTAATAAACAACGATTGTGTAATCTTGTTCTTGAACTATCACGAGGAAGCTTTTCGAGCATCTCTTGGATTTTAATACGCGATTCTACAGAAATATTTTTATTAGCATAAACCTTTTTAAGGGCAGCACGCTTATGAGCATATTTTACTGCTAAATCACGTCGTTTTTTATCGCGTTCTATGCGAGCTTTCATAAGTGTTTATTTATATAGATATATATATATGCTGGAGCTGACCGGACTCGAACCGACAACTTTCTGCATGCAAAGCAGACTGTCTACCAATTGACATACAGCCCCAAAAGAATTCTCTGAGAGAATTCTCTTAATTTTATGTATTTATAATTTATAACCTAATAAGGACCATCCGTTAATGGACGTCCCCATGATAGAATTTCGAGCCTAACCGATAGACTTCTAAGCCTAGCAATTTTTGCCTCTAGGCTAGCAGAGTTTGAAGAGATGTCACTTATTGGTGAGTCGCTTATTTTTCGAATAAGCTCAATAATGTTAGATGACTTATCAGCAATAGATGCATTTATATTAAGATCTGTAGAATAATGTAATGATCCCTCATTATTATTCTTACAAAAAATTTGCAAATCCTCAATTAATAAATCTAACTTTTGAGCTAACTCTTGAGTTTCATATCCAGCTAAAGGGGATATTAGTATTATGTTTTTTTTTACTACTAGCGACTCTGTGATCTCGAAAGAAATCTCGTCGATCGAATAGCTAATCTCCGCTTGCTCATCGATAGCCTTACTAATATCATCACTAATAGCCTTACTAATAGCATCACTAATAGTATAAGGAGTATCACTTTCATCACCGGAATGTTTGCACCTTTGGCCCATAAAATTACGATCTATAAGGTGTAAACTTGAAACATCAGCATTAGGGAATTTCAAAGAATGAATTATCATAATTTTTTATAATTGAATTTTAATATGCTCTAATAAATTAGCTACTGATACATGCATTGGATCCAAGAAAATTTCTGGATAAATACCCATAACAAGAGTTAAAATAACTAAAGGCAATAAAGTCGCAAATTCGCGTCTATCCATATCGATAAATTGTCGCATATACTGTGTCTTTATATTACCAAAACACACACGATTAAATAACCATAAAGAATAACATCCTCCTAAAATCATTCCTGTTGCTGCAATAAAACATACTGTTGTATTAGCTTGAAATGATCCTGCTAAGATTAAAAATTCACCTACAAAACTACTTGTCCCGGGTAATGCAATATTTGCCATGGTAAAGAACATAAAAGTTATTGTATATAAAGGCATAGCGTGAGCTACTCCTCCGTAATACTTAATTAAACGAGTATGATGACGATCATAAACCACACCAACACAAAGAAAAAGAGCTCCAGAAACTAAACCGTGACTTAATTGCTGTAAAATAGCACCTTCTAAACCTTGAGCATTTAACGTAAATAAACCTACCATAACTAAATTCATATGAGCTACAGATGAATAAGCAATAATACGCTTTAAATCAGTTTGTCTTATAGCAGTTAATGATGTATAAACAATCGCTACACAAGCAAATGTATAAACTAACGGGGTAAAATAATTTGTAGCATAAGGGAATAATGGCATAGAAAATCTTAAAAATCCATAAGTTCCTAATTTTAAAAGAATTCCTGCTAGAATAACAGAACCTGCTGTAGGTGCTTCAACATGAGCTTCCGGAAGCCAAATATGAACAGGTACCATTGGAACTTTTGATGCAAATGAAGCGAAAAACGCTAACCATAATAGTTTTTGAACATCTTCATCAAATTCTGTTGTTAACAAGATTTGGTAATCTGTAGTACCTGCATGGAAATAAATCCATAAAATAGCAAGTAACATTAAAACAGAACCTAATAATGTATATAAGAAAAACATATAAGCTGCACGAATTTTACGCTCTCTTGAACCCCATACACCAATAATAATAAACATAGGAATAAGAACGGCTTCAAAAAATACATAAAATAAGATTAAATCTAAAACACAAAAAACAGCAATAACAAAAGCTTCTAAAAATAAAAAAGCAATCATATATTCTTTGACATTAGATTTAATAGCATCCCAACTTGCTAAAATACAAATAGGAATAAGTAGAGTTGTAAGAATAACAAAGAATAAAGAAATTCCATCAATACCTAAATAAAAATTGATATTAGAAGACCCTATCCAATTATATACTTCTACATACTGAAATTTTGATGTTAAGTTATCAAATGCTGCCCAAAGGTATAACGACATTATGAAAACTAACAATGAAATATATAAAGCACTTGTTTTAATAATTCCAGTATACTTTCCAGGAACGAAAAGTAAAATAACTGCCCCAATAATAGGCATTAAAATTAAACTAGATAAAATGGTATGATCCATGTTGATAGTTGTATGTACACAAGGCACACAGTAGATAATAACACAATAGAAGCTGCTAATAAGTTCTATTTTTATACTGTAAAATGAGAAACAGGCGAATAACGGGACTCGAACCCGCGACATTTAGAATCACAATCTAATACTCTAACCTACTGAGCTATATTCGCCAAAACATAAGAAAAAGATTCTTTTTTAGACCTTATTCTATCCCCAAAACCTTTCAAAATACGTACTTCTTTACCTACCCCTTTGCGTAAATATTGTACCTAATACTAAAAAGATTTTTTATTGTTATCAAAAAAAGAACACAAGGACGGGCAAAGCGGGATTCGAACCCACGGTACCATCGGCACGCTTGCTTTCAAAACAAGTACATTCGACCACTCTGTCATTTGCCCTAAATAAGTTTACTTCATTAGCAAGCTAACCATACTTTAACTCCCATTGAACCGTAAGCAGTATAAGCTTCATCAAACCCATACTTTACTTCTCTAATAGCTGTTTGAGATGGAATTCGACCATGTTGTACAACATATTTACGTGAACGCTTTGATTTATTCATACGACCACATACTTGAATACGAATACCTTGTAAATTAGGCATTATTTTAAAAAAGAATCCACAAACAGCCGTAATATGTTGATAGAGGGCACGTTGCTTACGTGTTTTACCTAACTCTCTTGCTAAAAAAGATGCAAGAAATTGAGGCTGTTTTGTTTTACATACTAAAAATACAATATTGATCATAGATTCAAAATAAGGATTTTTTGCTAAATGATCAAACTCTTTCATTCCTGATTCAATAACAGATTTAATTTTAAATTTTTTCCAAGATTTATTTCTGTTTTCAGTGCAATTATCACTTTTTATATTTATACGTGAATCTACTAATTTTGTTGTAGAAAGACGTCTTATTTTAGAACGATTTTTTCTTTTTGTAAAACTTTTCTTGAGAAAATCTTGTTTTTTACCACGAGCTGAAACAATACCTTGAACAAGGACACAATTTAAAGTAAAAATTTCTGGCGCATATTTTTTATTAAAAACCTCAGTTAATCGTTTTAATAAGACTCCAAGTTCTTCTTTTTCAGTAGAATTTGTGTGACCATTTAACGAATATTTTTTTACTTCACCAGGAATATATCCAAATACATTAATATCTACAATACCGGTATTAGAATTTTTAGAAATACCCATTTTACCAATATACCCATGCTTAGAAGCAAAAAGTTGAGTAATAAGATTTCTTATTTCTAAATCCATATGAAGATTATGCCTGTAATCATATCCCCTTTGGGTTGGGTCTAAAGACCAACTAGAATCCCAACCTTGACATATACCTAATCGAAAACCTGTTGCATGTACTTTCTGACCCATTTATTTTATTTTTTTACCTTTTTTCTTAAAAAAGTATCGTTGACGCGTAAAAGCAAACTCACCAAATTTATGACCCACCATTTGACTATTAACAATTACCTGTTGATATCGTTTACCATTATGGACTAAAAACGTTAATCCAATAAAATCTTCTAGTATAGTAGAACTACGTGATGTTGTCTTAATACGAACACGACCTTTTTTTGTAGGGTCTGCAATGTAATCTTTTGCCCTACCTATCTTTTTTCTTAAACTTGTTTGTACAAAAGGACCTTTCCAAATTGATCTACTCATATTTAACTTAACGTTTTCGTTTTTGAAGAATTAAATCAGAATTCTTTCTAGGACTTCTTGTTTTGGGCCCTTTTGTTAATTTACCCCAAGGACTAACAGATGGGCGTCCTCCACTTGTTTTACCTTCTCCTCCACCATGCGGATGATCCACCGGATTCATAGCAACTCCTCTAACTGTTGGGCGTCGTCTTAACCATCTAGAACGTCCTGCTTTAGATAATGAAATACTTCCATGATCAGGATTAGAAACTACACCAACTGTAGCCATACAATTTAAAGGAACTAGACGTTGTTCTTTTGACTTTAACCTAATTTGAGCAAATTTACCATCTTCATCTTTTTGGATCAATACACCAAAAGTTCCCGCGGAACGAGCATATTGTCCTCCATGACCTGGTTTAAGTTCAATATTATGAATTATTGTACCTACCGGTATATCATGCAAGGGTAAAGCATTACCTATATTAATTGAAGCCTCTGATCCAGATTCTACTTTATCACCTACTTTAAGATCTAAAGGAGCTAAAATATAATGATTTAAGCCTTTTGTATCAACTACTTTGGCAATAAAAGCAGAACGGTTAGGATCATACTCGATTGAAGCAACAATAGCTTCGGAAAAAGAAGTTCTTTTAAAATCTACTAAACGGTATTTACGCTTGTGTCCCCCTCCTTTTCGAAAAGCAGTTAATCTACCGTGATTATTACGACCACCCGGATTAGATAATCCTTTTACTAAAGAACGCGCAGGTTGTACCTTAGTTAATTTTCCATAATTTACTTGAATCAATTGACGTTGTGATGACGTTGTTGGTTTTACTTGTCTTAAACACATTTTTTTATTATAATAATTGCTCTTTAAGAGTACTTATACACCATTATGCAGCCTCTTAGATATATTATTAATTAATCTTTACTAAAAGAATAGAAAAGACGTAAAAAGCATCTTTCTATTAAAAAGTAGTATAAAACTATGTTTAAATTATTTGGAATAAAACTAAAACCAAACGCTTCAATTAAAAAAGGTCTTTCTTTAATATACGGAATCGGCGAACCAACAGCTGAAAGAATTTGTAATACACTAGGGATTAATCCTAGTACTCAAGTAAAAACCTTGTCTAAACGAACACAAGGAAAAATTCAATATTTTTTAAATGTAAACGAAATTAGCCCGAGCAGTATTAAAAAAATACGACGCGATTTTGTTGTAGATTTAATTTCTAGTCGAAGCTACCGTGGAATGAGACATAAAAATAAATATCCTGTTCGTGGTCAAAGAACAAGTACTAACGCAAGGACACAAAAACGTATAGGTTCTAAGCACGCTAAAATTTAGTAAATTTGTTAAGTATAATGTCAATGTGACGGAATTGGTAGACGTGCAGGGTTTAGGTTCCTGTCTCCTTGAGAGGTGAGGGTTCGAGTCCCTCCATTGATAAGATATTAATATTACAAATATTTTTTGTAATATGTTTAAAATTAATATAAGTCTACAAATGTACCTTTTAATTGTTTTACTACCTCTTATTAGCGCACTAACTGCAGGTTTCTTTGGACGATTTATCGGACGAGAAGGTGCAAAATATATTACTACAGGATCTATTATGATTACTTGTGCAATGTCTTATGTTGCATTTTATGAAGTAGCTTTAATGGGACAACCTGTACATTTTGATTTAATGACTTGGATTGATTCGGAAATGTTTAGCTTTTCTTGGGGATTTTTATTCGATAGCCTAACAGTTGTTATGCTTGTCGTTGTGACTTCAGTATCTTCTCTTGTGCACTTGTACTCAACAGAATATATGGGTCATGATCCTCACTTACCGAGATTCATGTCATATTTATCATTATTTACTTTCTTTATGCTAATACTAGTCACAGCAGATAACTTCTTACAAATGTTTGTAGGGTGGGAAGGAGTTGGATTATGTTCTTATTTATTAATTAACTTCTGGTTTGCTAGACTACAAGCTAACAAAGCTGCTATTAAAGCTATGCTTGTTAACCGTGTAGGTGACTTTGGATTAGCTCTAGGAATCTTTGCTATTTTTCTTAAATTTAAGTCAATTGATTATGCTGTTGTATTTGCAACTGCACCTGCTTTTGTAGGAGACACTATGACTTTTTTAAATTTTGAAGTAGATACATTAACTTGTATAGGACTTCTTTTATTTGTAGGAGCTGTAGGTAAATCCGCTCAAATCGGATTACATACATGGCTCCCGGATGCCATGGAGGGTCCAACTCCTGTATCTGCTCTTATTCATGCCGCTACTATGGTTACAGCTGGTGTTTTCTTATTAGCAAGATCTTCACCCTTAATTGAATACGCACCAACCGCTCTTGTTGTGATCACAGTAATGGGTGCTATGACAGCATTTTTTGCAGGAACAACAGGATTACTTCAAAATGACTTAAAACGTGTAATTGCCTACTCTACTTGTAGTCAGCTAGGTTATATGGTTTTCGCTTGTGGTTTATCTGCTTATAACGTAGGTGTATTCCATTTAGCAAACCACGCGTTTTTTAAAGCTTTACTTTTCTTAAGTGCAGGATCTGTAATTCACGCTGTTGCTGATGAACAAGATATGCGACGAATGGGTGGGTTAGTACGAGTACTACCATTCACTTACGCAATGTTCTTTATTGGTTCTATCGCTTTAATGGGATTCCCTTTCCTTACAGGTTTTTACTCTAAGGACGTTATCCTTGAAATTGCATATGCTAAATATACCTTAAGTGGACATTTTGCTCACTGGTTAGGTACTTTAGCTGCGTTTTTTACTGCATTCTACTCAATGAGACTGTTATATTTAACATTCCTTGCTGAAACAAATGCATATAAGAAAGTAATGGAAGGAGCACATGATGCCCCTATTGCTATGGCATTACCATTATTTATTTTATCTCTTGGGAGTATATTTGTAGGATATTTAACCAAAGATATGATTATTGGTGTTGGAACAGATTTCTGGGGAAATGCTTTATTTACACATCCTCAAAATCTCACTATGCTAGAAGCAGAATTTATACCACATTACATTAAACTAACTCCTGTTATTTTAAGTAATTTAGGTGCTATTAGTGCTTTTATTTTATATAAAAATTTTAGTACAGAACTTTATCTTATGAAAAAAACAAATCTTGGTCGAGGGCTTTATACTTTCTTGAACAGAAAATGGTTTTTTGATAAAGTCTATAATGAATTTGTATCACAAGAAGTTTTATCTATTGGCTATAACACCACCTATAAACTTGTAGATAGAGGATTATTTGAATTCTTAGGACCACTTGGTATTACAAGAACTGTATGGGAAAACGGAAGATTGTTTACAGGAATGCAAACAGGTTTTGTTTATCATTATACGTTTGTAATGTTAGCTGGATTAACAGGATTTATTGCTATTGTTGGGTTATGGTCAACTGTATCAGCATATTTAGATGTACGACTTATTGTTTTATTCATTGCAAGTACTATTTTTATTTATAGTCAATACAATACAAAGAATTAACACATTTGCGGTCCTTCATGGGCCGCATTATTGTGCTTTATAAACGAGTAAAAGAAGAAGGAGGTCTGCGTAAGGACTCCTTTTCTACTCTTCTATTAAGTAATCCCTCCCTTTATTTTAGCGTCATTTACATTACACATAATACACAATCCCACCCAAATCTTTTGATGTTTTATATTATTCCTAGAGATGTAATACTAGTAAGCCCTTGATCCTTTAACTAATTAGTAAACTATTTTTTATTCCTTCCCACCCTTCATTACTTTTATTTTACTTTCTTTTCTTTTTCAATTGCTTTTCCCCGCTCTATTAGCTATATAATTTTCTTTTTTTTAGTTTCTTTTTTCCATTATAGTTATAGTACGTATTAAATATTAAAATATATTTATTATCAATTTATACTAATAGTATGGATTAAGTATTGTGGTTTACCTATTAAGGTGTTTTACTCATCTTTTACATGTTATAAGTAGAATAATAGTAAATTTATTCTACTTTTTGTTTTGGAAAGGTGGCTGAGTGGTCTAAAGCGCAACTCTGCTAAAGTTGTGTGTCCTAGTGGCACCAAGGGTTCGAATCCCTTTCTTTCCGTGATTTAATAGTATATATAAGGTTAATAAATAGGCTTTTTGTTACCTTCTCAATTCGTTCAAAGGGGTAGATAAGGAATCGGTATTTTTAAGCTGTTTATAGGAGGGAGTACTAGCTGAAACGTATTTGTTTTTAGCTTTTTTCTTTTTTTGCTTTATGGGTTATTTTATAATTAAAGAGCCTGTAGTTTAATGGTTAGAACACCCCGCTCATAACGGGTACGTTGTAGGTTCGAGTCCTACCAGGCTTACTATATTATACTAAAAGTGTATTCTAGTTTCTTTTATATTCTTTTAGACATAATCTTACATACGTCTTAAAATTTTAAATAAATGACCTCAAGAGCAATTATTATTACCGTTGTTTTCGGGTTTGTTGTGTTAAGTTATTTCTTATAGTAAGGAATGCTTAGCCAATAGACCTCTTATATAATTTATGTCTAGCGTTACAAAAAATTATCACAGACATCCCTATCATATGGTAGATCCAAGCCCTTGGCCTTTAGTATCATCTTTTGGTGCTTTCTTGGCAACTTCAGGAGGAGTTATGTATATGCATGGTTACTCGGGAGGTGGTTTTAGTCTATTCTCAGGAATTATGATCATTCTTTACTGTATGTATGTATGGTGGAGAGATATTGTTCGTGAGGCTACATTTGAAGGGTGGCATACTTCTATGGTTCAAAAAGGTATGAGATATGGAATGGTTCTCTTTATTGTATCAGAGATCATGTTCTTTTTCGCATTCTTCTGGGCTTTTTTTCAGTCAAGCCTTTGCCCAACACCTGAAATTGGATCTGTGTGGCCTCCAAAGGGTATTGAAGTATTAGGTGCTTGGGAAGTACCTTTACTCAATACAATTATTCTATTAACATCAGGAGCTTCATGTACATGGGCTCATCATGCAATAGTAGTTGGAAGTCGTCGTGATGCTATTTTAGCATTAGTTATTACATTAGTTTTAGCTATTGCTTTTACTGGTTTTCAGGTATTTGAGTATGTTAATGCAACTTTTGGTATCTCCGATAGTGTCTATGGTTCATCTTTCTTTATGGCTACAGGATTTCACGGATTCCACGTATTTATTGGGACATGTTTTTTGACTATCTGTCTTATTAGACTTGTCCATTATCATTTCTCAAAAGAGCATCACTTCGGTTTTGAAGCTGCTGCTTGGTATTGGCACTTTGTTGATGTAGTGTGGTTATTCTTATTTGTAGCAGTTTACTGGTGGGGAGGGGCTTAAGGTAGGATACTGATTCAATGCAATCATCCACCTTTACAAATTCTTTAGTGGCTTTTAATCCACTAGAGCAATTCCAAATTGTTCCACTTATCTCACTTAATGTAGGAGCTGTAGATATTTCATTTACAAATTCAGCACTTGCTGCTGTAGGAGCTTCTACTTTCTTTATTTTACTAGCAAGACTTGTTTTTCATACAGGTCAAGGTAGTATCGTCCCAAGCCGTTGGCAATCTTTATTAGAAATGATTTATGACGTTGTTGCAGGAGTTCTTAATGATAACGTAGGGCAAAGAGGTCAAGCATTCTTCCCGTTTGTTTTCTCTCTATTTGCTTTTCTATTACTAGTTAACTTAATTGGTATGGTTCCTTATAGTTTCACAATTACAAGTCATCTTATTGTAACATTAATGTTTTCATTAATGGTTTATCTTGGGGTTATGACAATTATGATTCGTGAACATGGGTTTCATGCTCTTTCTGTATTTTTACCAGCAGGAGCACCATTTTCATTCTATCCTCTTTTAATTGCTATTGAGTTAATCTCAAATGTTATGCGTGTTATTTCACTTTCTGTGCGACTATTCGCTAATATGATGGCAGGTCATATTCTTTTAAAGGTTTTACTTGGTTTTGCATGGACAATGATGATGGCTGGAGGTGTAATCTTTTTCCTTCATTTAATTCCAATGGGTGTTGTATTCGTTCTTCTATTTTTAGAAACAGCTGTTGCTGTTATTCAAGCTTATGTTTTTGCAACATTAACTTGTATTTATTTAAATGAAGCAATTAATCTACACTAATTTATAAAAAGCTCTCTTGCAACCTTTTGGTTGCTTGTTGAGTTCTTCAACATAAATTGAAGAACTCAATTTTTAATTAATTCCTTATTTTAGCCTTAAAATGGAAAAATCTCAAGAACTACATAATAATTTTAGTCAGTCGGTTGTGGATATGATGCCTCATTCAGTTTATACAGCTGTTTCTACAAACGGTGAACTAACTCTTTCTGTACCTGCTTCTTCTATTAAAGAAGTATTACTTTTTTTACGTGATCACACAAATTGTCAATTCAAAGTCCTAGTTGATATTTGTGGAGTAGATTATCCTGAACGTGAAGCTCGTTTTGAGGTAGTTTATCATTTATTAAGCGTAAAATATAATTCACGTATTCGTGTTAAAGTAGCTGTTGATGAATTAACTCCGGTTGATTCAGTTGTTTCTATCTTTAGCTCTGCTGGTTGGTATGAGCGTGAAGTTTGGGATCTTTATGGTGTATTTTTTTCAAATCACCCTGATCTTAGAAGAATTTTAACAGATTATGGATTTGATGGTCATCCTATGCGACGAGATTTTCCATTAACAGGACATACAGAAATTAGATACGACGAAGCAGAAAAACGTATTGTTACTGAGCCAGTAGAGTTAGCGCAGGAATTCCGTGTGTTTGATTTCGCTAGTCCTTGGAATCAAAAAGTTAACCCTTTAGTACTCCAGAATGGAAGTACTGACGAGAAATAGTTGTATTAATATATTAAATTTTTGAATTTATACTAAATGAGAATTCGTTGGTCCAAAGCTCCTATTGCTGATGTTTTAAGTTCACACCTTGTAGATTATCCTTCTCCTACAAATTTAGGATATTTGTGGGGGGTAGGTTCAAGTGCAGGATTATGCCTAGGAATCCAGATTGTTACAGGTATTTTTCTTGCAATGCACTATACTTGCCATGTTGATTTAGCTTTTGCTAGTGTAGAACATATTATGCGTGATGTAAATAATGGATGGTTGGTTCGTTATATTCATGCAAATGGTGCATCTATGTTCTTTATTACTATTTATGTTCACATGTTTAAGAATCTTTATTACGGTTCTTATGCACATCCACGTGCAGCTTTATGGTGTTCAGGAGTTGTTATCTTTTTAATTACAGTCTTAACTGCATTTTTAGGATATGTTCTTCCTTGGGGTCAAATGAGTCTTTGGGGAGCGACAGTTATTACAAACCTTGTTTCAGCTATTCCTTTAATTGGAGTATCTATTGTAGAATGGTTATGGGGAGGATTTTCTGTAGATAACGCTACATTAAATCGTTTCTTCAGTTTTCATTATTTATTTCCATTTTTAATTGCAGGATTAACTATTTCACACCTAACCCTGTTACACCAAACAGGTAATAATAATCCATTAGGAGTAGATACTACAACAGATAAAATGCCATTTTATCCTTATTGTTATGTTAAAGATTTATTTGTTTTCCTTTCTTTTTCTGTATTCTTTTCAGTTATGGTATTCTTTTATCCAAATGCTTTAGGGCATCCAGATAACTATATTCCAGCTAATCCACTAGTTACACCAGCTCATATCGTACCAGAATGGTATTTATTGCCATTTTATGCTATTCTGCGCTCAATTCCAGATAAATTAGGAGGAGTTATTGCTATGGGAGGAGCTATTTTAATTATGATGACTATTCCGTTTACAAATAGTTCAGAAATTAGAAGTTCTTACTTCCGTCCTCTTTATACTAAGCTTTTTTGGTTATTTGCTGCAGATTGTTTAATCCTGATGTGGATTGGTCAAAATGTTGTAGAATCACCATATGTTGAAATTGGTCAAGTTGCAACAGTATTCTATTTCTTATATTTCTTAGTTATTATTCCTTTCTTTGGTAAGTTTGAATCATATCTACTAAGAATGAAATTAAACTAATTTTATCATGCGAGTTATTAAAAATTCCTTTTTCAAAAATTAAATAAATGTTTACGATTTTTAGGGCGGATGGCTGAGCGGTCAAAGGCACCTGACTGTAACTCAGGCGATTTTTATCTTCGAAGGTTCGAATCCTTCTCCTCCCATTATATTACTTTATAGTATTTTTAATTATTTCGAGAGAGTAGAGCAGCTCGGTCAGCTCGTCAGACTCATGATCTGAAGGTCGTAGGTTCAAATCCTACCTCTCTCATTAATTTATTTTAAGTTAGTTTTAGTTAACTAGTGTATTCTATTAGTAAAGATAATAAAAAGCGCACCTCGGATTTGATTTATTATTAAATTTAAATTTGAGGTATGCATAATACCAATGGAAGGATCTTAAAAATAATCTTTAATTAGATTATTTGTTTAGTAGGAAAATGTTCGACAATATTTGTCAACAAAAAGTTCTTCGAATTTGATCCTGGTTCAGAGTAAACGCTGGTGGCGTGTTTTAGACATGCAAGTCGAATGTTTCTTTAGAAGCATGGCGAACGGGTGAGTAATGCTAAGAAATCTACCTTTCAGTCTGGAATAACTATCGATTTTTTTCTTAAAATTTTCAGTAACTCTTTGAGTTATCGAAGATCAGCGGTTTAAAGTCGTAGAAATACCGGATATTAATAAAGATTTATCGCTGTTAGATGATTCTTAGTCGGATTAGATAGTTGGTAGGGTAACGGCTTACCAAGTCAATGATCCGTAGCCGGTCTTAACGGACGTACGGCCACATCGGGACTGAGACACGGCCCGAGTTCCTTTTGGAAGCTGCAGTCAAGAATCTTGGACAATGCACGAAAGTGTGATCCAGCGACGCCACGTGGGTGAAGATTGCCAATTAGGTTGTAAAACCCTTTCACTAAGGAGAATAATGATGTTACTTAGAGAAG
>Ga0206126_10002891_pt1 | contig 17948 bp, 21 predicted proteins | sample Helgoland_Spring_5_FD_148621 | JGI IMG/M metagenome (GOLD analysis project Ga0206126, IMG submission 148621) | Pelagic subsurface seawater microbial communities from Kabeltonne, Helgoland, North Sea - Helgoland_Spring_Bloom_20160412_1 | ecosystem: Environmental > Aquatic > Marine > Epipelagic ...
ATCTTTGGAACTATTGGAATCATTGCTCACCAGGCGATAGGTTCCCGAATTTTGTCTTAAGAATCTACTGGAAGGATAATGGTGTATATTGGAATCATTGGAACTATTGGAATCATTGGAACTATTGGAATTATTGCTCACCAGGCGATAGGTTCCCGAATTTTGTCTTAAGAATCTACTGGAAGGATAATGGTGTATATTGGAATCATTGGAACTATTGGAATCATTGGAACTATTGGAATTATTGTTCACCGGGCGATAGGTTCCCGAAGTTTGTCCAAATGGCAAGCCCCACAATCTACCGGAAGGATAATGGGACATATTGGAATCATTGGAACTATTGGAATTATTGTTCACCAGGCGATAGGTTCCCGAAGTTTGTCTTAAGAATCTACTGGAAGGATAATGGAACATATTGGAATCATTGGAACTATTGGAATCATTGGAACTATTGGAATCATTGGAACTATTGGAATTATTGCTCACCAGGCGATAGGTTCCCGAATTTTGTCTTAAGAATTTTGCTCGTCTCTGTTTCCTTAATTCTTCTTTTTGTCTTAGTTTTTTTCTAATTCCTTTTTGAATTTTTAGTGCAGCGTTGACTCTTTTTTTGGTTTGTCTTTGTCTTTTTCTAATTCCTTTTTGAATTTTTAGTGTAGCGTTTCTCCTATTTTCCTGTATATCTTTCGCTTGTTTTATCGCAGCAATTTTTTCTGCAAGTGACCAACGTTTTGTCGTTTTATTTCCCATTCTTCGTTGTGCCATTCTTTTATATAATAATCATATAATTATATAAAAATTATGAAAACTTAAATCAATTCTTGAACGCAAAAATATAGTAAATTTATGACAATTGGGATTTACCAAAAGATTTTGCGGGATCTGCTAAAATAAATAAATTCAGCTGAATTATTAGCAACAGAATCTTAAAAAGTATTTAAAAAATATTTTTATTAAAAAATTACCCAAGGTGGGACTTGAACCCACAACCTCCCGATTAGAAGTCGGATGCGCTATCCATTGCGCCACTCGGGTTTCTCGCGTCGGGGCTTGAACCCGAGACCTTCGGCTCATAAGACCGATGCTCTACCAACTGAGCTACGTGAGATCTAAGCCCTCGCTTCTTACGATATAATATATAACATATTTTTAAACCATTTTAAATTTTCTTTTTTTTAGTTTTTAATAATGTTTTAAAAATATTAACACTTTACTTTGAAATATTTATTGTATGTTATAAATTATTGGATAAATATCTAAAAATGGAAATTGGAATGTGTCCGCTAAGAATTTCACCAGTAGACAAATCCCAAAACATTGTTTTCCCACGATCATCCGAGCTCGCAACATATCGTGGATGGAAAGGATGAGGAATGAGAGTCTCCGAAGGAAAAGATCCAAATGATAAATCGTATTAGAACAGCAGAAGATTTGATAAATCTCTCCATATATCAATTTCAAATCTATATTTTGCATAAAATTACAAAATCAAAACAAAAAATTAGAATTCTATTTTAGGGACATAATATATATATATATATAATGGATGAAATGAATGATAATATATTAACAGAATGGTTAGAACAAGAATCAAACTGTTATAAACATTATATGAAGCTTAAGGGATTTATTGGTATTGTAAGAACTTTTAAGGCTGGACACGAAATAAATTTTGATGATGACAATATAAAAGAATCCTGTGGTGTAAAAGTAGCAGATGTTAGAAACTTGTTAGTAAAATTGGGGAAATTTAGAAAATTTACTTTAAATAAATTATTTATTTTAGCATTAGGAAAAGTATCCAAAGAGACTAAAATAGACGCAACGAAAACACATTTTTTTATAGATGCTGGTAGCACTAATGTAACATCAGACTATGATATTACTATTTCAGGTCCATATTGTTCACTAGTTATTGAATATATGTTTGAAATATATTATGAGCAATTTGGTACAGTATTACCTATTGGATTTGATTCTAATTTATATCCGGGTACAGCATCTTATACTACAGTTGATGGATTACATCCAGATTTTTCAAATCAAGATAAGACAGAAGGAATTTTAAATATAGAACTTAATATTGGTGAAAATGGTCTAAAGAAAATGTTATTGCCCATGGTTACTAATCCTGATCAGGGAAATTCTACATTACAAAATTATCAATGGGCTTGTAGTAAACTATATGACGCAATGTCAGCTCTTAAAGATGGTGATAATGAAGTCCACCTCCTGAGGAGGAGGTGGTGGAGGAGGACAGCTCTTAAAGATGGTGGTAATGAAGTCCGTGCACTAGATGTCTTTGAATCTTTCCTAGCTCATGGAAAAATAATTTCTGAAACATGTAGAGCTAAATTTTGTAAAAAAGTGATAAGGGATAGAGTGAATAATGAGGAATCGGTGGATGTTCAAGAAATTGAATCATCAAATGAATCTTATGCACATATGTGGACTCATTGTAAAACACTTGATGCTTATTACAGAGAAGGTTTAAAAAGTAATTTACCACATAAAAGGATAGATTTACCCAAGGGTCTTCTTCCATATGTTAATACATCGTTGGGATATAGTAATTTAGTTTCTTGGTTATGTTCCGAAGCATATTACAGTAGTTTTACAGTATATGCTATTGTTGTTTCTTTACAATTAGGGTATAATGGTGTGGGATTTATTAAAGATGTATGGTTAGTTGCGGTTATTGAAAATCTAGCCGATTTAATAAAACATATGTTGCACACTATTTCACATTCGGAAAAGCATAAAAGACCGGGGGTTGTGGAAGAGGTGGAATATAAAAAGATGTACATTACTTATTCAAAATATTATTATAGAATATATTATTGTTTGACAAAATATGAAGAATTTACTGGAAAAAATTTTAATGTTGGTGCTAGTGTTAAATTATCAACCTTAGACATGGCATTAGCCCGTAGAAAAGATTTTGATATTAAAAAAGCAGATGAAAATAACATATGGGGACCTAAATGTTTAAATATAAAAAATATAAAAAAACCCAGAGAATGGTTGGAAGAAACGACAATAATGGTAATGGAGATGTTAAATGATCATTTACAACCTATGCCGACGGGAAAAGATAACCCAATGGGTGATGGAAGAAAACGCAGAAGAAGAACCAAACGAAAAAAGAGAAGAAAAAGCAAACCAAATGAAAAAAGAGAAGAAAAAGCAAAAAGAAGAAAAAGCAAAAAGAAGAAAAAGTAAGAGAAGAACAAAAAGACGTTAAATCAAAATATTATTTTTAATATTTTGATTTAATATATACTTTGAGAAAAATATATCCTTTTAATAATATTTTTTAAAATTATTAAAAAAATATTATTATATACAGTTATTAATGATCGGTTTAACTTTTTTTTTTATACATATTATTTGTTATTGGGCAATGGTGTTTTTATACGATAAAAAGGTACCCATTGATGATTTGAAAATTGCAGCTTCTTCTAGTTTAAAAAATCAATTATTATATACATTACCGTGCACTGTTATTTTTTTTAATAATTATCCTATCATTTATGAACATTTTTTTTCATCTTTTGGATATTTTCCAATATTAATTATTTCAAGTGATTGCTATTTTTATATAACTCACCGACCAATGCACAGTAAATGGCTTTATCATATGCATAAACATCATCATACTGGATCAATTTGTGTTGCAAAATCACTAGACGCTAATGCTCTGGAACATATAATCGGAAATTTGGGATCTTTTATTATAGGTGTCGTATGTTTATGGTATTTTGGTGTAATTATAAATATTTATATTGTTGGTGGTTGGGTTGGGTTTGCGACAATTAATACTTGTATAAGCCATAGCAATCTCAAATGTAAATTTGATTCCGGGAAACATTTAAATCATCATAAATATAGACAATGTAATTTTGGCTTTGGGTTATATTTAATGGATCGGTTAACCGGGACATATAAATAATAAAAATATATATTATATGGAAAAAAAAATATTATCAACTGGTGATTGGGACAAATATGAAGATTTATCGCCAACTAAATTAACCACAAAATTAATTACTAAAAAATTTAGCAATTCAAAAATTATAAATAAAAATGAATGTTTAATTTGTTACAATAAAGTTGGTAAAAATACATCAATTGTTTCTTGTAAATTATGTTCCAACGTGGTTCACTATAAATGTTATAAAGAATTTACTGAAAAAAATAATTTTTATGCAATGAAATGCTGCCACTGTGGTACAAAAACATTGAAATTTAATATTAAATATTGGTGGAATTGTTGTTGGTGAGTTTTTTACTTTTTTTTGATTGATTTTTTACTTTTTTTTCAGGTGGATTCATTTCTAGCCAAGTTTTTTTATTTGAATCCCTCCTTTTTCTATAAGAAATATATCCCATATATTTCTTTCCATACTTTGTATCCCAAAAACTAGTCATTTTATTTGAAACAATATCAAAATTATACGGAGTTGTTGTCGTAACTAAATTATAACCAAGATTTCTATTATCTTCACTTGGATTAATATTGGGATATAATGTACTAATATTTTCTGTTATTTTTTTAAATTGTGTTTTCCCATATTTATCCTTGTATTCATTGGTATATTCTTTGGTTTTATTATCACAAATTGCTTTAAATGTTTTGTTTGGATACGTTGGATGTGAAAATGTTTTGGTTTCATAATCATATTTCCATTTTTTATCAATTTTTTCCGAAACAATTTTAACACTGGGGATATGTTTTCTTCTTATTCTTTTGGGCATTTTTATATTATGTTTTTATAAGTTTAAATATATATTATATATAAATTTTAAATATATTTCATACATATATTTAAAAGTATTTAAAATAACCGCATCTTGAATGGTTTAACCAATATAGATTTTTTTTGATTTTTTTCTATATTAGATTTTTCACTTCTTTTATTAAAAAGATTACCCATTAAATTATTTATTATTTTATTTTTTTCTATTTTATCTACAATTTTAAAACGTTCTAAATTTATATTTGCTAATCTTTTAAATTCCTCTTCATCATTTATATAATTATTTTTAGACCATTCTTCCATTTTTTTTTCTATAAGAGCTTTCTTTGCGGCTTTTTTTTCATCTGCAGCTTTCTTTGCGGCTTTTTTTTCATCTGCAGCTTTCTTTGCGGCTTTTTTTTCATCTGCAGCTTTTTTTGCGGCTTTTTTTTCATCTGCAGCTTTTTTTGCGGCTGTCTTTTCATCTGCGGCTTTTTTTGCGGCTTTCTTTGCATCTGCGGCTTTTTTTGCGGCTTTCTTTGCATCTGCGGCTTTCTTTTTCTTTGCAGCTTTCTTAGCAGCTTTCTTTTTTTCTTCAGTATTATCATTTACGTTGATATCTTTTATGTCTAATTCAATATTTGTGGTCATTTATGAAATATGATTTTATTTTAATATTTTAATTTTATTCTAAGCACATTATTTTTTTCTTTGTTATTTTATCTAAAAATAAAGATATTATTGGCCAAAAATAATTTATGTATATTTTTTTACCAGTAATAAAATATTTAACTAATTGATCAACATATAATTCATTCATTATTTTTGACATTTTGCCTAAAAATTTTTTACTAAAATTTTTAGGATTGATTCCTTCTAAATCTAGATAAATATAAAATTTACCCTTTATTTCATTATTTTCATCACTTATTTCTATTGCTTTGTTAATTTTATTAATTGCTGTATTAATATAATCATTATATCTTTTTTTTTCTTTAACAAAATAAGCCAAACGTATATGAACTAACCCAAAATATGTTTTACCATCAAAATATTTTTTTGTTTGAAATAAATAAAAATTTCTAAATGATTCAATTTTATTAACATTTTTCATTAAAGTATCTGAATTTAATAAAGATATATCATTAATATTATTATGTTTTTCTAGATTATTTATCAAATCGTTTTTTTTATACTTCTTTGATAACATTTTTAAAATTTCTTTATTCTTTTCCATAATTTTAAATAAATATATGTTAAAATTATATAATATTTTTAAGTTTTTAATATATTAAATTATTAACCATATGATTAGGGGAAAAATTCAGTTTTACTGTGGAGAATTTTACGGTTTTTTCCAACAAACTGATCCAAACGGATTAAAGCCGCCCGGTATATTTCTGAATAAAATAATAAATGGTGAGAAAAAAAATGATAATATTTCAATAATCCAATCTGGCATAGGGACAAATAGGATATTTGCAAATGTTGATATTACGAGAAAAAATACATATTTAATTCCAACCAATAGCCATAAAAGACCATTCAACATTTTTTTAGCACCCCAAAACATACCACCAAATGGAGAAAACAACATAGTGCCGTATGACAGGGGTTTTCTCTTTGTTTCCTCATCCAATAAATTATATATAGCTTTCGCTAACCATATAAATACAAATAAAAGATAATAAAAAAATAAATATGTATAACGTCCGATCATATATCCTTCATATTTACAAACTTGATTTTCCATTTCTTCGGCAATTCCTTCTATTTTGTCTCTTTCCGCAGCAGCTGCGGCATCTCTTTCGTCGTCTTCGCTAATTGTTCCTATCAACCCTTCTATTGTGTTTTTTTTAGCCTTATTTTGTTCAGCAATAGCCTTCTTTTTTTCATCAAGAAATGTATGTCTCTCAATTGTGTCATTTATATTTTTTAACATATTTTCATCTGCTCCATCTTGTTTTAATTGAAATTTTAACTTTTTTTTTGCATCGGTAACAACTTTTTCAACAGTTTTATCTGTTTCTGAAAGTGAAAGTTTTGCACCTTCTTTTATTTTTTTAGCTTTATTTAACTTTTCAACCTTTTCTATATGTGATTTTTTTGTATTTACATAACTAAAAATCAATATTACAGCCAATAATAATATTACTTTTATAATAAAAATAAAAAATTCTGTTATACCCATTATAGTTATAATAACAATACAAAAAAAAAATAAAAACAAATAATATAAAATAATGAATACAAATGAAATTGGATTTGTTTTTATTTTTATTTCCGCATTTGGATTGTCTAATTACTTTGTTAAACATATGAAATTAAAGAAAACAGCTTTCATATTTTATTATATATTTGTTGGTTCTTTAGGATTGGGTTTTATTTATGATGTATTTAAAATTGCACCGAAATCTAAATTTCTTTTAAATAGGTAAATTCTCTCAAGAATTATTAAAATTAAACTTAGTTAAAAATATATTAATTTATATATTATGAATGATGGACTTACAAATATCTGGTTAAATATAAATGATTTATCACGTTACCCCAACGATTGTGATGATTTTATGGCCATAGATCATTTGCGGTGTAACAGTGGTTATTGTTTTTTATCAAGATCAAAAACAATAAAAAATGTGGCCATTATGTATTGTATTGATTTACAACACCAACCGATTTTAAATAAAAATTTACATAACTTTAATATTAATGATATTGTTCTATGTAAATTACCGTTATGGAATACATATGTTCCGGCTAGAATAATCAATGTGAATGATAAATTAACATACGGTGACGAAGAAAGTTGGTATTTAGAAGATAACGAGGAAAATTCTAAAATAATGAATGAATTTGGATATGGAACGTTTAATTTATGTTTTCCTAGCTGCCCCGACTCTGATATTTATCTCACTTGGCATAGTGGAAACAAAATTGTGAGAGAAAGAAGTATACTAACTTATAAAAATGTTTTACCTAAAGAAAAAATACAAACCAATATGAAACTAAAAAAAAGCAAAAGTTATGATAATATTGCACCATTTTATTTAAATGACAGTGATTCGGATGATGAGGAAATAAATAATTGCATTGAAGAAATGATTATAAAAGTTATTAATAAACCTAATGTTAGTTTGCATTCGGGATTATTTGATAAAAAAGACAGTTCAACGAGTGAATTATTGAGATATAATTTAGCTTGGTTAAATTATAATGATAATTATATTAGTATATCTAAGAAACCAATAAACATTTCATATAACAACATTGAGCAAAAATTTTTATCAAATGTGGCTATTATTCATCAAAATCATTTAAAATATATTATTAAAATACAATGTAAAGCGCAATGTGGTATGAAAATAATCAATAAAGATAATTTTACGGATAAAGAAAAACGATTAGAACCACAAGATGCAAAATTTTTTAAAAAATATTTTGAATATACTCATTTTTTAAATACTAAAACATATTTATATACTTATACTGGGCAATTATGTACACGAGCCAAGAAATATCTATTCAGTATTAATAAAATTGATATAAAATAGATTAAATTAAAATATTATAATAAAATGGATTTCAATTGGTTATTTATTTACCCACTTTGCGTGTTTATTTTTGCAGATGAATTTGAATGGTTTTTTCCAAATTTGAAGACATTATTTATGTCCATTAAATTGGTTGTTGTGTTATATGTATTTATTATTTTAATACATATAACAATTGCGCTATTTATGAATATTTTGAAAAATAGTTTTTCAAATCATTAGTTTTTGAATAAAGGGTGAACACCTTCGTCGTGTAAAGACCCATAATACTGCATTTTTTTATATTGGCACCCGGGATTTAAAGACCAGCGTCCTGACCATTAGACACTCCAAAAAAATATACCGACTGTGGGAGTTGAACCCACTACCACAAGATTAAAAGTCTTGCGCTCTACCAACTGAGCTAAGTCGACAAAGATTAAAATCTTCCCATTTGTTAATAATCTATACCAATTAAATTATCGTTATAATCTTGGATTTATCTCCCATTATTTAACACATCTGTGGTCGCCAGATGTCAACTAAATCCGTTCTCCCCGTTTATCCGTGCTCCCCGTTGTTCTGCTCGGATTTGAACCAAGTTCCGTCAAAGCGGTGCTCACCAAAAGGCCAGAACATTAACAGTGCTACCCTCAACGAATGCGATAACCTTTATATACATTTTGTTGCGTATTCTCCTCCACATAGATTTTGGCTCGCCAGCCTCGCTCAAAACAGGGGTCGAACCTGTGACCTCACGATTAACAGTCGTGCGCTCTAACCAACTGAGCTATTCAAGCTACCGTTCTCCCCAATAGCGACTCCTGGTCTTGATCCAGGGACCTTTAGGTTATGAGTCTAACACGCTTCCACTTCGCCAAGTCGCTTTATTTTTTATCCGTGCTCCCCGTTATCCGTGCTCCCCCAAGTGCCTAAAGAGGGATTTGAACCCACACGTGCGTACACATTCGGTCTTAAGTCGAACCCCATGGACCAGACTCGGGCATCTAGGCTTTAGTCTTTCTCACAAATTAATATAATAGTTATCCTTTATATTATTTTAAAAATAGTTTTAAATAGTTTTTAAAAATTTCGCATCATAATTGCCGGTGGTTTTGAACCCGGAAACCCCCAATGCATTTCTTTGTTAAAATTTTCTAATGTTTGTTTTTTATAAAAAATACTTGACATTAGTGCAAATATAAATATTAAAAATAAAAACAAATATTTTTTGTTATTTTCCATTCTTACCAAATTTCTCATAAATTTCATTGTTATATATATATAATAATGAATAAAATTATTACTGTTATTGAAATGGGTTATATTGTATATATGTGGAATTATTTTAAAACAAAGTATTCAATTCATAATCTTTGGGAAACGCCACTAATGAATCAGATACCAAATTTCTTTAAACACACAATAAATACAGGAAATTATGAATCAAAAATTTGTCCACTTGGTAATGTCGCCGCTTTTGCATTGGCTCTGTGGGTGTTTTTTCGCGATATTATTGTTAAAAATTCTCTCAGGTTAAAAAAAATAAATATATTTATATTTTCTCTAGTTTTGGTATTATCATTTGCTATGAATCTTAATGCATTTATTTATTTTATACCGGTTTTTATTTACGAGTTTTATTTTTTAAAAATAAATTGATTCAAATTTTCAACAGTATATTTATTTTATTAAATATTTTATTAAAATGTCTCGTCGTTCAACCCGTATTAACTCTCAAGAGGATCCCGTACCACAATGGTTTTTTGCCTCATTTACTGGGGATAGATCAGGTTCTATGCATTCGGTGGAAGGCGCTGGCGCAACAGGACTTTACGATTGGGTTAAAACTATGAAAGAAACCGCCGAAACAAATAACCAAACAGGTTTCATTTCCGTAACAACATTTGATAATGAAGCTAAATTAGTATTTGATAATGTTAATACAAAATCAATTCAATTTACAAAGGCTGATGCATTAAAAGAAATGAAACCAAAAGGCACAACGCGTCTTTATGATACTGCTATTGAAGACATTGATAGATTATTATCCAATGTTGAAACATTTCGCAATTCACTTCCAACATACTTAAAAGAAATAAATCCAAAGATTGCGGTAACTTGGGTTTGTTGTACTGATGGACACGATAATGCAAGCACTGATAATTCTACTAGTGAATTCAGAGATAAAGTTATTTATGCAAGAAGTAAGGGCGTGGAATGCTTCTTTATTGCGGCAAATCAAGATGCCGTTCTTACTGGAAATCAATATGGATTTAGCGGAGATAATTCATTATCATTTTCGTCAAACAAAAAAAATGCCGAGTTTGCATTCAAATCTGTTTCTGAAAATATGAGACAAGCATCAACTGGGTCGTCTAATATCCAGTTTACGCAAAATATGCGAGTGGCGTCAATTGATCCAACCGCAGTATTTGATAGTAAAAAAGATTACTATAGTTCAAACATATCTCTTAAAACGGTTAATATACCTCCGAGACAACTCTTTAAAAATATAAGATTATAAAAAAAAAATTATAATATTTTTATTAATACCAACAACCCTCGTTTCTTTCTACATTAATTAATAATGGTTCTTTTTCAGGATCATCTTTATCACTTTCTTCGCGGGATTCTATACTTTTACGATTATAATAGCCCGCATAATATCCACTAACAAATGGACATTTTTTATTACTGTTTTTCTTAAGTATTTTTTTAAAAGTTTTCCCACATTCATCATTTAAAGCTTCCAAATATCCTCTTGCGTACTCAATATCTTGTCTTACAGAAATTTTCCTTTTCATCTCTTCCTTATTCCACATTTTTATTCTTTTATTTTTAAATTTTAATTTAATATTTTTCAGTTTAGCATTATTATTTTCATTTATATTATGTATCAATTGTTCCTGGATATTTTCGCTTAAAAGTGATAATTCGTCTAATTCATTATTAATATCATTATTTTCATACCAAACTTCACTTGATACAAGATTATGTCTACACATTGGACAAGAACTACTAGATTTCATCCAACGAAAGAAACATTTTTTACAATATCTGTGATTACAAGTTGTATTTACAATATTTGTGAGATTTAATTTCATATAACAAACAGAGCATTCATATTCTTGTTCTTCTTGTTCTTCTTGTTCTTCTTGTTCTTCTTTTTCTTCTTGTTCTTCTTGTTCTTCTTGTTCTTCTTGTTCTTCTTGTTCTTCTTGTTTTTCTTCTCCTTGTTTTTCTTCTTCTCCTTGTTTTTCTTCTTCGCTATCTGAAAATATATCAAATATGTCATTCAAATTATCCATTTATTGAATTATGTTTTGTTGAATTGTTGATAATTTGCGTATTTGTTTTTAATGCTTAAAAACAAATACGCAAATTAAAATCAATTTAAATTGAAAAAGTTTTTTAATATTATAATTATATAAAAAAATGCTTTCTACTATTCAAGTTAATAATGCAATTGAATGGATTGGTGAGAACCCAATTGACAATGATTTATTACAAGAAATCGTTTCGGAAAACACAAATACAATTGGCCAATTAATTTTAAAATATACAACGCGTTATAATGATTTATACAATAAAAAACTCACATCACCAATGACGGAAAATATTTTCGCATATATTCGCGATGTTTACGATAAACACCCGAATACTTTTTCCAACAATAACATTAATATTGATAATGGTATTGTTGATGATAAGAATAAAAAATCTGTTCATTTACCAAAAATAATTCAAAAAATTCAAAATGAAAATTATAAACTAATTAAAAAAAATGAAAAACTTCAAAAAGAAAATATAGAATTGAAAAAATTAATAGTAACGATTTCTTAAACTTCCTATCCACCTGTTATGCGACATATTATGTTGATTTCTTGTTGTGCCGGCCCTAGGTGGGTCATCGCTCTTATGTTCATAGTTAGATATAATTTCATTTTCTTCCGAAAAATCTTCTATTTTTCTCTCATAATTTCCTTTTTTAATAATAGTATTTATTTGTTTTATATTTTTTTTAACATTTTTTAAATCATTCATTGCTAAATTTAATTGTGTTGTCATTCTATAAGATAAATTGGTTAAATCTTTATTTAACTCTGTATTCATTTCTGTCATTTGTGTATATTTTTTTTTTAGGTTTATTATTTTATTATTTTTTATATAATAAAATTTAAATGAATTCTGCTAATTTTACAGAATCAAATACACCTTCAATAGGTGGTCCATATTTTTTTATATAAGCAAGATAACGAAGATCAATCGTCGCCGTTGCTGTAATATCAAACACAACCGAACTTTGCATTTTACTACTTCTTATTTGTTCTGCTTGTAAAGCTATAATTGTGTCATTTAACATACCATTTTCTATGTAACATAATAAACCACGATTTAAAACACCAATTGTTCTCAAAGCGTATGTTGAAATTAAATAAGCATCATCTTGTTTAATCATTTCGGCTTCATTATTTGATATATCTATATTTTTAGCAAGAGATCTAATTTCTTTGGTATATTCATTTAAATTAATCATAAGATTTTCAGTTGTGGTTTTTGTTATTCCATTTACAGTTATATTACGTGTCATTACATTTGTACTGGGATCCAATACAAGATAACCCTGTTGAATATTTTGTTTTAATTCATTCATACTGAAATCCATATATGTATTGATAAACTTTTGTTGAATTGTTTGGATTAAATCTTTTAAATTGTCATCCAATAAAGCACCTCTATTTATTTTAACGCCGGTTATAACTGCGGTGTCATTTATAACATTTACTGCGTTTGATAATGAACTAATACTGTTCGTTGAGGTTGTTTTTACCCTAATTGAATTGCTATTGGCAACTTTTACACTAGATGGCAATGATCCAAAAGATGATATTGTAACGTGATAACCCGGCATTAATATACATATATTATATTAATTTTAATAATTATTTTAATTATAATAATAAATTGAAGTTATTTCTATATTTTTTATACAATTCCTCATATTGCTTTATAATATGATTTAAACGTTTTTGTGTTATTTTTAATTCTCGTTCAAGTTTTATATTTTTAAAAGCTATTGTTTTGTCGCGTTGTAACATCTTTTCATTTATATCATCGCTTGTTTTTTCTTCGGTTGTTATTTCATTGGAAATATTTTCAAAAAAATTCGCATCTATTAATTTTTCTTCAGAAAATGATAATAATATATTATTATTTTGTTTATCTCCACAACAACCTTTGTTCATTTGTTCCCTTTCAGATTCTTTTAAACTTGAAAAATTTAATTTATTTATTTCTGTGTTAATTTTTAGTATAATTTTATACATATCTTTGTATGAAAATGTATTGAAGTTAATATTCATTTGTATATAATTAAATAAATATTGAATTAAATCCAATAAAAATATACTATACGTTTTATTAATTTTATTATTAATAATATTTATTTTACTAAATTTATTGAATGTCTGCTTTTCAGTACTATTTGAAGATAATACTATTAAATTTGATATTTTTTTTTCAGTATTTTCTAAAAATGTATTAAAGGTATTTTTATTAATATCATAATAATTTTTTAATTTCATTGTATTATTCTTATTATAACAATCAAAAAATAAAAATATTCTGGAATTACTAAGATTTAAAATTTTATAGAAATAATCAATGGTTAACGACGCCATATTATAATCTTCGGGCAAAAATAGAGTATTTTCATTCTTTTTTCTATATAGTGATTTCATTTTCATTCTTTCTTTTTCATAATTATCGCTACCTTTTTCAAATTCTCCCAAAAAATTACCATATCCGGAAAAATATAAAAATATAAAATCGTTTTTATCACTCGAACTAATAATTTTTTTTAAAGAGGATGTTATATTAAAAAAAGTTGCATTCTCGTAAGTCGGTGAATCACTTAATATTTTAACATTTTCTTCACTCACACCATTATAACTTATTAAGAAATCATTTAAAATTTCAACGTTATTTATAGGTGATAGTAATTTATCTTTATTCATAAAATAATTAACCCCAACCAATAATGCTTTTGATGGCATATAATATATATATTAAAAATATATTAGTTTTTTATTCTCCACACATTGTGTTATAAAAATTTAATTTACTCATTGGGAAGAATTTTTTAACATCTCTTGCCGATTTACCAGAATTCCCAGAAGGATCAAAAAATGTTAATTTTGGTACTATTAATTTTGAACAAATTCCCTTCTTGGCATACGGATAAATAATTTGCGACGATCTTTCAATCGTACCTTCTCTTAAAAAAGTTGTTTCTGGCACACCCGAAAGATCCAATGCTTCAACGACAAATCCTTTATCAGTCCCATTGCCAATTAATCCGGCATCAGGTTTGCCAAATACACCGGCGGCAGCATTCCACTGTCTATATTCGTCAATACCGTTGGCCGAGTTATCTATGACGGTTGAATTTTTAAAGTCAATAAAGGAGTTATGGACATCGTCAAATGTTCTGATTTTAAATTCATCTGTATTATCCATCAATTGGACATTGAAGCAATTTCTATTATTTGAAATGTCGGTTTTTCTACTTTCATAAAACCCGTCCACGGCTCTCATATACGATTCATAATTTACAGCATTTCTTATATTTTTAGATGCATCCAAGCAAATACTATTGGAATATTCTAAAGTTTTATAGATATTTAAATTTCTTTTTTGTATCATTCGTTCACTTGATGTCAACGGTTCAATTTGTTTTCCAAACATTGAATTCATTTTTATTTAATAATATATTTTTAAATTCAATATATTATTCTAATTAGTCCGTTTGCAAAGTTATATCAATTTTCCACACGTGAGCATCCAACATAGCTACTGCTCCGCCACTTGCATCCTCACCCTTAGACAAATTAGTTGCCCAGTTCGATAAATTTGTCTGTTGTCTTCCAGCTAACCAAAAGTATCCAGATGCGTCGCCATTTGAGTAAATATTGTTATTGCTGACAACGCCGAAAACACTTTTGAAAACTTCTAAACTGGTACCCGAATTATCACTACTAAGAGTTGTTCCGGAAATACCTAAAGCATTACCAACGGCGGCATTCATACTTTGAATACCTCCCGAAATATCCATTTTCAAAAATAATCTTGGTCTAACGTATAATGATACGGTGTTTTCTTTTTTAAATACAAGTGGTTGTGGGTGAGCATAGTTATCATCACTCATATCAACACCACTGATATCTTGACCACTCATATCCGACATATTGGTAACCAATAGCTGTTCGTAAATGGTTTGCAATATACCAACTTGTTTTCCATCGCTGAAGCTTGCGGATATATCGGTTAAGTATTTACCAGGTGCAGTGGTTGGGTTGGATGTATCGAGAGTAAGAGCTCTGTTTGATGCTGCGCCATTACTTGATACGTCCACCAAATTGGTCAAATTGAAATGACTCCCTATTTGACCAGATAAATCGCAATTCTCTAAATCTGTCTTTATTGTATTTTCTTGAATAAAACCTTGAGAGAATGGATGTCCCATTAAGTGGGTTGATGCAATTCTCAATAATATCTTATAAAATTCGGTGCCATCCGAATCAATAAACGCAGTTTGGTGAATATCGGCAGTAGCAATACTTGAAGAAGAATCTTGAACTTGTCTAATACCATACGGTATTCCGTATCGTTTGGTGTTGGTTCCGTCTATACCGGCCAAACCAAACATTTCACTGGGTGTGGACCCGGTATGTTTTATTATCGATGTATCAAAAAAGAAATTTTTAATTGCATCTCCGATGGCATTTTCCGGACTCCCACCATTTTTATAAAATAATACACCAGATGCATCATTTGCCGCACTGTAATTATCACTTACATCCGAAAATAATACATTTTTCATTGCGTTTATAAATGCTGTACTTTGCGCTTTTGTTGCAGACACATTTAATTTAATGTGACTTTTTATAGCATCCCCAGATATATCTTCACCAAAAACTGTCCCATTTGCAGAAACATCAAAAATTAATGGTATTTGAATTGTAGACATTATATGTAATATATATATTTTTTTTTTTACAAAAAATATATCATAAAATATATCATAAAATATTTCCTAAATTATTACAATGTTATATCTATTTTCCAAATGTGACCATCTAACATCCCGTGCCTTGTGTCTGTGGAATATTCCAACTGACCAGATATATCACCATCTATTTCAAACCGCTGGATCTCCTCTCCCAACCAACCATCTGTAACCCGTCGGATTAGTTGGTGAATTATTAATACTGAAAATTTCATTAAATAATGTTCTTCCTCCTCCACCAGATAAATCGGTATTAAGTGTGGTTCCTGAAATACCCAGTGCATTACCCACAGCCACTCCTCCTAATTTAGAAATGCCCGCAGCTGTATCAACCTTAAAAAACAAACGCGGTCTTATATAAAATGTCACAACATTCCCTGCTTCAAATATAAGGCTGTTTGTTACACCAAAAACAGTTGTTTGATATTGACCACTTGTATCAACAGTATTTTTTATTAATAATTGTTCTTGTATACTTTGTAATGCTGGTACACGAGTCCCACTCGCATCTGTTACGGTTGTATTAACTAATGTTTTGGTTAAATCGTCCAATTTAAATGAGCTTATTAATTGTTGACTTAAATCACACGCTTTTAAATCGTCTTTAACTGAGTTTTCTTGAATAAAACCCTGTGCAAAAGGATGGCCCATTAAGTGAGCTGCCGCAACTCTTATCAAGATTTTATGAAATTCTGTACCATCTGAATCAATAAACGCACCATCGTAATAATTTGCTTGTGTCCCAGATGGATCGTCCGTTGTTTGTAAAGCACCGATTGGTATACCATACGCGCCTGCAGTACTTCCAAAGCGATCAGAATTAGCAGTTCCGTTATGTTTTATGACTGTACTATCAAACAATAAGTTTCTAATTACCTCCCCTAAATCACCCGTTTTACCATTTGCGAAATTTTTATAAAAGTAAACACCAGATGTATCTGACGTGGTGTCGCTGGAATAGGAATATAAAATATTTTTGAATCCATTTATAAAATTAGTTGATTGTGTTGAGGTCGCTGCTAATTTTAATTTAATATGTGTGTCCACTTTATCACCCTGGATATCTTCGCCAAATAAGGTCGCGTTACCCGACATATCAAAAATTAATGGAAAATGGATAGCTGGCATTTATATAATCTATATATTTTAAAATATTTTAACAAATAAAATATTTTAACAAATAAAATATTTTAACAAATAAATATTTTAACAAATAAAATATTTTAACAAATAAATATTTTAACAAATAAATATTTTAACAAATAAATATTTTACATTATTCACAATGTAATATCTATTTTCCAAATATGCGCATCTAACATTCCGTGTCGTGTATCAGCAGAATATGCCAATTGACCAGATATATCATCATCTATTTCAAGATTTGTTTGCCACTGATTTATTTTTGGTGAAACATCTGAATCTCCTCTTCCAACCAACCATCTGTAACCCGTCGGATTAGTTGGTGAATTATTAATACTGAAAATTTCATTAAATAATGTTCTTCCTCCTCCACCAGATAAATCGGTATTGAGAGTTGTTCCTGAAATACCCAATGCATTACCAACCGCTGCCCCGCCCATTTTGGAGATACCAGCAGCCGTA
>Ga0206126_10002895_pt1 | contig 17928 bp, 15 predicted proteins | sample Helgoland_Spring_5_FD_148621 | JGI IMG/M metagenome (GOLD analysis project Ga0206126, IMG submission 148621) | Pelagic subsurface seawater microbial communities from Kabeltonne, Helgoland, North Sea - Helgoland_Spring_Bloom_20160412_1 | ecosystem: Environmental > Aquatic > Marine > Epipelagic ...
AATCATCATCGCTCTTAATAGGATTAACTCCACCGTCGTCAGTAGCTGTCTGAGCACCAGTGTCAGAAACACGTGAAACCCACAAAGAATTTGAATACTTCAAGAATGAAGCAGCAGTCAAAAAGTCGAGAGAATTGGATGCATCGGGTTCACCGAATACTTGAGCAAGTTCTTTCTCGCTCCCAATTAGAACAGGCTCCTCTACAGGACCCCATGAAAATGAACCTGCAAAGGCTCCGATAGCGGTACTAACAGCTGGGATGACGTTTGTTGCGTCGATCTCTCGCGTGAGAATACCTGGTGATACTTGAAAACTTCCTCCTCCTGACATAATTATTCCTTTGGTTGTATATTAAGATTGCATAATAAGAACTTCATGCATCTATTTATAAAATCTTCTAATTAAGAGAGTGAAGTGAGTTTAAAGTCAGTTTCACCCATTGACGATTTCAGCCACAACGCAGAAAACTGGGATAACATGCTTGGGGATGTCGCTCCGATGGTGACCTTCCCGCCCTTTGATGTTGCAATGCATGGGAAGACTTCTTCCATGATTCGATGTAGGTCGTCCACTTTATCGGCGTCATCAATGATAACATGAGATGCACTGTGGCCTCGTAGAGCCGCCATTCTGTTGGTGCCAGGAATTACGCGTATCATTGATCCATTCGCAAATTCAATGCACTCGCGGTTGCGCTTAAGTATGAAATGCTTGACAAATCCATAAGGTAAATCGTAAAGCATTTCATCAAGAATATTGTGAAGGTTTTTAGACGTCTGCGGATAAAGCGAACAATGTAGCACAGTCTGATCTGCTTGATTCATAGCCTGTTCAAGCGCGTAGCTAAACAAGAGTGTTGTCATCCCTTTCTGCCGCGGGCATGCTAACAAGTTGTATCTATTGTCGTCAATTGCGGTAAATCCAATGCGCTGTTCTTTCGTGAGGTTTTCGGTGTGAATCTTCATACATTTAATTATGCAAGCCAGTCCAAAGCTTCCTGCTTTGCTCGTGCCATCCCTTCGGACACATGCGAGTCACCAGTACCGTCGTCAATGATAACGGGCATATCCATTACCTCGTCGTTCATGGCATCAAGCTTGTCAGAGTGGAGCATGTCTTTAAGATCCATTGGATTGATCTCACCGAAAGCTTCAGTCGACACGAACCATGCAAAGAGCACAAGGTTCATAACCATATCGTCATGGTTACCTTCAGTAGCTTCATACGACGTACCCTTTTGACAGAATACCGAAAGCTCGAAAATAGTGTCCTTGTCGTAAATCTGTAGTCGACCACCTTCGAGGATGTCTTTAAGATTTGAACAACCTACACGCTTAACCGATTTGGTCATCGTAACACCTACTCCACCTTTCTTAACATACGACTCAACGAAAACGTTTTCGTACTCAATATCATAATAGAGACCGTTACAAACAACCACACCAGCATCGTTGTTTTCAATAATAACAATAGCTTCGTTATAGATCATTGCAAACTTATAAATCAAGTCAGGATAGATCATCGGAGAGATCATATTATCTCTATATGTTGCTACTTGTCGGAACGTCGTGCCAGTAATATCGAAAATCGAAAACGTACTATAGTCAGACCCTCTACCCTTTGACACGTCAACGGTAATAACATAATTGTGGTCAGCCTCAGGTTCAAAGTAAACTTTAACTTTTGATGGGATTATCTCAGGTTCACGATGCTTCAGACTGATTAAGATATTTGAATCAATCAGTGTATCAGATGAACCTTGGAACTCAACATCGTGCTCCTGTGCAAACTGCATCTCTGAAGTGTTACCGATAGTAACTCGTTTCCACTCTTCGTCTCGTCCTGGGACGTCGCGCCATGTAATTTTGATCGGATGGAACTCACTTACTTCAGTGATCGCGTTCTCCCACATTCGATAAAACAAATTACCGATGCCGTTAGGCGTTGAAGTGATGATAACTCGAGTATCCTTACCAGAAGCAATAACTGGATAGGTTGAAGTAAAGAATTCTTCACATCGTTCAATGAATGCCATCTCATCAATATAAAGATCGGATACCGAAAGACCACGAATAGATGAACCAGAAGTAGCAGCAGCAATGATCTTAGTGTTATTTGAAAACTCAATAGAGCCTTTGTTTACTGCACGACAACCAGGCTGCAAAAAGAACGGAACATTCTCAAGCATCAGTGTGATACGACCGAGCATCTCTCGAGCAGTTGCCCCCTTATTAGCTAAGATCGCAATGGTCTTTTCAGAATGGAACAACGCTCTCCAACATAACCAACCGCAAACACCGACCGACTTACCAGCTTGGCGTGCAGCAAGAACAATGTTAAATCGGTTCGCTCTGAACTCTCTAAACATTTCGTCCTGATAAGGATATAACTCAAACGGCACAAGACCATGATCAACATGAATGATCTTTAGATAAGTTCGGCAGAAGTAACCAGGGTCTTGTGAGCACTTAATGTATTCGTTAAGCTCGTGTTCAGAATAGTTCTGAACTACACCATCATCTTTGATGTTCGGATTACCGTTATAGAAGCCAGTCGCCATTTTAAGTTTCGATCACTTCCCCTTGTGCTTCTTTCATTCGTTTTTGCAATTCGGTAGTAGTCCCAACGAAAACATTTACGTTCCCGCTTGAGCCATCTCCACCTACCGCAGCAGGAACATCTTTAGCTCTCGACTTGCGGACGTCCTTTCGTCCTCGCTGCAAATCAATCAAATCCTTTGAAAGATCTGCGATGGTTTTCATCATCATCGCGAGGACTTCATATCCTCGAGGAGATTCAACGTCATCAGCGAATGCTTTTAAATTCGCAAGAGTATCTTCTGAGCCGTTAATGAGGCCCTTAATAGTCTTCCGAGCAAACTCAGTGTCAGCATCGGTATCAAGAACAATATCAGTATCGAAAGGGTCATTTTTCAGTTGGAGAGTTAACTTTTCAATGATCGCTATCCTAGCAGCCTCGTCACGTTCAGACTGAACGAGTGCATTGGATTCTTTGACATTGGTTGGTAGGTTTTCTTCAAGACGAGCTAATCTCTCTGCTTTAGTTAATGGTTTCTTGTTGTCGGACATAATGTAATTATAACACCGCTATTGTCTCTTCTTGATATGTGTGTTATATTTCTGTAGAACCCAATGGTAAACTTTACGAAGCCAGAAGCGATCTTCTCGATGCATCTCTAACATAACATCATCTGCATTGGCGTAAGTAAACACTTCAGGAAAACTTCTAAGGATTTGATATAGCGCGTCATGAACACAGCAACCCCGAAGTGCTCTTTTACAATCGGGAGACATTGTGCACCCATCAAACTGGTAACCTTTGTATATTACTAATAGACCATCCCAGAACTCAAGATAAGTTTTTCCATCTTTTCCAGTTATACAATATCTCCCTTTAACGTGAGCTAAGGCAAGAGGGTGAACATTGAAGGTCTTAGGTACTTCCCAAATATATTTTGAGTCAGACGTCCGCGTGAATTTCATTACCAAACGATAGCTAATACCTCATCAACAGTTGAGGCATTGTTGACAGATTCAGCTAATACCTTACGTTTTGCAAATGCAGTAATTTTACGTGTAATACCATCATTTAATGCTGTTTCAAATTGTTCGCGTGTAATGTCATAAAATTGGTCATCAACACACTTATATCCTTCAAATACACCTAGTGGTGGTAACGCTGCAATTATCAACTGAATGTCAATAATTGCCTCAACATCTGCACTAAACACAAATCCATCTGATGATGTTAAGTCTCCCGTATATTCATTCTTACATGCGTCGGAAATCTCCTTTAGTTTATTCGCCTTGAAGAAAGGTAAACGTTCCTCACGTTTAGACAACACCTCTTGGTAAAATTGAAAATCTTCGTATAAAATATACCCATTTTCAATACCGTAGGTATATGGTTTTTGGACATCACCCTCTTCGCGCGTGATGTCATATCGTGTTCCGTCCTTATAAAAAAGACCTTCTGTGTTTTCAGTAATATTCATGTGCTATTATGTTGTGATTGTTGGGTAATTTGTCCATGCTTCAACTGTACCAAGAAATCCTTGTGCTGATACCCATGTTGCATCATACGATGCAACATGATCTGGGTGAACAAATAATGTTTGCGCTATAGATCCGTTAGACATTGCGTTTATTCCTATAAAAATAGATGATGGTCTATTAATATATACATCACCCAAACTAGTCATAGCATTAAATGCGCTGTCATCAATAGATGTTACCGTTTCTGGGATTTTTAATGATCCTACAATAAGGCTACACTCACTGAAAGCATTTTTTCCAATAGTTTGCACGGATTCGCCAATATATAAGCTTGAAGAAGCTCCACTACATCTCACAAATGCATTATCCCCAATTATTTCGACTAAATCTCCAACATGAATTTTCCCAGTAAATCCACTACAGTTAGCAAATAAATTTGAGCCTAAAGTTGTAACTGAGTCAGGTATTGTTATATCACCAATAAAACCATCACAACCATTAAATGCACCGTCCGAAAGAGTCTCAACCGAATTACCTATAGTTAAGGTTCCATCAAATCCTAAACATATGGCAAATGAGTTATTATCAATAACTGTAATAGTGTCTGGAATAACTAAATCACCACTTAATGAATTGCAATTATAAAATGACCCCCTACCAATAGTGTTAAGTGAATTACCTATAGTGAGGCTTCCATTAAATCCAGCACAATTACGAAAACAATTATCACCCAAAGATGTTACAGAATTAGGGATATTTAATTCACCAGTTAATCCACTACAATCCCGAAAACAGTTATCACCCAAAGATGTTACAGAATTAGGGATATTTAATTCACCAGTTAATCCACTACATTGAAAAAATGTATCAACACCAATATCTATTACAGAATTAGGGATGTGTAGACCAGTAGGAAGCGCACCCGCTGCATTAAATCCAGTATTAAGTTGATCAGTCTTTGACGGAAATGGCGTCCATGGAATTATATAATCTTCTGCGCCCAATGCAGCAATTGCAGTTATTAAACCAACTCCGTTAGAGTCAATAACTGCTTTAAAGTTACTATCAAATCCATCTACCTCAACGGTGTTAAATTTAGCAGGAAGCGCGCTATCAATGGTAGTTATTACTTCAATCTCAGCAGAGAACGAACCATCTTCCTCACTTATTAAAAATCGTCGCCAATCTGTAGCAGCTTCACCTACTTTAACCCACTGTTTATTATCAGTGGACGTTCCAAGTGTTGATATTGCTGCGCTGACTCCTGCGCCGTCGGACGGGTCAAGGACACCAAGATCAACATGATCTGCCTTTAAATCAACAGCGGTTTGATCTGCTTTTAAATCAACGGCGGTTTGATCGGCCTTTAGGTCTAATGCTGCTTGATCTGTTATTCTAACCCAATCAGTTGTAAGTAATCCAAACTTCTTAAAGTAGCGAGGCGGGGTTTCATTAGTATAACCAAGTGTCCCGACGGCAGCCTCTACACCGCTGTCGGCTGTTGGATCAGCAACGTTTAGTGCTCGGTCAATACCAAGCGCGTCTCTAATCTCAATTTCTTGGATGTCGTTAGGTGGAATTCCTACAGGGTTGAGTGAAAGGTCAATATCTGGCATAATTATATTTATACTTGAAGGTTATTCGTTGAGGTTTATTTGTGAAATTTCCACTTCACTTGTATAGTTGCTAGGTGAATCGTTTACGCCAACTACGCGAGCAGTAACAGTATCTCCTCCAGTGTCACTGACAATGTCTACCTCAGCAGTTCTGATAAGAGCTTTGTTGACAACACGACCGGCGTAATTGTATTTAACTGTGAAGTTTAAAGTCCACGTAAGAATATTTCTGTCTTCTCCGCTGCCTTCATATTCATCAGCAATATCAACCCCCGTGAGTGTTATTGGAAGATTGCTTCGTTTGTCAGACGGACCATACAAACCTTTAACTGATAATGTTAGGTCAGGCGAAAAATAAGGCATGATCTGCTCAATGATTTGAAACCCCTCATCTCGAGTTTTCGCCATTACAGTTAACGTAATGTCCATCGTGTAAGGTACCTCCATATACTGAATTTCTCCAGTATTAGACGTTGAACCAAATTGCCATTTATTGCCTCGTGGTAGTCGGCGGGTTGGATCTTCGCTAATACCAGCAATCTCATACGACATGCGAGGAACCTTTAATGCAATCTTCTTATCCTCAAGATCAGCACGCTCTTGGTTTCGTCGCAGCCATTTGGCAGCAGGACCATACGCAACAGGTACTCTACGTGTGTCGTGAATTGCTCCATCCTTGAAGTTACCAATAACTACATCCTTGAAGATAGCGCCAAAGGCAGCAAGCACAGCGTGCGTTGTTCCGTGATAAAATGGTGTGGGGTCAAGCATTAAATTAGTGGGTTAGCTCGAGAGGTGTCGAGAATGTTATCAGCGAACTCTTTTTCAATTCCGCTGTTGTCTGAGTTTCCGTGGTCAGTTTCATCAAACGGTAGCTCTTCAAAGCGTGCATCGTTTAAAGTGTCGTATACGATATCAATATTGCCTGTTTGCACCCCGATAGTAATAGCTTCGTCCTCTACAATCAATCTCCATTCACCGTCTGGGAATGACAAAGGACCAATTGCAATATCGCCTGTAAGAGGATTGTGTTGGAGAAGCTCAGCGGTAACGTCACCGTCAAAGGTGACAGTTGAACCTAGAACAAGCTTCTCAATGTCAGGATCGAAACCACCAACTTGCAGTTGTGTTTGTTGTGCTGTAAACTCAGCTTGGAAATCATCAACCACATCAAGACCTGTATCAAGTTCTTCAGAGTTATATTCAAACAACTCAACAGTAATTCGATAAACTGGAAGCTTACCTAACTGGTAGAACGAAAAGCTTTCAGGATCAACAAACTTCACTTCATAGAGACCTTTCGTTGGGGCATGATAAACCAAGTCGCCTTCGCGCGGGCGAATCAGCGACGCGGTATGATCGTCAGGACTCTTAGCAATTTCTTCCTTGAAACGTCGCTGACTGATAAGCAGCTTCATTGAATTACGTAACTCTAATCCGAATTTAGAAAAGATCTCGCCGTCTCCTTCGTAGGCTTCGACAGACTCTTGGTAAACCTCAACAGTAATATAGTCATCAAACTTTGACTGTGTTACTTCATTGAAGATGGTGTTCTCATCAACAATTTCGCGAGGCATATAGTAAACATCTTGTCCATAGAACGAGATTGATTCTATAAGCAAATCCTCAATCAAATTTTGCTCATCGGGTTCTTCCCAATTCATGTATGGATTAGTACTCATAATTTATTATCCAACAAGGAAGTCAACTGGCTCTTCATAGAGGTCACGCATTGTTTCAGCAAGTTCTTTAAGCTCTTCGTTTGCTTCGTCATAAATCTTCTGACCATCAAGTGTAATACCGCCTGGCATAATAACACCGTCGTACTTCTTCAAATTTGATCCCCATTGACGTTTGATCAACTGAACAGTAAATTGCTTAAGCATAATATCGTTATAGATTAGAGGAGTCTGTTCAGGGTCAATAACCATTGAGCCTTCAAAAACAATCATATCGCCAACACTTGTTTCGGTGGCCCAATTAATATCAAGGTATAGACGCCCTTGGTAACGATTAAATTTTGACGGCGTTGCTGTAGAGAACATCATGTCTATCATCTCTAAATGATTCATTGCGATCTCGTATGATGTAAGTCCTCCGCCCCCAGTAGCAAAGCGAAGCTTTGAAATTGCGTTATTCTGAAGTTCCCAATCATCAGAAAACATATCACCTTTAGATGCTGATGAAAATGGAAGAACTTTATTGACCATGATCATTGATTCAGGCACAGGAATGTATCCGTTAGCTTGATCAGTTGCAGTAATGGCATGCTTGAGATAAGTGCGAATAGTCGCTTCGCCATTATACTCCTGGAACTTTTGAATAGCATCATCTACGCAATCATCAATCTGTTCTTGAGCAACATTGATTTTGATAAGCGGCTGACCTAACTGGCGTAAGCAGTAGTCGATTAATGTTTGTCTGGAATTTACTTTAGCCATATTAGAATTGGATGATTACCTTTAAGTCTTCGATTTGAATTGCGTTTCTTGTGAGCGGTGCAGTATTTTCAATGAACAATACGTCTACCTTTTCGTCTGCAACAAATTCTGGAGCATATTGAATTTGCGCTTCAACGTTGTTAGCACCATTTACTAAGCGACGTGGGTCGCGCAACGATCCGTAAGTCAGTGCGCCTGTTAATGGTCTTAAACCTGTCTCGCTATTTTGAACAACTTTGATCTTAGGTCCATCATCATTGAAGTACTCAACAAATACTGCCCTTGAATCGTTCGCGCCATAAATAATATCACCTGAGGAAAGCGCCGTGTTGACTCCATCTGGCTCATAGTTGAGTTCAATGATCGTTAACGCATCTGAAACAAACTCGTCATCATTAGTTGATGCTAAAGCGCCTCGTGTAGTATCAATAACTGATGAGACGTCAGAATTCGCAACTGATAAAATACTGATTTGTCGGTACGCAAGATCTGTAGGAACTTCACCGTTCGCTGTAGAGATCTGGCTATTGAATCCGATATACCATGAAGGTAAAAAATCAATAATGTCTTGTGTTCCAATCCCTGCGTAATCTGGAAGAGTTGAAAATGAAATATCAACAAACTCGTAAGGGTGTTCTGGCGTTGTATATTTTGATGAGACTGATACGTGTGTCAGCGAGCCTGTGCTAAAATCAATATTAGTAACAGGCGTTAAAGCATCATCTCCATTGGACTCCTTATAAGTGACTGAAATAACAGAATTAGCAAAGTCATAAGAATACGCTTGAACGGTGTTATCAGGCATATCATTGAACTCATTAAATACGACGCGATCTGTCGCGGATACTTTAGCGCCCGATTCATCATCGAAGACTCCGCCCAATTTATCAATAAATTTGTCGTTTACTTTACCTGAGTAAATTCCTTTAGACCAAACCGGCATTGCATCAAGCGGCAGCGTAATTGGAGTACAATCGTCAATCTGAACAAACTCGCTTGTGTCGAGGAACCGACCAGTATCGCCCAAGTCACAAAACTTCCCGTAGATATAACCTGAAGCGGGTTCAGCAAATATGCCGTTGGTTGTCTCGAAAGGTGTGCTGGTTGGAGTTGCGGCAACATATTCGTCTGGAGCTTCGAGAGACTCGTTGAACACTGTGCTTGGACGGTTACGCAAGATCAACCATACTGATCCATCCTTGACAACATAACATGGCCAATGAGTTATTACATTTGCAGAATTAACCGTTGGGTACCAGCAAGAGTCATCGGTTGAATCATAGAACTTATATTTGTAACCTTGAACGTATTTAATGTTCGGGATCATTCGTCCAAAGGTAACGTCACTATCACCTAAGCCAGTTCGGATTGCTTTGGTCGCGATAAGGTTGTCCTTCACGTCTCTTGTAGCAGAAGGGCCCGATGTAGGCATTGGCATGAACTGTGGAGTGTGCCACGGATTTGGCTTTCCAATGCCCATGTAATATCGTCTATCAGGAATGTCTCCCAATAGCTTATCCATGAAGTTCTTCGTGTTATATTTTCTAAAGTCTTGCGTAATGATTGCAGGCATAGTAGTATTTATTCAACCTATGCGCCTTCTCTCGCGTAAATTCCCTTTAATACTGCAAGGCTTACAGGGTTACTCAAAACACGCAAATCTGAAAAGGTGTTCTTTATATGATAGTCTCCTGCAAACAACGGTTCGTCGAATGTCACACTAATGGCATTCCACCCAAGAGACAAACTCTTCTCCGCATAACGTGACCCATCCCCGTCACGCTCTTGATAGGCCCCATCAATTGTAATGTCGGCGCCTTGTGTGCTTTGCAACTTTCCAGTTGAATCTGCAAATACTATATCGTTTAAAATATCCATGTCTTCACCATACCAAACAATATTTAATGTAATGGTATAGAACGGTAGTGTCGGTGAAAATTTATATCCCTTTGTCCCAGGAACAATGTGATAAACCTGATCGTCGTTTGCATTGCCGATTCCGTCAATATCGTTGTTAAGCACATCTTGCGTTGGGTTTGCTAAATCACTTGTAGGATATACTGCATAATCGTCGCGAACGTTGAACGGCACATCGCCATTTACAATCGGTGATAGAAGATTACTTGTTGGTCGATCAGAAATATCGCCAATCAGTCCGTCACTAATTGTAAGTGAAATTGCAGGTGTATATCCAACCGTCTCGCTCCAGTCATTATTAATACCGCTGAAGTGTATATCAGCTTCGAAGATATCGTCTCCGCTGAATCCATCCCAAATTTTAAGATCATACAATGACTCCGCAATTGTATTTTCAAAGAACGTATCAATTGCAATAACTTCATCTAAGTCTCGAATTAACTCTTCTCCCACAGCGCGTTTTTTACCGTCTACCCAAAAGAGGAATTTACCAGAGCGTTCGCGCCCGAAACGGATGCTTCGCTCGGCGTCACCCACAAAAGTATTTACTGTGGAAGATGCGAATGTAATTATCAGAACTCCATTTTCGATCACCGCAGAAAAGTCAGAGCCCGACACGATAGTTGCAGCAGTCATATCGAGCTTGTATAAATTAAAGCCCACTGCGAAAGGTCCGCTAAATGATAGCTCCTGACTTAATGTTGCGCTTCTTTCGTTACCATTTGAAAACGATGGGTAATTTAACAGCGCCTCATATTCGTTCGCGTATTCAAATGAATACGAATATACGAGTTCGCCTGAAACTGTTCCGTGAAGTTCACTTCCTCCTACATCGTAAACCAAAGAATTACCGTATGGGTTTACATAGTCAACATCATCTTCTGACTCGTCGCCTGTTTGATCGAAGGTAGCAAAACCGGTATTATCCCATCTTGCTGTGTCATCCCATTTTGATAATGATAGTAACCAAGATTCAAATGCAAGCACTGCTGAACGATTTTCAATTAATGGATAGAATGCTGAAGCGTCTTCCGCAAAGGTCACATCTTCATAATATAGATTACCTGAAACATCTGCAGGAATATCAGCATTCCATAATGTTAAGATACCGCTTATTAAAGAGTTCTTCGGAAAGTTTAAAATTGTTCTGTCTTGATTTAACTGATTTACAGAATCTCCTACTCGTGTGAATGACTCGCCGTTAATACGTAGAGTCAACTCAGTGCCGTTGTCATATAACACAAAGGTATTCCATGCGCCTGCGGCTATAGCAGTTATAAGTGCGTATGGCGTACCATTGAACGTGACAGTATTCAGAGACGTCATTTCGACGGTTGTATTACCGTCTTCATAAAGCGTCGTGTTTAGTCCAGTCGTAACACCACCCAAACGAAAAGCGTATGCAAATACATTAGTCCCGCTTGCGTTCGTCGTTGGTAATGTTATTACAGTACCCGATTCTTTAACCAAGAGGCATTCGCCTGAGTGAACTTCCTGGTTAATTTGTGCTGGCTGATCGACATTTAAAATCTTGCGAATTTGCATATTATTGTAGTGCGTTGGTTTTAAACACTTCTACCTCACTTGGAATTGGTGGGAACGATGTAATGTTATTTATCGTGAATGTTTTGAATGCAGTATTTTTAAACACAAATCCATCACTCGTCGATAACGTCGAATCTGCCTTGACTGTAAATGTCTTGTTGTTATATGACGACTGATTAACGAAAGTAGGGAAGGCAAAAATACCATCTGGTAATGTTGCGGGATCGACGCCGTCCCAATCATTAAAAGCTTGAACCGCTGCGGGAATGTCGCCGTCGAAAGTAGATTTTCGCGTATTAGGAATCGTCGATTCTTCTGGTGGTAATGCTATATCATATCGGTCAAGGTTTTCTGATTCTGCATATTCAAAACCATCAAATGAAATCACCGCATCGTCATTCCATACATTGACTGCACTCTCATGATCGTCATCCCAAAAGCCTTGTGCAAGAACAAAGTTTTGGTCGTATGAAATCTCGTTCACATCAAGCGCTGGATTATTTATCGCGCGTTCAGGTTGTGCCGATTCATTCCACACCAAATCAGAATCCCAAATGGTATCATCTAACCAACTGTTTTGAACAAGCGCACCAGACGTTACTTCAACCACTGAATATTTAACCGACACTTCATGAGGAGTTTCATCTACCAAGTAGTAATTGTCGATTGTAATAACGAACGCTCCCCACTCACCTTCAATAACAGGATTAACCAATACTTCAATGTTCAAACCAACTTCACCAGAAACCTTTGTTCTCTTCAAAAGTCCAGGCTGAACTGTAGGACAATGATCGGCGCCGTATGTCGGATTAATCGAAGCGAGCCAAATTGGATTATTTCGATCCTCATCATTTGAAAGTATGCCGATCTTCGTATTACCGTAATTTAAAGCGTCTCCCCCAAAAGTTAAAGGCTCGCCGCCAACACTGATTGTATTATCGCCATAGTTTAGATAATCGTCACCGAACTTTAAAAGGTTTTCGCTTTGTGTATAGAACGGATCGTCTTCTAAAACTCCATACTCATTTGCCTTATTATAACGAATAGGTGTTGGAGTAGCGCGCAGCGTCGCGTAGTTAAACGAGATGCCTTGATCATGTGACCATTTATAATAGTCCCAATAAAAACTGTAATTAAGTTCAGGAAGCTTGCGCCAATTCAACGGGTTGTTTAGCTGATTAGGGTATTGTGACAAATCTCCTAATTCGTCAGACTGCCCTGCAATCACTTCATGAGTAATAAGCGATAATAGGTAGTAACCAATAGGGTGAATGATCTTAATATACGGATCATACCATTCATCAATATCAGCACTCGTGCGAATGACGTATGTATATGGCTCCCACAATTTCGACTTTGGACGATTCTCTAAGTCAGTGTCATTAAACACATTAATACTAAAGTCCTCTGTTTTAAAAGGTGTCACTGTAGCATTATGGTCATTATAGAAAAACGAAAAGAACTTCTTAGCTGACTCTGATGTACCACGGGAGTTATACAATGTCGAAACAATCTTCAATAGAAGTTCGCGACGCGAAGGTGCATTCTCATCGTCAGGATGACCGCTTGGAATATAGTTTGCAAACTCACCATATAATACATCAATCAAAGACTCGTCGGTTTTACCAGCTGCCTTCAGTGACGACAAATTGTCCAACACCAAATCAACCTCTGTTTCACTCGCCACAAACTTGTAGTAGTGATTAAGGAATTCAGAGAAATTTTCAAAAGACGTATTAACCCATTCAGGTAACTGTGAATAGATTGTAGGCGCAATCGAACTTACTCGATCTCTGTCATAAATGGAGGTCTGCTTTTCGTTAGTCATTTATTTTCTCTGCTGTAATTGAGGTTTCATCACCAAGGATACTACCAAATGCATTCTGCTTAAATTCAACATCACCCACATTAATAGCCAAGTCAATTTCAATGGTTTCATTTGTAGTCGAAACAAGCTTCAGAATAACGTCGTTTGAAAGACTAGTACCATCAGCGCCAAACATAGTCATTTGAATAGACCCATTTGACAGGCGATTAATTTTACCGATCATATCACTCCCAACTGAACCATAACGATTAATTGACGTAATAGCACCATCGTCATTATAACTTACTTTATACAAATACAAACCACGCTGATCAGCAACACCGTTGTAGAAATCGCGAATAGTCCATGTATTGTTTTCGGCAGTATCAGTAGCAGCATGAGGAGCTACCCAAAAATCGGACGTTACCAAATTGTGTGTATAATCAGGAGTATTACGATATGCTGTTAATTCGTCTCCCTCCAATTCAAAGTCTTCTAAATCGCATGAACACTTAGGCATTAAATGAACATCGTCATTACCTGTCAGATCATCCAACTCCAAATACGCACGTAATCTAAGCGAATTAACATGAGTCGATTTAATATTAATATCAGTAGAGTCGAGTGCTGTATAGAATCTCGACAAATTAAAACGAGTCTTGAATTTCCCTAATTGATCATCACTGAAATTGTTTAGTGTATTACGTAGCGCAATTCGGAGATCATCTAATGAACCATTAAAAGTAACAGCATCATAACGATAAACGACCGTAGGTATAATGTCAGTTTTTGCAGCGTCGACAAAATTCGTCTTCACAGTAAACACTCGTTTGTCGTTAATGAATGCACCTATAGCTGTTTCGTCTTCTTCGCTAATAAGTTCTTTGTTTGTATTAATAACACTGATATTTGCTACACCAACTACATCGTCCATTTTCTGAAATAGCTCTTCAGTAGTCAATGACGGATCATAAACATCAAGCGCATCAACATCTCCTCCCCATGCAACAGCACTTGAAATTGTCGAACTGAATCTCTTCATAATCACGTTCTCATAATCCTGAACTGTAACAGCTCGATTCTGTGTAATGAATGACTTAGGTGCATTAAAACGAATAGACGACATTGACTCACGTTCGCCACCACCAGATGATTTAGCACCAGGTGTAATGATGAGTTGCGGTGGTACTTTAAGGAGTGCACCTGAATTACTCAATTGAGCATCAACAGATGACGTAAATTCAAACGTCGCTAAATCGTTACCTGCTTCACCAGCCGTCTCAATATAAGACACTGCAATGTTAGCCAAATTAGGAACCTTTTTACCAAGAACTCCATTACCAAAATAGATCTCATATTCACCAGATGACGATTCATCAATGAAGTAAATAGACGAGTCAGGTGACAAGTCCGACAATGAAACCGACTGTGAATAATCCTCATTATCAACACGAACAGTAATAGTGTCTGTGTCGATTGTAGAGGAGTTCAATTTAAAGGCCTGATTTGCAATAGATGAATCAGCCACAAATGACTCGCTCTGAAAATTACCTTGATATAAACGAATGTATTGATCAGCCTCTTTAGGGAAATCAGCCGTACCTGAATCTGACTTAATACCAACTACATCATTAGCAGTAATGAATGTCAACTCTACGTTTTCATCATTGCGCGTAATGAACTGCGTATTCTTCGATAGAATCGGTTCAACAATTTGAATATCAGTAGAAGTAGAGTCAGGATCATAATAGAACTTCAATTTAACGTCAATGAATGATGCACGACGTGAGCGTGGAACATAACCAAGAGTTCTTGCATTTGATACAAGGTTCTTACGCAGCTGTGCAGACTCAATAAATGACTCATTGAATGCCGTGCTTGCAAGGATGCTATTCATGTGCGTATTGTATGCCAATACTGCAAGCTGGAGATCAAGGCCAGACGACTCGAAATTCCAATCCTTATATGGAGAACCCTCTTTCGAAAAGTACTCCTTCAAGTTCGCTTTAATCTGAGCAGGATCGAGCTCTGTTACTTTGATGTGATTTGTAGCCATATTATCTGATTCTGTTTAAATTGAATGAAACACTTCCGAAACGATTGATCGCAATAACCTCAAACTCAATGCTAATGAAACAGTCGTTGTCTTCATGTGTAACATCAATGTTTAAGATCTTCACACGCTCCTCGTACTTGTCGATTGCGCGTTGGATTTTGTCTTTTAAAAGGAAGGTCGTAATGCCATCAGTATTCTCAAAAAGCAACGTTCTAATGTCACCTCCTTTGAAATACTCGAAAGGTACCTCACCATGATTGGTAGATACGATTCGTTTTAGCGCTTGTGCAACAGCCTGTTCGTTTTTCAACACCCGAGGATTCTTAGTGATAGGGTGAGGAATGAACGATAGATCTAAATCTGTATAGACGGTTGACTCTGTAGGCATATTGTTATTTATTCATCAGTTCAGACGAATAGCCTTACCTTTCATAACAATTTCCTCTCCAGCAGTCATGTTTATGTTCTTTCCAGTACCAATATTCATATTACCACCAATAGCCATATTGACATTACCGTCTACAATGATATTCTGAGCACCTTTAATATGCAACATCTGACTACCATCAATAGTCGTCATGTCCGATCCTTTAATGTAGACATGCTGATCTTCTTTAACCAACTTAAATCCGTCCTTCTCAATGACCTCAATGATATTACCATCAGCATCCATTTCAATATGAGTACCTGAACGGTGATGAAATAGAATACGCTCTTTGCCAGTAGTATCATCAATCTCCATTACATGACCACTCAATGAATGCTTAGTATGGTTGTTTGGATAGACTGGTTTCTGCACCTCATCTGGTTGAGGCATGTTCCAATTAGAATCTACGCTAGTAACATTGGATGCTAATGCTCTATTTTCGACACGCTTCTTATATGCTGATGACTCCTTGTAGTCCTTTGTAGACTCAACAGGGATATCAGGAACGTTCTCATTGACAGGATGCTCACCTTTAGGATCAAAAAATCCAACCTGAGGCAGACCACGTGTACCTGACATAGATGGTAATGACCCAGTAACGATTGGGTTGTTCGCCATGTCTCCATCAATGAAATAGCCAGCGACCCATGAGCCCTGAACTACACCTGTTGAAGATTCACCAATACCCGACAGACTCGCTGAAGTAACAGGCATAACAACATGCGCCCATGGTAGAGAGTCGGTCGGAACGTTCTGTCGTGAGTCTGTATGAAATCCAATACAACGAACTCTAATCCGCCCTAGCTCTTTTGGATCATTGATATCCTCAACGACACCAATAAAGTTCTTATATTCATTATGGATCTTATTGCTCATTTAGCTGTAGTGTAGAATTGTTGCGTTTAACCTGTAGTGTCGTTCGATATTCCTTACCAAATGTATGAATAGCACCCACAATTATATATTCACCAGATAGCACGTCGTCATATACCTCATCGTCGCCATCTCGCTCATTGATATCAGCTGCCTTAGGGATTTTGATCAGAATACGTTTGCCAGCATTCAATCCAAAGTCTCCAGCCACCTCCAAATTGTGCTCATACGAATCAAACAGTGCATTCTCTGAAATACGATGCTGTCTAGACTCAATGAATGCCTTCTGATAGTTGTCATCAATCTCACCAGACTGATTCATGCTATTCCATACAGTAGAGAACTTCACATCATTCTGCTCAGTGTTAACCATACCAGTACCCCACCCAGCATCCCAATCAGTATCAATCAATGACCCAGAATAGCTATAATCAGTACCACGTCGTGTCTTAGTAGACAGATCAAAAGCATTCTGGTATGATGAAAAGGCACCTTTGATGTGTTGGTCGAGCTTCCCTAGCTTCAAATTACTCGAAATAGCAAAGATACGATGGGCCTTTTCATCATATGCCTCAACAACATCAGCCTTTTCAGTATAGAGGAAGTCCTTATTGAGCTGCTTATACACAGGATTCTTAATCGAATCATGCATGATAGAGAACGGTGTTACATAAAAAGCACCATCTAATCTCATGTGAGCAACGTAGGGTGTGCCAAACTCATCAAATGAAATGTCTCGAAGCATCTTGAGTGCCTTCAATGATGACTGATTAGGGATCACACAGTTCAACTTTGATTTCGGTACACCAGCCACGACCACCTTCTGATCCTTATCGAGTGCTTTAACAATCTTGTCGATCTCTGTCACAGTAGCCGTCTTGGTAGCTCTACAGATGTTCTTTGTCTGTCCAAGGTATGCAAACGGTGTCACTGCTGTCAGCTCATACGCCTGAGTATATGATTCATTGCCGCGACCATACGACGGGTACTCTACTATAATGAATTTGAGATCGAGTGTCTCTACATCGCCAGACTCATCGAAGACCTGTCGGTTGATCTTGACATGCAGCATCTCCTGACCACAGAACTCATAGTCCTGTAGAGCATTCATCACATCCTTTACCCTAACACGGCATTGGATCGGTGTAGCATAGATAGACTCAGTGAATTGGATTTCTACTACTAAGTTTTGGATGTCTACCTCGACGCCACGGTGATTCGTTATGGTG
>Ga0206126_10002897_pt1 | contig 17924 bp, 12 predicted proteins | sample Helgoland_Spring_5_FD_148621 | JGI IMG/M metagenome (GOLD analysis project Ga0206126, IMG submission 148621) | Pelagic subsurface seawater microbial communities from Kabeltonne, Helgoland, North Sea - Helgoland_Spring_Bloom_20160412_1 | ecosystem: Environmental > Aquatic > Marine > Epipelagic ...
CGAGGAGCCAGCACCTACCCCGGTTGAGGAATCTGCTCCCGTTGAGGAGCCAGCACCTACCCCGATTGAGGAATCTGCTCCCGCTGAAGATCAGTAAAATGTTTTAATGAATTATGATATTGTAACCCTCCTCTATATATATTTGTAGGTGGTGAATACAATATTTCTAAGAGTAATTCTTTTTTCTTTTTATAATTTTTAGGAACAATATAATTTATTTTAAATCTCCATATCCTATAATTTCTTTGAATAAGTATACATTTTTCCCATTGTAATAGTAAATTGTATATATCTCTATTATTTTTATCTTTATGAAGATCTATTGCTCTAAGACCTAAATTATTCTTATGGTTATAATCTATATCACATTCTAAAAGAGTTTTAATAATATTTATATCATGGTGTACAAAAAGGGCATTATTTCCGAAGAAATTAGTATGATTGATATTTTCTCCATAGTAACAATATATCTTTATGATCTGAGTATTTATACACGGTTTGAACAAGTAAGTCTCATGACACATATCACATAAGTCTCTAAAATCAGAGAAATATTTATTTCTTAAAATGAAATATTGTTCAATAGTTCTCATATCTCTTTGTAAAAATATTCCTGGTAAAGAAAAATATGATTCATTATAAGGATCAAAACCCCCATTAATGAGTAACATATTCACTTCAAATGTATACTTATAATCTTTCGGTCTATACATAACATTATAATCATAAAGCATTACACCTTTATCATAAAGATATTTTAAACAATCATACTCTTTCGGCCAATGAAAAATATTAAACTCAAATAGATCTCTTTTATTTATATCACACCCCAGTTCATATAAATATTTGATAGTTTCTAAACTATACTGTTTCATTATAGGAGTTACACCAGTAACATTAGTTAGTTCCTTTTTACCACCTATTCTTATAATCTCTTTCATAACATCTAATTTTTGTGGAAAATGTAACAATGTATTTAAATTATCATCTAAATAATAAATATTAATATCTTCTATATCATTCATTAACAAATAAGATTCTAATTCATCAATATCTATAAATGTTATCATTATTAATAAATATCATAACATTATTAAGAGTTTTCTTTCTAAATATACAAATAATATATGTTATAATTATAGAAAATATGAATAAAAAGAGAAAAACTAAAAAAATTAAGAGAGTAAAAAAATCTATAAAAAAAAATAAAATAATAGATGTACCATTTTCTAAAGAAAAAAGTAAGGGAAGTATGGCCAGTTTAGGTAATATAAATTATCATTATCAAGAGTTTAATAATACTTTTGAATATTTTAATATTTTACTGAAACGCAATAAAAGATTTAGAAAACTTGTTTGTATACCAAATGTCAGTGATTCATGGATGAAAGCATTTTTGATACAAGAATTTACAAAAAAGGATGATAAATACGATTTAATGTCTATAAGACCAGTAGATAGGTTTGTTCCTATAAATTATTTCGTAAAGAAAATAAATGAGTGCTTAAAAACACACCAGATTGTTCCAATTAATTTCACGCTCGAAACTCCAGAGTATGGAAAACACGCAAATATGATAATTTTTGATAGTAAAAAAAAAACTATTGAACATTTCGAACCTCATGGTTTTCATGAAGATAGTCAATGGAGTATTTCAAGAGCATATATAAAGAGTATATCGGGTGTTAAAAAGTTTGCTATGAAATATTTTCAAGAATATAAAATTATATCTCCCAAGGATTTTGAACCTAGGAATGGATTACAGGCTACAATTGATGCTTACAGTGGTATGTGTGTATCCTGGTCGATTCTTTATTTGAATTACCGAATACTTAATCCAGACATTTCATCTAAAGTTTTAGTAAGACATATAAATAAAAAAATAAAACGTGTTCAACTCTTAAAATTTACAAGATATGTTGAACTTATACTCAAAAAATATCAAAAATTTGATTTATGATGTTGTATTTATTTGTATTTAAAGGATAATCTCAGTAATAATACTGAGATTATGGAGAACTTAAGGGTTTCTACAATCACAAGTGTGGCAGAACTAAATACACCCATAGATCTTGAAATGTTATTCAAGAATATAGAAATCAATGATAAAATAAAATACATTGAAAAGGGTGAACTTAATAAAGGTAATCCTAATAAAAATAAGAGAAAATCTAGAAAATCTAAGAAAAGAACAGTCTTCTTTAATCAGGCTACACTTCATTTCAATCTAGAAAAGATAATCAATGTAAAATTGTTCAACAATGGAAAGATACAGATGACAGGATTAAAGAAAGAAAATCAGGGAGTAACAGTTATTAAAGAATTAATTAATATTATTCAATCAATCGATAGTGAGAATGAAAACAAAATATTCTTGAAATCACATGAAGTATATAAACTTGATAATTACAGGATCGCTCTTATCAACAGCGATTTTGATTATAAAAAAACAATAGATAGAGGAAAACTTCAAGAAATTATGATTTCAATGGATATGTTCTCTTCATTTGAGCCATGTATCTACCCCGGAGTCAATATAAAATACTTTTACAATGTAAATAATGTTGGGCCTAAAGGTGTATGTAATTGTGAAAGGAACTGTAATGGAAAAGGAGATGGTATAGATACTTGTAGGCGTGTAACTATAGCAGTTTTCAATAGTGGAAAGATTATTATAACGGGCGCCATGAATAGAGAACAACTTGTTGAATGCTATCTTTTCATAAATGAGGTAATAGATAGAAATCTACAAATCACAGGTGTTAAATCAAAACCCAAATAGTTCAAAGAATAATATTATCTATTATTAGATTATAGAATGGAAATAAACTTCAATCATATATTAGGTATTACAGTAATATTAATAATTATTATTTTTTATTCATCTTTACTTACAAACTCATCACCGTTATCTGATACAGTTAACAAAGATAAGAACTCATTTGTAAAACCAGAGAATAAACTATATTACTTATTTCACAATATAAGTAGTGGTAAAAAGTTAACACTGAAAGGTAAGTGTAAAACTAATTACTATACTGAATACACCCTACCAACTGATCTAAAAGTTTATCTCAAAAAATCTTTAACTGATATATTTGAGACTGTTCATGATATTTCACAAACACTTTTCTCTATTAATCAAATAACAAATGTTTATGAACAAATTGATAAATCTGATAACAGAAGATATATTCTTAAAGTCACTATAACAGATATAAATGAATATTACACTGTAAGTTTGATAGTTGATTTAGCTTATCACAGAAAAGACATGTATTTAAATTACATTCATGTAGATACTTCTTCTAATTCAACTTTGATCAATAATTATGATCGTATGGACTCAAATATAAGAATGGGTATTCTTGATAACAAAGATACTTTTAGTGATAATATTAGAATATTATTAGATGAACACTACAATTCGGGATATGATATTATAAATATATATCCAGATAAAGAATCAAATGTTGATGGTGCTTTAAGTATGAATAGTCTTTCTAATTATTATTTCCCATCTAACATGTCAAATGATTCTATCAAACAATATGAAGAGAATGGTTTAGACGGATTAGTGAAAAGTTTTCTTCCACAAAATATTACATCTGTTCAAGCTCCTTCATTTTGTAGTAAAGAAGAAAATAATTGGGATATGACTGCTTCAAATTTTTCATCTGAGAAAGGTGATGGATGTATATTGAATAATAATCAAACCATTGCTAAATATAATGTCCCATGGCAAGGTCCAGGATTATTTTTTGATAGAAGTGGTGTTCGCTTTTAAACTATCATATATTCCACGATGTTGTTTTCTTAAGACACTATAATATTTCTTACTATAAGAATCTAATGAAAATATTAACTCATTTCTTATAGAGATATTTCCCAAATATTTTTTAGTTTGTATTAAAGAAATCAATTCTGTTTCCTCTAGTATATTACTTATACATTGAGGTGTTATTATTATCATTAATTCAATAGTATTATCCTTATTATAAATGATCATATTTATACCTCTTTTGAATATATATGATAAAATATAGGCTTCGGGAATAGTTAAACTATTATCTTTTATTATCTCTAATACATCATTCTTTTCATTAATCTTGTTTCCTAAAAACTCTCTAAATAATTCAATTACATTCATATGTTTTTCATCTATAATCCATTCTTTATTTTCATTTTTATGAATTATCTGTTCTACTAGTATTTTAAGTTCTTCTACAGATTTCTTACTTTCTTCTTCAAATCCACTCTGAATTATATTATATTTAGATTCTTTTTCACCATATTTCAATACTAATGAGTTCTTATGAATATATTCATTAATCATTTTTGGATGTTTTTTCTCAAAATCCACATCTATTTCATTTGTATTTCTTAAACTTTTTATTCTATCATATTGTTCCGAACTTATACAATCATTATATATATTAGTTTTTCTTATATAAATACTCTCATTAGAAAACAAATATTTATATTCATTCATTTCTATATCATTATAATTGAAACATATTTCATCATCATACATACTTCTCATTAATATTTCATCATTTATGTATCCACTTACAAAACGATTGTAATCTTTTAAGGAATAATATAAAAATAATGAAGCTATTTTCATTAATATTTTGTAATATATGATGTCATTCTTATTTTCTTCTGTATGATATATATTTATTTTATCATTATATAGTATAGGTAAGATATTTTCATATTCTTCATCTTTGAATACGCAATTAGTTTTTATTCTTTCATCTAATAAAACATATACCCTTTTAATTTTATGATAATTTCTCATGAAACTTAGAGATTTTAAATATTCTATTTCTTTTTGTAAGGTTTTATTCTTCAAAAATATAATATAAACATTCCTAGATATTGTTTTTAATAATTCATCTTTATAATTTTTCATAATGAGATTACTGCTCATCTTGTCCACCATCTCAACACCCTTTGAAATATAACTATCTATCTCATTTATTTCACCCTTGTAAAGTATATCATAGTGATCTTTTTTTCTGTACAATGTTTTTTCAACAGGTATAAATGATGTTTCATTTATAACTATTTCCTTTATATACAATCTATATTTACTTATAGTTTTACCTCCTATATCTTCTTTATTATAATATTCTATAACATTCACATTAATCTTATCTAGAAATCCTAAGTGTATTTCTCTATTTATCTTCTTATCTATTTTTCTTAAGATATCATCAACATTTTTGTAGGAAACCCTTCCTTTAAAAAGTAATATATATTTCATTTCTATATCATCTAATATCTCTAGACTAGTTGGTCTTATTGGTAATAAACAATCGTCCCTTGTTTCAATATATCTTACAAACCCATAATCATCATATATACATGATAATATCGGTAATTCACATCTTTTCAATATTTCTATCATTTCTAAACCACTGGGCAATTGTTTGTATTCTTTCTTTTTCCCATCTACTAATAGTATTTTTAAACTCTCTATTATATTCTTAAAAAACACATGAATACTTTCAAAACGATTATTTATCTTTTTATTATTATGTATTGTCTCCTCATATTTATCTTTTATATTATATGGATCGATTAATGATACATACTCTTCAAAAAGATTCATAAATATAGGTTCATAATTATCTCTGTATTTATAAATAAGATACAATTTATCAAAGTCTTTTTTGAATCCCCCAATAGGTTCTCTAATTCTTATATCATTATTTATCTCTTCCAATACTAAAATACTTATATCATTTTTATTCTCTCCAAAGGTAGTATTTCTGTTTATTTTCATTATTGAACACAAAACGGATGTTATATATTTATCATCTTTGTATGTATTATCTCGTAAATATTTTTCATAGTTAATTACACTCGAGTATATTCTATAATAATGATTATTCAATGAAACCATTAATGGAGTTCCTCTAAAAAGATTCTCTTTATTCATACCATTTTTCATTAACATATCTCTGTGTCTTTTTACTATACCTTTTTGATTCAATAAATATTTAACATAACTTTTCACATCATTATCATCAATATCTTTCAATTCAGAATAAAACTTATTAACAAATGAACCATTCGCAATTTTAAATAAATTATCACATAGATGTAAGTCTCCTATCATATGAGTTATTAATTCTTTGATATTCTTCTTATTTAATAATTCACATAATGAATTAAGTAAGCTATTATTTGAATCTTTATTTCCTTTCCTTACGAGACCTAATTTATATACACCTCTATCACTTTCACCCTTTTTAGGCATATCCCCGTGTTGTCCTATATAACTTTTGAGATTCTCATTTATATGACAATATTTTTTATCATTACACGGTATAGAGTTTGATATATGATTATTATCTTTATATTTTTTAATAAACTTTCTAATGATTTGTATCTCATCACCTTTTTTGGTCTTTACGAGATAAGGTTTATTATCATCTTTATCTGATCCTGTTTTAATACATATACCTCTATTCCAAGATTTATCTTTTTCATTATACCACTCTATTTTATCATTCTTTTTAATCTTTTCTAAACGTTCAACATTACAACAAGGAACATCAAAACCGTCGGGATGAACATTTTTCATCGGCTCAACTTTATATCTCATTATATCATCTCCCGCATTTGTCCAATGATATCCACTTCTCACAAGAACATATTTATCACTATTAACTTTATCTTTCGATGTACTCTTTATAGGATCTCCACTTGGATTACTAGAATAATCCATACCAAATACATTTTCTCTAAACTCATCTATTTTCAATGGATCCAATGGTGTTTCATTTTTTACATCCCAGTATTTCGGACAGATATAATATGTATCACCATTAATCGTTGTAGGTCTCCCTTCTATCTTTATCGCATTAGAATAACCTATTCCTTCACCATATTCAGGATTGTCTTTAATTTCATTTAATTCCTTTTCTGTTAGTGCTATAGGATGTCTTGAATAATTAGCAGAGCATGCTCTCGCATATGTTCCCTTTAGTTCTCCCTTTTTTGAATGATGTGATTTCCCAGTTGTAAACTTGAATAATTCATTGTCATATTTAGCATTCTTTGATAAACGATTCAAATAATAACTTCTTAAATCATATCCCCCACCTCTCATTATTTCTGAAGAACCACCATAATATTCTTCATCATCACTATCTAATTCATCTAATAAACCCATCTCAATACTACCTGAACTATCAGAATCCTCATCTACTGAAGGCTCTTTCAAAGAATCAGCTTCTTTTTTAGGTTCAGGGATACTAGATAGAGATATTTCATCATCTGATAAATCTAAAAGATCTTCATCTATTTTATTTTTTTTCATCAATGATAATTTATCTTTCTTTTTATCTATATAATCATAATAACAACTCATTAATGTATTCATAAGATGGTTAATTCTTATCATCTCTCTTTTACTTGAACAACCACCGAGAAATACCCCTATATGAGAACTCTTGAATCCCTCCATTATAATATCTACACCCTCTTGTGAGTTTTTATAACCCTTTTTACTCATTTGTTTCCATATTTCATAATTCTCTATAGCATCTTCATCCAAAATATTAAAAATATCAGAAATCCTACTTATTATTTCCACTCTATTATCTGTCTCATGAACAATTTTAGATATCATTCTTAGTTTACTCGCAACACTATTGTATTCATTTACTCTCTTGTAAATAATATGGATCTTTGAATCACTTATATTATCTACTCTTAAAAATACCGATAAGTTTCCTATCATTTTTTCAAGTACTTTAATATCAAAATTCTTTATATTATATTCTATATTGTAATTTATCAAGTTTACAGGATTCTCTAAAACTTTATTCAAATCAGAATATATCATCTTTATTTCATTGTTCAAACCAAAATATATTTTTTGTGATATTATCTTCTCTTCTATAAAAAGATTCATATCTCTGATTATTTCATCATGGTTTATACTATCTACTATATATGTCTGAATAATTATTTTTATTTCACCTATATCACTAATAATCAATTGAATATACAAATTATCTTTATTGAATATCAGTGATATAGATCCTCTTAAATCTAAATATTTTATTTTTAAATTAGGTATAGAAATAACTGTTCCTTTTGTTAATCTTAAAAAATCACTCTCAGATAAAGGATTATCTGGATAATTTTTATCTTTTATCTTTGTTTTTAATATTTTGTAATATGAATCTTCATAACTATCCATCATTAGTTTCGAAAATAGTAGATCATATCCTTTATATTTTGATAATTTTATATCTGTAAATATTTGAGAAATATTTACTGAGTTTTCATCAATAATTTTATTATCTAAAATAAGAACATTTACATATATATTCTCGGGAGTCAATATATCTTTAAAAGTATATATCTTATTTAATATAATATCTGTATTTTTTACTATTTTTGATACTCTCTTTATCCTTTTAGTCAAAGTTTTATTCTTCTGATCAACTATAAGAGATTCTGTTAATTCAGGCCAGAAAACTCTTACTATTCCATTAATAAACTGTAAATATGTTATTTTTTTTGACCACTTCTGACTATTAATATCTTTTGAATTAAGTTTGATATGTGAAATATAATCATTAAGGGTTGTATAATAAATATTATTGTCTTTTATTCTAATATTCTCTAATGTTTTATGTAAATCATAATTATTAGCATTAATTATCTGTAATCCATCTTCATCTATACAGTCTTTTATATACTCATCATCTTTTAAACTGTATAAATCTTTCAAAGTATCGATTTCCTCATATTTGTAACCCAATAGATTATATTTGTTCTTCTCATCAAAATACCATAAATGTATATATTCATGTGAAACTTTTTCCTTTGATGATATTTTGTAATATATCTCTTGAATACTATCATCTTCATATATCATAATCTCTTCTTTTGAATGCTTACCATCTTTTAAATGATATATATCATAATTTATAGGATAATATTCTTCTATCAATTTATCTGACATATGTATATAGAATATCTTATAAAATAAATAAGAGTTTTTAGTCTAAATCTAATGGTGTACTATTTATTATCAATCCACAATAATCTTCGGGATTATCTTTATAATTTACCGGAGTATACATACCCTGTTCTATTGCCTTTTCCAATAAGAACTTCATATTGTTCCAAAACTTTTGAGTATGTCCTATTTCATCTGTCATGATATGTGCTAATTCATGTATTGCTACAAATATAATTATATTCTTATCTAAAAACTCATCCGTTTTAGCATTTCTCAAACAAAGTGATAATTGTTCCCCCTTATTCACAGAATAGGCTTTATATTTTCCATTGGGACCATTTTCTGTTATATTATTGGGATCAAAATAATCTTTTAACTGCTCTATACCATCTTTATCCTTTGGATTCAAAATATTCACTAATTTTGTTAAATCACCATTGATACGTGCCAACATATCTGCTGCCTGTGCTTTATCGGGTAATTTACGAACTAAATATTCTTTATTATCTATACTCGATTTAACCTTCGTATAATCACGATTGAAAGTCGCAACATTATATATTATACCCAATACTAATACAGAAAATACTATGTTAAAAAAGTTTTTCATTTATGATATATAATTCATAGATATAAATACTACATAATCTATCTTATATTTACGAATCTTAAAATTTGATTTACAATTAAAGGAGTATTACTATATCTATAGTATAATACTTATGACTAATTTTCAAATCCTCGATATTCAGAGTGATGATATAATCAGTGATAATGAAGGATCAAAAGAGTTTATAATTACTCTTTATGGTAGAACAGAGGAAGACAACAAAGTCGTATTCTGTTTGAAAGGATTTTATCCATATTTCTTCTTAAAAGTCCCTAGTAATTGGATCAAAAATAAATCACAAATGTTCTCTAAAATGGAAAGACTTATCAAAGGTGAGGGAAACTGTTATGAATATTATTTTGAGAACTATATTAAAACCACGTGGAATCACGATCCTAAACTTGACCTTCATTACGATGAGTGTGAAAGAGTTACTGCTAGAGATTTCTATGGATTCAGATGTAATGATAAAGGTGAACCTCTAAATTACAGTTTCGTTAAAATGGTTTTCAACTCTTACAGTTCTATGAATAAATATGCTGAGGCAATCAAGGAAATGTATAGTAAGATCTCAAGAAAAGTATCAGAAGGGAAGGGGGGAGAAATTAGTCATATAGCTCAACAATGGTTTGATCAAGAATTAACTGAAAACTGTGACAGTAATCTATATGAAGCTAATATTCATCCTGTAATAAGATTTATTCATAAACAAAATATTGAACCATGTGGGTGGGTATCTGTTGAACACGGTAAAGTTCATACTTATTATGAAAAACTCTTTTCTTCACACGAATCATATGAAGTTCCTTATCAAAAAGTAATACCTCTTAACAAAAAAGATATTCACGGATTTACAATAGCATCTTTTGATTTAGAATGTGATAGTTCACATGGAGACTTCCCTGTTCCCAAGAAAGATTGTAAAAAATTAGCTAATGATCTTTATGAACATGCTATAAAGTTTACAGAAAATCTGTTTGATTATGATTCAGATGATCCCGATGAACCTTATGAAGAAGCTGTAAATAAAATGACAGACTATATATCGTGTTCACTTGATAAGAAAGATGAAAATATAATCAACTCTTTACATACCAAAAAACCTATCTCTCTTGAAACACGAAAAAGAACATCTAGGGATCTATTGGAACACGGTACTATCAGAAATAATCTTAAATCTAAAGATAAAAAACTGAGAGACAAAACAATTAATCTTATGAATGATGTTCTCAATAAATCTCTTATTAAAAGGGGGAATCTTGTTCTCCCCGATAAAATTATTCAAATAGGAACTGTTATTCAAAAATATGGAGAACCTTATCCTGAAAGAAGGCACATCTTAGTTATAGGTCCTAGTGATGATACACCAGAAGATGAAATATGTTCCGATATACCTGAAGTTCAAAATCCAGTTATTAAAGTTGTTCGTTGTGAATCTGAATTAGAATTACTCCTTGAATGGTCAAAACTCATAAAAGAAGTTGATCCAGATTTTATCACAGGTTATAATATCTTTGGTTTTGATTTCGCATATCTTAATACAAGAATAAAAGAGTTGTGCGACTGTAAATCCAATGGATATTCACACGGACCCAGTTGTCCTGTAACTCAATTTTACAACATGGGAAATATTGATAGTTCTCATCCAGACTATAAAGAACACTTCAGTAAGAAATGTAGTGAGAAAAAACAGAACCTTAGTTCTTCAGGATTAGGGGATAATAACTTGAATTATATAACCATGGATGGGAGGATTCTTTATGATCTTCAAAAAGAAATACAAAAAGGTCACAATCTTGAGTCTTATAAACTTGATGATGTAGCATCTCATTTTATCCGAGGTAATATTTCTGATATCACATATAACAGAAGAATTAAAGTTTCTCGTTTGAAAACATCTGATATTGGAAATCTTAAAGTGGGTGATTATATCTCTCTCAGGTATCACAGTAATATTGGTGAAAAACTATATAATAATGGAGAGAAGTTATACATAAAACATATTATTTACCCCGATGAAGATGATCATAATAAAATTTATGAGATCCATGTAACAAGTAAAATTAAGAGTTGGTCTTCAGAAACAAAATCTGAGGGAATCTTCAAATATGAGTGGTGTCTTAATAAGGATGATGTATCACCCAAAGATATATTTGAGAAACATCAAAAAGGCACAGCTAGAGACAGAGCTGATATTGCGAAGTATTGTATTCAAGATTGTGAACTTTGTATTAATCTATCACTAAGTCTTGAGATTATTACAAATGGTGTCTCTATGGCAAATGTCTGTTTCGTCCCTTTATCTTATATCTATCTTAGAGGTCAGGGAGCAAAAGTATATTCAATCGTTGTTAAAGAATGTGAGAATCAAGGTGTTATGATACCTACTCTCAAAAGACTCACCAAACCATATGATTACACTAAATTCTTCTTGGAAAATGGGAGAGATGCGACAAAAGAAATATTGAAGAAAGAGACATATATTAATAGATACTCTAAAAAATATACAAAAAAGAAAAAAGAGGATCTAATAGGAGAGTTACTTTCTAATAATAAAGAGTTTCTATTAGAATTAGAATATGAAGAGGGGTGTAAAACATATAAATCTGAAAATGAATCTTACAAAGATTATCTAGTATTTGTATTGGAATATACTGACGATATGGAAAAACTCGAAGAATATGAAGAAAAAATGGAGATCTATAATAGTGAATATGAACAATTCAAAGAAGATAAGAAACATAATATTAGAACTGATAGACCTAAAAAACCAAAAGAACCTAGACAACTTCCTTATAAAGATTATCAGATTGAAGATAGACTCGATGAAATAGAAAATCCACCACCCAGAGAGGGTTATGAAGGAGCAATTGTTCTTGAACCTAAACCCGGTATATATCTCGATGATCCTGTATCAGTTTTAGACTATGCTTCTCTTTATCCCTCATCTATCATTGAAAAGAATCTATCTCATGAAACTCTTATTGAAGATCCCAAATATTTGAAGTATATAGATTATGAAACAATTGAATATGATAATTATGAATATATTGAAAAGGGTAAAACTATTAAGAAAGTTATTAATGAAGATAAGAAAAAGATAGTCTGTTATTTCAAGAAAAAAGATGAAGATAAACCACTCGGTATTATCCCCACTGTATTAAATCATCTTCTAACACAGAGAAAAAGTGCAAAAAAGATGCTCAAGAATGAACCAGATGAGTTTAAGAAAAAGGTTTGGGATGGTCTACAGTTAGCTTATAAAGTTACAGCTAATTCTGTTTATGGTCAAATGGGAGCAAGGACAAGTCCCATCTACAAGAATAAGATCGCAGCATGTACAACTTCTATCGGTCGTAGCAGGATAGATGATGCTTCAAGAGGAGTAGTTGAATGGGCAAAAGATAGAGGCATTCCTGAACCTGAAGTAATTTATGGTGATACAGATTCAGTATTCGTTAAGTTTTCAAGAATTAAAGATGGTAAACTTCTTGAAGGTAAAGAAGCCCTAGAGTGGTGTATAAAATGTGGTGATGAAGCTGGTCAGTGGATTACCGATAAAATTATGCACGACCCTCAAGTATTAGAATATGAGAAAACTTTCTATCCTTTCATTCTTATTTCTAAGAAAAGATATATTGGAGATAAATATGAGTTTAATCCTAATAAATGCTCAAGGACATCTATGGGGATCGTTATGAAAAGAAGAGATAATGCTCCTATTGTGAAGCATGTCTTTGGAAACATGATTGAAAAGATTATGGTTGAGAAAGATTTTGATGGAGCTTTAAAGTGGATCCAGAATACTCTTGAAGAAATTAGAGGAGGTAAACTTCATATGAATGAATATATTATCACAAAATCTTTAAGAGGATATTACAAAAATCCTAGTCAAATAGCACATAAAGTTCTTGCCGATAGAATCGCAATTAGAGATCCTGGTAATAAACCAAAAGCTAGTGATCGTATACCCTTCGTATACTTCAAGCTTCCTAAGAATCTTACTGAAGAAGTTATACAACTTAAGAATGGTAAAACACGTATTAAAAAGAAGAAAGTCCTTCAGGGTGAGAAGATTGAACTTCCAAGTTATGTTATAGAGAAAGGTTTGGAATTAGATTTTGAACACTATATTCAGAATCAGGTTAAAAATCCTGTGAAACAAGTTTTAGAACTTAAATATTCTGAAGATGATACAGAAAATCTAAAGAAACTTGAAGAATTATTCTACAGCAGTGGTATTTCCGTGTGAATCTAATATCCTAGTTATCAACATCTTGTATTCAGCTTTATCATCTGTAGCCATTTTCGAACTGTTGATATCTTTGAGAAAATCAACAACGGCACTAAAAAGTTCATGAATGAATTCCGTCCTCATTCGACATATTTGATTGCGATTTGGAAGATTCAAATTATCCACAATAGAATGAAATCTATCGAAAATACTTCTGATTGGTGCACCTTCTGAACTAATTGGTTTTATTTGATTTTTGAGATCTTCCAGGAGACCTCCAAACTTGGAAAATCTGATAGTGTAAAAACCTTTTTCGCAACACACAAACTGTTCATCTTTCATCCAATATAATGAACTATGCTTTGTTCTTATGGATGTATCTTCAATTTTTGTTAATAAAGGGTATCTAGTTGGCGTCCACATTTGGGTGTTGTCAGAGCAATCTTTTGAGAACATCCCCCCTCCCTTATTTCTCTTTCTAGTTTTCTTATTTTTCTTACGATTGTAAGACCTCTTGTGATATTTCCTAGATTTATGAGATTTTCTCATTTTTGTATATTTCCTAGATTTATGAGATTTTCTCATTTTTGTATATTTTTTCTCTTTTTTATTATTCATTATATAATATATTATATTTTTTTATAAACTATATATAAATGAACGGTAGTCTTATGTTTGGTGGTGGGAAAGTGAAAATGGGAGATTTGACTGATGTTCATCCATTCAAGATTTTTTTAGCGATTATTCTTTTTATTACACTTAAGGTTCTTGTTGTTCAGTATTCTTACAATTCAGCAGCACCTGTGTTTATCAAGAACTTTGGAGGAGATTTGAGAGGTTTCAAGATGATCACTTTTGAACAAGCGTTGACTCTCATAATCTTTTTCATGTTCTTATTTTAATGAATAGATATTCTTAGTCAATTAAATATCCTTAGTCAATCAAATATCTTTAAAGAGTAATTTTTAGTTTATTATAAATCAATTTTTGTTTGATTTATTGTAAAGATTATAGTTAGTAGATAATTAATTAATTATCTTTAATTCGTTTAGTTCGATAATTCGTTTAGTTCGATAATTCGTTTAGTTCGATAATTCGTTTAGTTCGAGTATGCTAAGCCACCCATACCAGACATGATACGGAGGACATTGTAGTTCACAGCGAAGACCTTTGCGGTGGTGGAATCGGTACCCGTTTTGTCGCAGATAAGTTTAGCGTTGTCAATGCGAGAGAAGTTGCAAGTTCCCGATGGCTGGTGTTCCTCAGGCTTGAGAGCGAAAGAATACACATAAACAGGATTCACAAAGTCTGAGCAAACGGAACCCTGCTGCAAGCCGTTGGACGAGACATACCCACCCTCAATTGTCTGACCCAAATTGGTGCCAGGCACAGCAGAGTGATAATCAATACACTGTCTGAGAGAGAAATACTCCAGTGGCATTTCAGCAAAACGATCGTGACCATTAAGCTGGAGTCTCGCTTTTGACGCGATAGGCTCATTACTCGATGCTTTCATTAGAGAGTTTACACCGCCATCAGCCACACCAAAAGACCAGATGAGTTCTTTAACGGGATGATTAAAGTTCAGTCTTAAGTTCGCGCTCGTGCCGGTCAGTGCCTCGGTTTGCTCTTGAACCTGTTCAATAAGATATTCGTGCGAAACCTGAGCAAAACGACGACGCTCATCGGTGTCAAGGTATATGTAGTCACATAACACATCGAAATCAGAAGCGGTGCCAGAGCTCTTCCAGTCAAACTTAAGCTTGACCTCATGATACTGAAGAGCGATCAAAGGAAGAGCAAGACCCGGATTACGGCAGAACCAGAACTGAAGAGGAATCTGAGCCACAGTGACTTTACCGTTGCTGGCCGCTATCTCGACGCCGGTGTCAACGCCTGCATCACCAATAAGAGTACTAACCTCATATGCTCTTCCAGCTGGAGTAGAGAGATCTAACCAAGTAGCAAGCCACTGACCCGAGTGACGATCAATTCTCTGCCCACCAATTTCTAACTCTACCTGACTAAACCTAGAAAGTAAATTGTCTGTTCCGCTTGTCTTCATATTAACATAGACCTTGTGAACAAGATCACCATTGCGAGAGATAGTGACAGTAGAAGAAGCACCGTCGCTGGTATCAGATGAGCCATTCACCGTCTGCGAAATAGTCTCCATCGAGAAGTTGGTGTGTCTGCGGTAGACAACCTTGAAGAAAGTGATCTGGGGATTACCCGTAAGATAGATATCCTGAGCGCCATAGGCAACAAGCTGCATTAATCCTCCTCCCATAGTTTTTATACTATAGCATAGAAAAAAATTCTGGGAGATTAACAAAATAAACTTAAAGTTTTAAATATGTTTTTATTAAATATGAGTGGGAAAAAGGGCCTATCAAACTTAGGCAATACATGTTATATGAACTCTATTTTACAGTGTTTGAGTCATCTTCAAGTATTTCATCCAACTAATGATGAACTCTTAGAAGAATGTAAAAAATATCAAGGAAGAGAATCTTTTAAATTAATGAATGAATGGAATGAACTAGTTAATGAATTATGGTCTGAAGATTGTATTACAGTAAATCCTCGTGAGTTCTTGAAATGTTTTCTTTTGGAGGTTCGAGCAAAAGATAAATATTTTAATGGTTTTCATCAGAATGATATTGATGAGTTCTTAACTATTTTAATGGAGTTTCTTCACAACTCTTTAAAAAAAAAAGTTAATATTACTGTAAATGGTATTCCTAAAAATAAAACTGATGAAATAGCCATAGACTCTATAAAAGTATGGAAACAAACCTTTAAAGATGATTATTCACATATGATAAAAAAGTTTTATTCACAATACTTAATGGTCACAAGTTGCTCTGAATGTGACTATATTACAACTAATCATGATCCTGTTATGGTTTTAACTTTACCTATTCCTAAAAATGATTCAACTCTTGTTCAATGTTTAGATGATTATACAAAAATTGATAAATTAGATTGTGATAATTCATGGAAATGTGATAAATGTGGAAAACTCATATCTCCTGATAGAAAAATAATGTTATGGAATAGTTCTGATGTCTTAACTATTCTTTTAAAAAGATACGATAATACATTACGAAAAAATAATTCAAAAATCACTTTTGATGAATTATTAGATATTTCAAAATATAATATCAATTATCAGAGTAATTCATCTCTTTATAGTTTATCTGGTATTTCTATACAATCAGGAAGTTTACATGGAGGACATTATTATGCTGCGTGTAAAAATATAAGAGATGGTAAATGGTATTTATATGATGATAGTAACGTTACAGAATGTTCATTAGAAAGAGTTCTTAATGAAAATCCATATTGTTTGTTTTATGAAAGAATTAATGAATAGTTTTATATTTTAACCCATTTCTTAACAGATCTTATTTTTTTTAAAATATAAAGAGAATCATCATCATCTCTTATAATTATACCTGGTTCGGTACATTTAGAGCATCTCATTTTACCAGTATCTTTCTCCACTATTACTTGAGAATTACCACAATTACAATTTTTATTCTTATCTTTAGAACCTTTTGAAAAAACTCTGCGTTTCAGTCTTTTTTTTGTATTTACTCTTTTTTTCATTTTGGATCTTTTCATTTTGGATCGTTTCATTTTTGCGATTTCATCAAATGGTATAAAACCACCATATTGTTTCATTAATAATTTATATTCTTTGTTCATCTATATTCTGATAGAAATTATTTTCATCATAATCATCTGGTTCTAATACTTCTTCGCAAATATAATGATTCGAAATAAAATCCAATAATTTATCATATGTCTTATACTTGAATATATCTGTTAAATAATAATCATCCATTTCTACTAATTCTTTAAATAATTCAGATAAATCTTGAGAATATAATTGATCTATCCAATCGTAATTGTTATCAAAATGAACATTTAAAATTTCATTTTTGTAATAATATTTATAAATATACTCTAAAAAGCTAACTCTTAAAGATTCATCATCACATCCCTGAATTAATTCAGTAGATTTTAAATAATTTAATAACTTAAAGAACATATCATCTAAAATATCATTTCTTGTA
>Ga0206126_10002898_pt1 | contig 17921 bp, 19 predicted proteins | sample Helgoland_Spring_5_FD_148621 | JGI IMG/M metagenome (GOLD analysis project Ga0206126, IMG submission 148621) | Pelagic subsurface seawater microbial communities from Kabeltonne, Helgoland, North Sea - Helgoland_Spring_Bloom_20160412_1 | ecosystem: Environmental > Aquatic > Marine > Epipelagic ...
GAATCTTTGGTTGAACAGTCCAAACTATTTCTTTAACTGGATGATTAAATTTGAATTTAATATTGCTTTGTGTAGTTCCAGTTGAAACAGTCGCCTGTTTTCTTTGAACTTGTTCTATAAGATATTCGTGTTGAACTTGAGAGAATCTGCGTCTTTCTGCTGAATCCAGGAAAATATAATCAGTGTACAAGAATACATTACCCAATTCAGGTTTTGTTGAAAAAACATCCTGACCTATAGAGTTATTGTAACTATTTGTAGTTGAATTGTCTTGTTTAGTAGCCCAGATACAGTCATCCAATCCTCTAAATTTAACACTCATCTTTACATCGTGATGTTGAAGTGATATAATTGGTAGTGCTAATCCAGGATGTCTATTAAACCAAAACTGAAGTGGTATATAAAGTGTATATTCATCAGTTTTTTTACTACTAGCACTAAAATTACAACTCTGTATCTGTGTTAATTTAGGGACATTTCCCACCATTTCAGCATAGGCAGAACCTTTCTCAGAGGTTTGTGTTAATTCATTCCATACGTGGAGCCAGTCACCATAGTGTATGTCTATCTGCTGACCACCAATAGTTAATTCTACGTGTTCGATTAGAATGTGTCCTAACCAATTTAACCAACGGAATGCTATATATTCACCGCTTTCGCCTGATGTACCTACAATCAAATCTACGGCAGGAATTGTTATCTGAAGATATTGCTTATGGATTAAATCACCACTTCTATCAATGACTGTAGAGATTTCATTTCCAAAATTTGTAGTTCCATTAAATATATTTTTGATTGATTCGATAGCAAAGTTAGTGTGTCTTCTATAAACGCTCTTAAAGAACGTAATTTGTGGATTTCCAGTTAAGTACATGTCCTGGGAACCATATGCGACTAATTGTATAAGACCTCCTCCCATTTGTAATATATATTATAAAATAATATAATATTCTTTAAGTTATATACTTAAAGATTTTTTTAATTTAATTTTTATTACTTGACTTAAGTATGTCGTTCAAAACGAAAAATAAGAAAAAACTAGTTGTTGATACTAGAGTCACCCTACAAGCTAAGCATGAGTTAAAAGTGTCTTATTTTAATGAAAAGAGAGAAACTAAAAATACCCTGAATAGAGATTTGGAAATTCTAGAAAATAGATTAAGAGAATATACTCCTGAAAAAACTAACGATTTTAATATAGATAAGAAAATGGAGTTGATAGACGAAATAAATGATTTAAAAAAAAGTATAAGTGAAATAGAAAGTAACCGTGAAGAAATAGATTACTTACTAGATACTGGGAATATACTGTTTAATTATGCCGATAATGGCAATAAAAAAAATACTCCAAAAATGAAAAAGAAAAAATCGAATGAAGGAGATTTGAGGAAAGTTATTGCTAAAAAATCAGTAATGGAGTATTTTTCACGATATAAAGAAAAAACATCAAAACCGGAGGAATCAGTAAAAGAACCTGAAACAAAGTATAAAAGTAAAGCAAAAATGTATGAAGATTACCTATTATTGACCGATGAAAATTTCGAAAATTTAAATATTGAAAAAAACCAAACAATTGACATTTGTCAGAAATGTGGAGTTGAAAAGACTTTGTATATGAGTGAAGGTAAAATGATTTGTAATAAATGTGGTGATGAATCTTTTATATTAATAGACTCAGATAAACCTAGTTACAAAGAACCTCCTAGAGAAATAAGTTATTTTGCGTATAAGCGTATAAACCATTTTAATGAATGGTTAGCACAGTTTCAAGCAAAAGAATCTACTGATATTCCCCAAGAAGTATATAACCAAATTATTTCAGAGTTGAAAAAAGAAAGAATAGAGGATATGAAGAGTCTAACACCACCAAAACTTAGAGAAATATTAAAGAAATTAAAGAAGAATAAATACTATGAACATGTTCCTCATATAATAAATAGACTAAACGGGGAACCACCACCAACTATTTCTAGAGAAACAGAGGAAGAATTACGAAGAATGTTCAAAGAAATCCAGATTCCGTTTCATAAATTTTGTCCAAAGAGTAGAAAAAACTTTTTAAGTTACAGTTATGTTCTTCATAAGTTTGTTCAATTACTTGAATTAGATGAATTCATTGAATGTTTCATTCTATTAAAGAGTCGCGAAAAATTACATCAACAAGATCAGATTTGGAAAGATATATGTAATTATTTGAAATGGGAATTTATTCCTAGTGTTTAATTATTTTATTTTTTTTATTAGAATAAATAAAATGGATTTTAGTCAAATCATAAATATACAAAAAAATGAAAACAATAAATGTGTAGTTTTTAGCATTTTTGCTGGATATTTTACAAAAAGAAAGAATGGTGATTATGATGATTTTATTGAATATATTGACAAGGCTATGAATACTTGTGTTACCACTTCTGAGAAATTATATAATACTAGAGAGATTGTGTTATATGTTGATTTGAAAAAGACATACATAAAAAATATGGATACAGGAATGTTTAAAAAATTAATTCCTTTTTTTGAAGATAAATATCCAGATTGTATAAATAAGATAGTAATAACAAACATTCCCGGATTTTTCAAGATTTGTTACAATATTGTGAAAGTATTTATTCACAAAGATACTAGAAAAAAGATATTTTTTGAGAAAAAGATTAAACAAGGTGATGATACTAGTGTTACATTCTCTAATAACTTAGAAGATTTAGAATTATTATAATTATCTACTTTGTTTTTATATAAATTGTTGGAGAAATCATGTCTAACACAGCAAATACTGTAGAAGCTACTATTCCTATATAAAATGCTTCCATTTGAGAAACGTTCGCTTTTATTATCATTTTAGCACTAAAAGCTACAAGTAGAGTTAAAATAGAATACTTTACTAGGCGTCTTAAAACTTCACGATGATTAACACGCATTTATAATATAATTAGAAATTAAATCACTTAAAGCATTTTTTTATATATTTAAATATCCACAATATAAATGACCAGTAAAAACACAATCCCAACAGCAGAAGAAGATTACCTTGAGGTAGATGATAGAATTGGAGGACAAAACTATGTTTGTATTTCATTCGTATCACCCGAAGACGTCTTAAAACAGAAAGAGTTTTATCTTTTCCATCGTTTTATGACACAGGTTTGTGGTGAGGTAGAATTTGCCTTAGACCAGAAATTAAAACCACCTGAAGGTTCTACAGAAGAAGCAAAAGCTGAATATGCTGGTATTAATACTAAATTTGTAGAAGCTACTAAAACTGAGTTAAGAAACTTCATTCGAGAAACCTATGATGGATTCAAAGGAAAATATGAAGATTTTAAATACAAACACGGTGAAAAATTAGATGAGGAATACAACAAAGAGTGTGACTTCAAAACAAATGTTCGTGGTGTTAAAGTAAGAGGTGTTTTCGATACATATGGTGAGGCAGAAAGAAGAGCTAAAAGACTTCAGGCAAAAGACCGAAGTTTCCACGTATTCGTAGGACAGATGGGATATTGGTTACCATGGGACCCTTGCGCTGATAAGGTAGCAAATGAAGAATACCTAGAAGAAGAGTTGAACACTCTAATGAAAGAGTATAAGTCGAACGAAGTCCGTAAAGACCTCTTCTATGAAGAACAAAAACGCGAAAAACAACAGGATGCTCTAAGGGAAAAAATGGCTGCTGATGAAGCTAAGAAAAAAGCCGAAACAGAAGTGTCACTCGATAATGCCGAACAGGTTTCACAAACAGTAGATTCATTAGAAACAGAAGACCCATGGATGAAGTCTAAATTTGTTGAAGCTCCAGCAAATACCGAAACCGCCGAGACTGAAGCTGCCGAAGCTGCCACTGAAACAGCTGTTAAAGAAATCTAAGTATATTTAAATGAAGACTATCGCAATTTTTTTCTTTGTAATTTTATTAGTTTATTCAATAGTAAATTATAAATTCTATGATTTTAACAAAAGAGAAACTATTTATTCAGTAGAATATCGTCCTATTCCTTACTCGGCACACGATATGTTAAATGAAAACAACATAAATTCGCAGGTGAATACATTCAGTAGCACAGCGTACGCAGATTTATATACTCCAGAATCTGTGCCTGAATAATTAAAATATATAATCCATAAAAAAATGTAGGAATTATAATAATGAAAGCATTAACACTATTTCTTTTTATATTAGGAGTAACCATGCTAACAATAGGTTATATGGATATTTATTTGAAATCACAGAAAGCAGACCGACAAATTGAATACAGATTTGTACCAAGAGACGTATTCACTGAAATTTCAAGCACACAGCCTTTATATAATGACCTTTTCTCCGGCGAAGACCCAATTAGAGCACGGGGAAATTTAACCAGTAATTTAGTTTAATTTCTAGGATTATTATATATTAATGCCAAGTTTTAATTTTAATAAATTTATTGGATATGGAAAAAAAAATAGTTTTAATAAATTACAAGAGGAATATAATTTAGTCACTGAATCTTTGAAAAAACCTATTTCTCCAAGAACTAAAAGACGTCTTACTGCTAAAGAACATGAGTTAGCAGAGAAACTTAATAAAAAATTTGAATCAATGTTATTAAAACTGGATATAATGAGTCGTTTTCCATCTCCTAAGACTCAAAAGAGAATTATTAGTGATTATCAACACAAAAAAAGAAAAGAAGAAATATTAAGTAAATTTCCTTCTTCTGAAACTCAAAAGAAAATTATTCAAAAATATTACCAACAAAAATTAAATGAGGAAATATTAAGTCGTTTCCCATCCCCAGAAACTCAAAAACAAAAAATAGATATTTTTCTTAAAGAACAAGAGGCTAAACAACGTAAAGCACTAGAAGCATTAAGAAATGCTAATTCATTAACAGCAAAATCATTAGCAGAGTTTGGTAAAGTATTAGCACCTAGTTCAGTTAGAAAAACTTTAAAAAAAAAAAAATCAAGCAAGGGTGGAGCATTACGTAAGAAGTCACGTAAAGTAAGAAAATCTCGAAAAAACTAAAATCCTTTTTTTACATTAATTAATGGACCGCGTTTCCTACTACTATTAACAATTTCTTCATTTTCATTTTCAGGACTAGCACCAGTTACACCTGGTTTATAGTTTTTATTGTGTGCCATCCAGAAATCAGAGGCACCTATACGGAATTCAGGATGAGCAGATGCTTTATACCAGAAGACTTGGTCCTCTAATTTGTTACTCTTAGCATTGTTGTGAATTACTAGGCATTCATAGTTTTCAGTACAGGCATCCATAACTTGAGCAAATATATCATAACTGGGAAACATACCAGCATAGTGTTCATAGAGTCTTTTTCTATTAGACACAAAATTTTCTCTAAGAATAAAAACATAATCAATATTCGTTCTTAAATTAGGTGGAACACCTAGGGCATACTGCATAGTAATTATAAAAAGTATTTTCCAGTGACGACCATTCATAAAAAGACTACGAATATTAGTATCTCTAATCCATGAATTATCATAGAGACAATCATCCAATATAAGAAATGCCCTTGGATCCACCATCGATTTTCCATAATTATCGTTGTCTGCTTTTATTTTTTGAATTACCATTTTTTGTCGTTTTAAAGTATTTGCTACAATCTCTGGTGTATATTGGTCGTGTATGAAAAGACTTGGAACTATATCTCCATAAAAGGTGTTAGCAGCTTCAGTTCCACTAATTACTGTGCCTATAGGGACTTGTCTATGATGCCATAAAAGGTCCTTAACAAGAAAAGATTTACCTGTTTCACGTTTTCCTATAAACACACATACTTTGTCTGGTGTAATGCTTCTAATATCGAATTTTCTCAGATTTAAATTCATAAATTCCGGTATAATCTAAACAATAAAATTTTTATGTAAACTACACGAGTTTTTATTTAAAGATTAATACAAGACAATTCAATATCAATATAAATGAAACCTAGAGTAATTAAAATACCTGAAAAAGAAGTTAATACTCTTCAACAGAGTTTAGCTGAAACACTAGGATTAGAGAATTTTCAACTGTATTTTCCGGCACTTTCGCTTTGGTTTAATTATTATAATAATGATAGTTACAGACTTTTTACTCTTAATAGTGAATATTTACTCAATTCTATTAAAGAACCATTAGAGAATGAATTTCAGGATACTTATATTAAACATATGTTTGATGCCTCTATAATTCATAATAAAACTGGAGATAAATCACAAGCACCGATATTTATTAAAATGAATCCTATTTTGGATGTAATTAGTTATTTGAAAAATGATTACAATGTAAATCATACCGAAACTCCTAATATATTTAACTTCGTCACAAATAATAAAATTAATAGCTATCATAACACAGCATATATTGATAACTTTTTTACATATATTGGAAGTAAATATGGTGAAAACGACTTATGTCCTACATTTCCTAAGTATTATGGAGGTTTTATTGGAGTAACTGATAAATATGAGTTTGATTTATCCGAGGAATATGATGATATAAAAGACTCGAATTGGTTTACTAAGAATTTAGATAAATTATACAAGATGCGTATTGTTGAGATTGAAACAGAACTAGATGAAAAAATTGTATTCGATGATTCACCTACTAATTTGAATGGGTCTAGTTCTAGTAATGAATTAGGAAACGAAGGAAACGAAGTAAACGAAGGAAACGAAGGAAACGAAGTAAACGAAGATTATGTAGAAAACCTTGATGATGTATTATCTGATGGAGAATGGCAAACAGAGAGTTCTAATTCTTGTGAAAATTCTGGCACAGAAAGCGAAACAAACTCAATTATTAGTCTTAATGGTAGTATTGATATAGATACTGAAATAAACAAAGTGTATTATTGCCAATTCAAAAGATATCCCGTTCAACTAGTTGCTATGGAAAAGATGGAATACACTCTTGAGAATTTAGTAGAAGACCTAGAATATTCTATATCAGAGGATGAGTGGTTCTCTATACTTTTCCAAGTATGTTTTGGATTAAGTGTTGCTTACAAGCGGAATAGATTCGTTCATAATGATCTCCATTGTAGTAATATTATGTTCACTAAAACAGACAAGGAATTCCTTTACTACAAATTTAAATCTAAGGTCTATAGAATTCCTACATATGGAAGAATAACTAAAATTATTGATTTTGGGAGAGCTACATTCGAGGTTGATGGAAATCTTTTCTTCAGTGATGTGTTCCGTAAAAATGGTGATGCTGAAGGACAATATTCATTTCCATATAATAACAAGTTACGAGACTGTAAAATTAAACCAAATCCTAGTTTTGATTTGTGTAGATTAACAAAAACTATTATAGATTATGTAGAACCAGATGGTGATGTGTATCGTCTTCTGGAATTATGGAGTAGAGATAAATACGGCAATAGTCTTCTAGAGCATGATGATGATTTTGATTTGTATAGAATAATAGCAAAGAATGTTAGAAGTGCGGTTCCAGTAAAACAATTGGAGAAGAAGGTATTCCAAAGATTTATTTCACCCGAGGAGGAAATACCTGATGGAGAAGTCTTATACAAATATTAATTAAAAATTGGGGTCACCAATATTGACATTGTTGAGGTCTATCTCAGATAATTCAGTAGGTCTTGACATTGACATCGGCATTTGTGGAACATTTGATGGTTGTGCTCTCATTTGTACCATAGGATGGTTTGGTGCTCTATATGCTCCACCGCCCATACCATTACTCATTTTAGGCGGTAATGGAAGACTAAAGTTCTTAGTTTTGAAGAATAGTATTCCTAGAGTTATACTGAAAACTGCTAAAAATATTTTTACATATGATAAGAAATTGACTCGTTCAGTATTTACTGAAGCATTTCTCTTACGGTCCACAAAAACAAAAATAGTTACTGCTAACCCTGCTAAAAGTGATAAAATGTAGTTGTTTTCGAAATAATTCATTTTATATGATTTTTTATAGAAAATAAAAAGGGATTATGAACTCATTAATTATTCAAGGTCTTCTTCTACCGAATCATTAAAAAAACTGAACCCCTTTTTATTTTTAAGAGCGCGTTTCTTTTCAATATCTTCATCACTTAATGAGTTTTTAGTATCTAAGAGAATTGTTTTAACTTCTTCATCTGCTAATTCAATACCATTTGGTTTAGAAAGAACATCGTGTCTTTCGTTCAAATTAAGTTTTTTAACTTGTTCAGTTCCTAAGTCAGTTCCTAAGTCAGTTCCTAAATCAGTTCCTAAATCAGTTCCTAAGTCAGTTCCTAAGTCTACTTCAGTTGATAAATCAATATCTAAGTCTAAGTCTAATCCACCAAAGTCTTCACTTTCTAAATCTGATTCTAAATGCTCTACAGAATATTCTGGTGGAGCCACTGGTTCTACTACTGGTTCTACTACTGGTTCTACTACTGGTTCTACTACTGATAATTGTTCTTCTACTGGTTCTTCTACTGATAATTGTTCTTCTACTGATAATTGTTCTACTACCGGTTCTACTACTGATAATTTTTCTACTACTGGTTCTTCTAATAATGGTTCTTCTACTGATAATTGTTCTACTGCTGGTTCTTCTTTTGCTTTAACACTGTTTTCTATTTCAGTTTTTACTAGTTCTTTAATATCCATGCTTAAATCAGATAGCTTAGGTGTTTCATCTGTAACTTCTTCTGGAGTTGGAACGGATTCTACTTCTTCTTCTCGGGCTACGTAATCATTTCCTAGGTATTCTTGAAGAATATGTTTCACTGGTAATTGTTTTCTAATAGTGTTTTCAATAGATTTTTCAATAATAATTTCCGATTCGTTTCTATTACGTTGATATTCATATCTACCAGCAGTATCGTCCATAAGATAGGGCACTTTATAGAAAATTCGGGCAATATCAATATAACACTGGTGGATAAAGTGGTCAGTTTTAGGTATTTTAAGATTAATTTGTTTTTTATTCTTTGAAAAGTTAATACTGGTAAGGACACGTGTATGACTTACGAATACTGCTGTTATTAATTCTTCAATCCAGTCACATTTTGACTCGGTTAATAGAGTTTCGCATTCTCCAAGTATGACCTCTTGATTCCATTTAGGTACCTCCTCTAATTTTCCCTGAAAATCAGTTAATAATCCGCTAGTATCACCACTTTCCTGGCATTTTTTACGGCATTCGATAAAGAGTTTTCTTATTCCTTGATATATACCACCTCTTAATGTATTCACTAACTGTTTAGTATATTCAGTTTTAGCATCTACAATAACTGCAAAATTTCCCTCTTCCATTGTTTTTTACTTATCAATAGAAAATTTAATCAATCAAACAACGCATTTTAATTAAATTTAAATTAGAAATAGAATTAAGCATAAGCGTAACTGCTTAAACTATGAGTATATGGATTTTCTTTATAGGCATTAAGAATATCTGGATTAATTAAATCTTGCTGGACATCATTTGATAGATTTACACGCATGTTAGTAAATAATTTACCTTCATTAGTTGGTGTTTTTTGATATACTGATGATTTCTCAACTCTTTCAGCATTAACACCACTCATCTGTCGTTTTTGAAGAACATTCATTACTTCTTTACCATTCCAAATCTTTACATTTGAACCCATTGGTTTTCTTCCCTTTGCTATACTCTGTTTATTCAAATTGAGACGAGAATTTCGTTCAGCACTATCGTTTCTTTGTCCTTCCGTGCGCCCACTACCAGCAATACCAGTGTATTCATAGTCACTAGTGAATTGTTTCTGTGTGGCAGGAGCTTCTGCTGGGTCTACCTGATAACCGGCACCTTTTTCATATGTAGCTACTCCACGATAGTCAGTATGTTCAGTAGTTTCACGAGTTGTGCGTTTAGCTTCATCTTGGTTTCTAGATTCCATTTTACTTGGAACATTGGCACCAGTTGAATTGGTTTCATAATCTACAGAATCTAGTGTATTCCTAATAGTAATTTTAGGTGCTGTATCATAATCATAAACACGGTTTCTAGTTGTAGCTACACCAATATTACCTTCGTGACTATTGTTTTCTGTAGTTTCTTTAATAGTAGTTCTGGCTACATCATTTGGGTCATATACTGTAAGACGTTCAGGACCCTTAATGTTTCCTTCGTGTTCATTGTGAATAGTTGTTTCTTTAATAGTAGTTCGTGCGACATCATTTACGTCATAAACGGTTTGTTTCTTAGGAATCTGAGCATTCATATTTCCTTCAGGTCTAGCATTTCCTATAGTATTTTCCTTTTTGGTTGCTCTCATTAAATCAAGAATTGGTGCTGAAATGCTTTTTACAACACTACCAACATTACTATTATGAATGTTGTCTCTTGTAGTGTCACGCTCATTAGGTCCCGCTACAAAACTGTGTTTGCCATAGTCAGCAGTTTCTGCTTCTGTTTCCCATTTATGATTCATTTTAACATTTCTTATACCTGAATTTTCATAGACATTTCTACGAGATTCCTGGGTAGTTTCAATTGTTCTTGGTGCTAAAGTTGACCCACCAGCATGACCAAATTCAGGTCTGCTTTGTTTCTTTCCTTTATCGGGTGCTTCAAATTGTTCTCTAGCCGCAAATTTAATCATTTGACCAGTGGTTTTGAGTAAATCGGCAAGAGTTTGGTGGAATGCCTTTTCTGGGCGATGTTTTGATACTTGAGATACTGCTTCTCTTTTGGCGATTTTACTACCTGCCTTAACTGGTGTTGTATAAGTAATCTGCTGTTTTACCCTAAGGTCATCAATATTCTTGAATCTTGCTCTAGCGATATCACCAGCTTCAAATTGGTGAAATCCACCCTGACCTTTTATTCCTGAACCTTTGGACATTAAACCTGGAGCTACACGGATTTCTCCTGTGGGTCTCTCATTGGTGCGATATCTACTTTTATTGTATCTTTCCTGAAGAGTATCAGTTGAAATAGGTGTTCCATTTACAAAACTGAAATTTTTAGTAGGTTTCCAAAAAGGCTTGGTTTCCTGTTTCTTTATTTGGACATCTTTATCTATACCAGTATGTTTTGCTAATTTATTTGAATATGATTCTAAATTAGTGCTTTGTGTTACTTTACCTCCAAAGTATGGAAGTACCTTTTTACCTGTATCGTCTTCTAAGAATTGCTCAACTGTAATTTTGGCACCAGTTAAAGGACTGGTAAGGAATTGTTCAGTTTCCTCAGTTTCTGGGTCACTCTGTTTTTTGTATGGAACTTTAATATTTTTAGCCTCTTCGTATGCCTTTTTTGTTTCGGGGTCTAAAAATTCTGTAAAACTTCTTGGAACGACTTGTTGGCATTTGCTAGTTTCCTTTTCTTTTTTCTCTATTTTTTTCTCTTTTGTTTTTGATTCTTTCTTTTCGGTTTCTTGCTTCTTATTATTTAGGAAACTACCAACTCCAAATAATGCTATGGCGAGATATAATTCAATCATTATCGCTTATATAAATTATATTATATTTTAATTTACGTAAAAATACTTAAAAACGACCACGGTTATAAACACTAGACATGACTTCATATGAAGAGATAATAAACTATCGTAAAGCAAATACATTAAAACCAAACGAAAGTCTCGATTTAATCTTTAAAAAAATAGCTGAAAATATTATTGTATCAGCTAAAACCACTGAGAAAGAACCACAAAAGAGTTGGAGAGCAGAGAAACCCGCGTTTCTCAAAAAAGTATCACAAAACAAAGATGATATACTTACTGCTGATATTAATACTATGTTAAACAAAATGAGTCCAAAGAATTTTGAAACAATTACAGGTTCTATCATTGAAATTCTTTCAAAGAATCGTGATAATATTAAGTTTTTCGAATTTACTATTGAAAATATTTTTATGAAGGCAGTTACACAAAGTGTTTACTGTAAGCACTATACTCAATTTATTAAAATGCTATTTGAACAAGAGTTTAATGTAGAAGACATTTTGATGGAGAAATGCGATAAATTCAAACACATTTTAAAGGAAGAAGAAGACACCTCGAGAAGTTATAGCAAACAAGTTACTACAGAAAATTACAGTAAATTCTGTAAAGACTTAAAAGACAAAAATTTTAAGAGAGGATATTCGCAATTTGTAGGTGAAATGTATAATAAGAAACTAATTTCACGAGCAATTGTAGCAGAAAACATTGAAATTTGTGTTTCTAATGTAAAGAAATACCTAGAAACAGACCCAAAGGGTGCTTCAGTAGAGGATAATGTTATTTGTCTTATTTCATTGATGACTACTTTAGAAGATAAAGATATAGTTACTGATTATAATGAACAACTTATAGAATTGAAGAAATCAGAAGGACTACCAAAGAGACTCATGTTTATGTTTTTGGACATATTAAATCCAAAAAAGAAGAAGTGATTTAATTCTCACAACATTTTAAATATAATTCAGTTACGGCTGAATCGTTTCCCATAATATCTACTAAAAGAGCATTTAATTTTTTTGTATAATTTTCGTTTAATTCTAATGCTTTATCAGGAGCCTTTATAGATTTCTTGTTTTTTCTCTCTAATTTAATGTTTCTAGTGATAAACGTTTAACAATTTTTACACCTTTGCGTCTTAGAGACTCTGGTAACCATTCTTTACCATGATTACTTCCGGATGAATCATATGCTGGAACTAATTTATTGAATAAAAAGTCATAGGCTTTTTGATACTTTCCTTTATCGTTTGAATATGATATTTGTATATAATTAAACTTATATTAAAAATATAAAGAACACTAGTATAATTATACTATTACTAATGCCTAACTTAAAATTATTTTTAGAAAATAACATCGGAGATTTAATTAAGATTACTATAACTGAACGAAAGGATAAAGGATTTGGAGCTATATATGTAATTCACAATGAAACAACAAACCAAATTGACTGTAGATATATAGAAGTAAGTAATCCAGCTTTTAATCCAGAATTATTAGAACAATTTAAAAAATTCGAAGAAGAAAACTCGTCCAGTATTATATATTTCATTTTAATAGAAGAAAAAGGTTGTGAAATTGTATTGTTTGACCTAGATAGTAGAAACAAAAAGTAGTTTTAATAGAATTAAAAATAGAATTAAAATAGTGTATAATTGTATAATATGAATAAAAAAATAATTATTCTAGTTTTAGTAACTGCTATAGTAGTAATGCTTGAATTAATATTTGTTTTTTTTAGGAACAACGAGGAAGGATTCACAAACTACTACAGATGTGAGAAGAGACCACTAGGAGGAATTTATAAAGAAATCTTAAATGAGGAAAGCATTAACTTGACACAAGATTTATCTGAATTCAATCTATATTATCCATGTGGATATAATGGAGTAGAGAAAGAATTAAGGGCTTTAGACCTAGGTGGAAAAACCGGACAGAATATATTTGGTATCTGTGGAAGCGATACTATCGCAAGTAAAAGTAGTCTTTGGAAAGTAGTTTCAGAGCATTATGGTCGTGAATTTGCCAGTAAATTAATTCCAGAGTCGTGGTTATTAAAAGACAATCGTGAATTCCCTCTTTTTAAAGAACAATTTACAGCGGATAAAATATATATATTAAAGAAAAATGTCCAGAGAAAAAAGGGTATAAAATTAACAAGTGATTTAGAAGAAGTAGAAAATGCCTATAAAAGTAAATATGTAATGGTTCAGGAAAAACATGATAGTATTATTATCAATAAGAGAAGACTTAATCTTAGAATATATGTCTTTGTAGTTTATAAAAATGGTAAAAAGAGTGTGTATATTCACGATTCGGCTAAGGTATTATATACTAGCAAAGACGTTGAAGAAAATTCCAGTTCAAATTCAGAAGAATTCGAAACACTTATTACAAATAGTTATGTAACAGACTTAGAAATATACAACAAAAATCCATTAACACTAAACAAGTTATTAGTTTATCTTGAAGAAAATCGTGGTGTAAACAGTGTTGCCTTGAAACGAAAAATTTATGATGTATTGAAAAATATTATGATAGCATTACTTCCTAGAGTATGTAATTGTAAAAATATGAGAGACCAAAATATGTACCAAATGTTTGGTGCTGATGTCTTAATAGATACAAAATTTAAACCATATGTATTAGAATTTAATAAGGGTCCAGATATGAAACATAAAGATGATGCCGACTATAAATTAAAGAAGAAGGTAATCTTTGATACATTTGAGAAAATTGGAGTTATTCAGGGTAAAGACAAGACATATGAGAATGGATATACGCAGATAATTTAAATTATTTTTTTATTAGTTTATAATAATGACTGAACAATATTTTTTTTATTACTGGTTGTTTAAAGTTCAATACCGAAGAATTTTAAATTATCGCCTTAATGAAAAAGAGGGTTTTACAGATATAGAAAATATTATTAGAAAACCTGAATTCATAAAATGTGTAAAATTACTTCTTAAATCGATGGATAAAATTCATGGAGTAAATGTTAATATACCCGCTAAAAAGTTTCTTTCAGCATTTATAATGCGTAAATTTCCGGATATGATTAATTATGATCCAGAAAGGCGCGATTTATCTTGTAAATTACATCATTGCTGTGAAAAATTAGTGTCACTATTTTTAAATTTGAACCATCACATAAAGAGGGTGGAATTTCTCATAACACTAGGTAGGTATAAAGTTTTATTCGATGTATTCAAAGAGCAAGACCGATTAGATATGTTAGAATCACTTATAATGACCCTTTTTGAATTAGAAAGAAATTATATAAATGCTGATGGTAAATATGACGCTGATACATTAAAATGTATAAAAGCGGAAATAAATAAGACAAATAAAAGAATTAAACAGTTTAATGGAATGGAAATTCTTTCTAAGTATCGACTACGCGAAGCTGAACTTCAAAAATCGGTTGAGAATAATATGAAGAAGGCATTTTGGGATATTTATAGACAAGAATTAGAGAAAGATACACCTAATTATGCTGTATTCATTCCTTTAATTGGAGAAGTAATAAACAACGTTGAAAGATGTGTTCCTAATAATGTAGATTTTTTGGAAGAATACACTGATGCCTTAGATTTACAATACATTACCGACTTAATAGAAGAGGATGTAATTGAACGAAAAGATTTGGATAAAATAGTCACAGTCACAATAGATACTATTAAACGTCTTCATTCTGCCATTAACGACAAGAACATTGAAGAATGGAGAGATAAATTAAAATTGGAAGAAGATTTATCAAAATACTTAATTGGATTTTTTCAGGAAACCTTCACTAGATTAGAGGTTATTCAAAGGGAACGAGATGAATTTTCACGAACACTTCGTAAATAACCATCATAATTATAGGTAGATTCGCACATTAATTCTATGTTGTCATTTCCAATATATTCTCTAAGTAAGTTTTGGCATATACTTTTCATAGTAATATCTATTTTTATATAAGTTTGAGTTGTGTATTTTACAATTAAATCGTCGTAACCATGCTGATAATTAGTTGGGTCTGCTCCAATGAGAATAAGACCAATTGCTTTATTTTCCCTCACCCAATTCACTAACTCGCGATATTTTAAAGTTAAACCAGTGTTCTCTAATTCACTTCGGTCTCCAAAGAATTGTACTAATACTTCTCGCAAATCTGTTATAGGATTATAACCCTCTATAAAACGTGCTCTACGTTTAACACCTAAAACAGCAGCCTTCATTGGATTTGTTAAATTATTAGCAAAATCAGGATTCATTTCTATTAATAAAATTAATTTAATACTTAAATATTATTTAAATAATTTAATTTCACCTAAAGTAAAAAATATATTTAATACAACGAGTAAGTATGTGTGGAATTATAGCATATTTTAGCAAAGATAAAGAAACTGAAGCATCAGAGACGCTTAGAACACATTTTCTTGAATTATCAAAGAGGATTCGTCACCGTGGTCCAGATTGGAATGGAGTTTGTCTAGCAAACGAAGGTAATGTATTAATTGGTCATGAGAGATTAAGCATAGTTTCACCTGAATCAGGAAGCCAACCTATTGTTTCTCAAGACTCCAATCAAATTTTAAGTGTCAATGGAGAGATTTATAATCACAAAAGTCTCTATTCCAGTGTCCTATTTGATAAATACATCAATAAATCAGGTAGTGATTGTGAAGTTATTATGCATTTGTATCGCGAATATGGTGCTTCAACAGCTAAGATGCTCGATGGTATTTATGGTTTTGTTCTTTATAACAAAGAATCAGGAGAAGTATTTATTGCTAGAGACCCAATTGGAATTATTCCTCTATATGTTGGTTGGACTAAAGCAGGAGATTTTATGGTTGCTAGTGAATGTAAATGTCTTATTGACGACTGTGAAAAGATTGAATTATTTCCACCTGGACATACATTAGTATTTAATTCAAATGACATTCCTACTTTCGAGAGTTTTACTAAAGATACTGTTAAGTTTTATGAACCTCTTTATAGTAATTCAGGATTCAACGAAAACGAAAACACTGAGACTACACTAGAAAGTGTAAGAAAATCACTAGAGGAAAGTGTAAGAAAGCGTTTAATGGCAGATGTTCCTTTTGGTGTTCTATTGAGTGGCGGACTTGATTCATCTCTTATTGCCAGTATAACAAGTCGTATTATTCGTGAAAAACCTGTTAATCACTGGGGACAAAATCTTCATAGTTTTTCAATAGGACTAGAGGGAGCTCCAGACCTTATTGCGGCTCGTGAAGTGGCAGATTTTCTTGGAACAATTCACCATGAATTTCATTTCACAATTCAAGATGGAATTGATGCCATTAGAGACCTAATCTGGCATTTGGAAACATATGATGTAACTACTATTAGAGCAAGCACACCTATGTACCTTCTTTCAAGAAAAGTTAAGAGTTTAGGTATAAAAATGGTTCTTAGTGGCGAGGGAGCCGATGAAGTATTTGGTGGTTATCTTTACTTTCATCAGGCACCTAATAGCGAAGAGTTCCATAATGAATGTTTAAAAAGAGTAGAAAATCTCCACCACTTTGATTGTCTGCGCGCTAACAAGAGCACAATGGCTTGGGGAGTCGAAGCACGTGTTCCTTTTCTTGACCAGAGTTTCTTGAATACTGTTATGACTATTAACCCTAAATTAAAATGCCGAGATAACAAAGAAAAATGGTGTTTGCGTGAGGCATTTAACACACCAGATGACCCATATCTTCCCGAAAATGTGTTGTGGAGACAGAAGGAACAATTCTCTGATGGTGTAGGTTATAGTTGGATTGACTCTCTTCGTGAATACTCAGAAACCCAGGTCACAAAAGAGGAATTTGAAGAGGCCAATAAAAACGATGAACATTTAAGAACAAGAGAAGCGGTATGGTATCGAAGGATATATGATTCACTATTCCCTAAGGAATTACCCATTAAAAGGTGGATTCCAAGGACAGATTGGGAAGGTGTTGGATATGATCCAAGTGGTCGAGCACAAGGAGCTCATGAAAATCGAAATTAATTAATATTTATTTCTCGTTTTATACTAGTAATGAGTGATTTAACAAGAAAAGATTTAGCAAATCTTAAAAAATTAATCAAAAATGTTGAAGAATTAATTAAATTAAATATTGATTTTAAAAACAGATTAGAAAGAAACAGTAGAAGAGATTTAAATATAACAAATTCTCTTTTAAAGAAGGCGAATGCGAAGGAGAAAAGTAAAAGAAAATCTCTTAGGAAAAAGAAAACCAAGAAAATTAATAGGGTTTAGTCCTTAATAATATCTATTTTACAAAACCATGTATTTTTAGAGTCTTCAGGCATTTCATTTACTAATTGAGGATTCTCTTCTATATAACTATTATTTTCTATTAATTTACCATCAAATGGTGCTTTGACACTATTTGATGCTTTTACACTTTCAACTATAACTATATCGTCTCCTTCATTAAATAATTCCCCTGGTTCAAAATTATATTCAATATAAACTAATTCTCCTAAACTATCGCTGGCATAATTA
>Ga0206126_10002902_pt1 | contig 17901 bp, 23 predicted proteins | sample Helgoland_Spring_5_FD_148621 | JGI IMG/M metagenome (GOLD analysis project Ga0206126, IMG submission 148621) | Pelagic subsurface seawater microbial communities from Kabeltonne, Helgoland, North Sea - Helgoland_Spring_Bloom_20160412_1 | ecosystem: Environmental > Aquatic > Marine > Epipelagic ...
AACTATGAACTGACATATATAGCTGTCTGATTTTTGTTTTTTGACCCATGCTGTGACATCATTCTCGTGAAGCATCAGCGAGATCTTGAATGCGTCATGTTGTTTCATTCATCTTTGTTCTGAGTTGCGTGAATGCAATCTTGTACTTGTTGAGATCTTTCACTTGTTTCTGTAAAGACTTCAACTGCTTCTCTGATTCTGCAAGTACGTCGTTGAGATCGTCAACGATGATTTTGTGACGCTCAAGTTCTTCACGCACGTTCAGAATTGCATTGTACTGATCGAACTTCTTCTCTTTGATTAGATCACTCGCGAAATCATACACAGCGCAATACAGATCAAAGTGCTTGAGACGCTGTTCAACGATGACGTGATACTTGTGTTCGTGTTGTCGTGTTGAATAGATGATTGTTGAATGATCCATATCAAAGCAGTCAGCGATCTGTGTTGTTGATCCCATGACGCGCATTGCTACAAACACAGCTTGACGTGCGTCAACAATCTCTCTGCGTCGTGTACGCAGAGAGATGTCGAGACCAAAGTTTTCTTGCACTGCCGCAATGATGATCTTTGATTCATACTTCATGATCAGAACGGTAGATCGTCATCACTGACGTTGTTGTCAAAAGCGTCAGATGCTGATGCTGTTGTTGCAGTTGGTGGTGCTGACGCTTGTTCTGGTGTCAACTCTGGTAAATCAGACCAGAATGCAGTGTCGTCAACTTGTTCTGAATCTAAGAGTTCAAGAACGAGAACTTTGTTTGCATAGCAAGTGAGTCCTTTTTTACCCGCCATTTCCCATGACTTGATCGTTGCTTGAATACGAAGTTTCGATCCGTTGCCGATCAGATCGTTGAAGATCTGCTTGTTTAAGTCATACACTTTCGGCGGGTTCTTTGACTTCAATCTCATTGTGTGCTGTTCGTACTTGAGAGATCCATCTTGACGCTTGATGTTGACGTGATCAAGAATCTTCATTGACTCGAGTTCTTTCTTTGAAGCGTCGTCAAGCGTCAACTCGACTTGATACTTCTCTGATAGTTTGTTCGGGCCGCTTCGCTCTGTGAGTTGCGCCCAGTTCGCTGTGCCAGATACTACGATCGTGACACCTTTTGAAAAATCAATCTTGCTCATTTTGTGATTGTTTGATTTCTGTTGTCGTCAAAGAAACTCGTGACGACTTCGAGTGTTTATTTGAATATGTATTCGATCACTTCATACAAAACGATCATTGCTGTGATCGCGAGAGTTGCGATCACTGAACATACTATGTAATAGAATGCATTCTCTTCTGCTGAGTATTGTCTTTTCATGTCGTTGTTTTATTTGATGTTGATCTTCTTTGTGCAAAATCTTGAAACAAGATCATAGTCGTCTGGGTTTTCACCGCGCTTGATCAGATCTTTCTTTCTGAGTTCTATGAATTCTGGCCATACTTCTAAGAATATACCGCGACCGTGCGTCAAGTTGTTTTGTAGTTTTCTGTGACGTTGTTGCTCTGCTTGTGTCATGTCGTTGTTCTTGTTTAGAAGAGAGCGACTCTCGTCGCTCTCTGTGTTGTTGTTATAATTGAAAGAGTTGTGCTTGTGACTGCATTCTCTTGATCTGTGCTGTGATTTTTGAGTATGTTCCGAAACAGCGTAGTGACATTAAGACCAGATCATTGTAAAATTTTCCGTCAAGAAAGCCGTACATTGCGTTGATGAACTCATCTTCACAATGCTTGATGTTGTTCGTCTTGTCTGTGATTCTGATTGTCTGAATCTCTCTGATCAAAAGAATGATACTCATTTTCTCGTTCGCTGTGATCGTTTCGTTGTTGAAGTAAATAGTTTCCATGTCGTTGTTGTTTTGTTGTTATTGTTATTACTGATGTAAATGTACGCCTTATTTTGATATAAACAAGCACTCACAAGAAAAACTTTCACATTTATTTGAAATTGAGTACAAATACCCAGAATCTTCGTATCTCTTACTGAAGCATGTGTCTGTGTGAGCGTGTGTGTGTTCACACACAAACACACAAACAGATGCAAAGAGATACAGAAACACATCGAGAATGTTTTTTTCCCATCTATATATATAGCGGGAGAACAAAACAATTCACAAGCATTGTTGATAACGATGAGACAAAAAAGAGCGCGATCAAATCAATGATCACGCTCAACAACAACAACAACACGTCAGAGAAACGTGCTGACTTTTAATGCTTGAATATATTCGAGAGTGTTTTCAATAAGAAGACAACAGCAAAGAGTGCGATCAGAGAAAAGATCATCAATCGAATATCTTCAAAGATAGATGTCTTTTCAGTCTTGATGTATCTGATCACTTCAACTTCTTTCTCGATCTTGATTGTGTCAGACAAACAAGTCGCTTCAATTCTGATCGTGTCATGTATCTTCTGAACTCTGATTCTGACGTTCTCAGAGACGATCTCACGCACTATCGTATCAGAAACAATGATTGTATCAGCAAGAATCTTTTCTTGCGTCACAATCGTTGTATCAAGGTTGACGATCGTGTCTTGCACAATGTTCGCATCTTTCTTCACTGCGCGACTCAGATGATACTGAGCAGAGCAACTCGAAAGCAGTGTCGCAACAATTATGATCCACAAGAATCGCATTCTTCTGGGTTTTCTAAGTTACAAGAAGGCTGTTCAGCGTTCTCAAGATCGTTGATGAAATCGTTGAATGAATCTTCCCAATCATTGTCGTGTGTGATATTCATTTTTTCACTTGCTTTGGATCTTTAGAAAAGAAGAGAGCGAATGCGACGCCGATAAAAGCACCGAATTCTGTGAGCGTTGCTTTCTCGAATGCTACGAGAAAAACGCCAGTGATGAAGATGATGAGACCGACTATTGTCGTCTTGATGTCTTTGAGTATTCTATCAATCATTTTTTTTGTATATTTGAATCGTTTGGTTTATAAGAAAGCGATCCGGCCCAAGAAAGGTCGCTCTCACTATTAGGTTTGGAAAGAGCGCGGTGTCAAAACTGCGCTCTTCTTTTTTAGCCTCTCTTGATGATGTCGATTTCGCGAGTCAAGAACTTGTTCTCAGTTTCGAGTTCAGCAACTTTCTGTGTCAAACTCAAGATCTTTAATTGTGCTTCTTCAAGACTTGCGCTCATCTCATTCACGCGCTTCAAAAGATCTTCTCTGAACATTGTTTCTGGATTGTCATTGCGCTTTTCTTGTCGCAATTCCCGTGCTGATTCACGTTTTGAGCGCATTGAATATTCGTAAAATTTAAATGCCGCGCCACTGCCTAAGATCGTGACGACTGCGATGATCAGTTCTTGTGTCTCCATTGTTTTGTGACGCGTATTTGATTGATGACTGCGGCGAGTGATATGAAAGCCCAGCCCCAGCGAGATGGCGCTTCAAACATTTTCCCAGTGATGATGTATTCTTCAGTTGTGAGAAACGCAACAATCGTCGCAATGATCGTTGAGTAGTATCGACATTTGAGATTCCGCATTCCTACAGAATAGAATTGAAACAAACCACCAAAAAACGCGGCGAATACAATGTGCCATTTGAATCCGATTTCTGTGATCACAGCAAGAGGCAACAAAAAAGTGTGCAATACTGCGATCAATAATTCAAGAAACTCAGAATCAGCAAACGACAAAATCGTTTTGATATTCGTTTTTATAGTGATCAACGTTTGTTTCATTACTGATCAGACTTTGATTTGGCTTTTGCCTTTTTCTTCACGATCTTATTGACGCCGAACTCTTTCTGCACATCAAACGACGGACATGCTTTTGCGCTGAACTCGTTGTGACCGTGTACAGATGCTTCTGAATGATCTAACATCAACGCGCTGATCAACTTGTTTAATGAATCTTTTTGAGCGTCTGTGCGTGTATCTTTCGCGTTCTTGTTTTTATCAATGCCACCGACATAACAAACGCCAATCGAGTGTGCGTTCTCTCCGCGTGTGTGTGCACCCATTTTGTGAAGAGCGCGACCGTTTTTGACTGCACCGTCAAGTTCAATGACGAAGTGATATCCGATATCTGACCAGCCATTGCCTTTGACATGCCATGATCTGATCGTTTCTGTACTGATGTCACGTCCTTCTGGAGTTGCAGAGCAGTGAATGATGATCTTGTCAATTGTTCTCATGATCAAAGTTGTGTTTCAGTGTTGTCAGCAATCAACTCACGCGCTTCTGATGCGTTCATCAGCGTGTATGATGGTTGAGACTTACCAGAGCCTAAAGCGATCAGAGATGAGATCTCAGAGTCTTTCCATGACAACTCAAGTTCATAGATGATGAAGTCAGAATCATTGACGCTGATCTGAACAGCAGATCCAAAATCCGCTTGGTACTTTTCGCCGTACTCTGCCCACGTTGGATGCACTAATGTTGTGGTATCAACTGCACCTTCATCATCGTAGGTGTACGTGTTCCAATCGTATCGTGTGATTGCTGACGGCAATGCATTGTCTTTGTCCGCCGCTGGAATTGAGATGTAAACGTTTCCTCTCATTTTGATTCTTTTTTAATTTGTGTATGTGTTTTTTCCCGCGTTGTAGTTGCGTTGAACCTCCTCGGCCGTCAACGCGCGGTTATAGATGCGCGGTTGGGCGATTTGGCCGTTTGTTTTTAATTGTGATTTATCGTACCACGCGCCTATAACTACATCGCCATCGGTGTTATTTGGATTCACGCTTCCAGTTGTAGACAATTTTTCAACTGAATCAACATACCCCTTTATTGCGTCATTTGATGAATCGTAAGTTGCCACAACGTGGTACCATTCGCCTTCATTTATTGTCTGCGTTGCAAATGAAAATCCACCCGTACTAATCAAAACCCCGAATTGGTTTTGGGTATTGCTTAAATACAATTCAAAGGTTCTATCCGAACTAGAATTACCCTTGCTTAAAAACTCTTGATATGTTCCAGTAAATTCTAAATTTACCCAGCATTCAAGTGTGAAACTTTGAACGTCAACACTTCCATTATCGTGAACCTCTGCATACGAATTCCCGTCAAGATTTAGCGCGCCTTGTTTCCGCACGTTTTCAAATAGATTCACGCCCGTGATATCGCGGCCCGTTGTTAAGCCTTGCGGGAGTAATACGGGTGAGGTTATCGCTGAATTGGTTAGCGTTGCAATATATGGACCAATCGTTGTGCCGCTTTTATTTGCATAGGCACCCCAAGCGAAAACACTTTTGCCAGCAGTTACGCCAATAGCACCGTCCGCGTTTGCAATAGATAAATCCCAATATGTTTGGGCAGTTGCACCGCTACCAATAACTACATCTAACTTATACCATCCATTTGGGTATTCAGTTATTGCCCCAGTGTACCCAGTTGATTCAGTACCTACAACACCATTTTGAATATCGAACCAAACGGTTCTTTCTAAAATTCTATTTGTCCCCAAGGTAACCCATTGCGCCGTATCGTATTTTGCAAATACACTTATTGAATCATTTGTACTTAAACCAACATTTCTAAAAATTTCTGCGTTTATACCCGATGTAATTGTTGCGGCTAATTTATCCGCAGTTGTTGTGCCGTCGGGTGCCGTCGTATCGTTTGCCGTTACCGTGATGTTTCCAGTACTCCAATAAGCATTGTCAAACTCTTGAGAACGACCAATGTCGTTCTTGGCCTTATTCCAATCAATCACCGCCGTTTGGCTGACGGGTGCGCCGATTCCGTGCGTATACGTTGCGCCGCTAATGGTCCCGTGGTTTCCGTTTCCGCTCCCATCGTACGCCGTCGTTCCCGCGCCTTCTTGCATTGGTAGCCATAACTTTAAAGCGGTGTTATCCACTCCAGTAGGTACGACCTTTTCGGGGTTGTTGTATAGGTCGGCCACTTGTGCGGCGGTTAGGGCGGTGTTGAATAATTTAAAGCCAGCCATCAAACCTTCAGCGTATGAAGATGCCGCAGTATGTTTAAACAAATTCAACAATCCGTTAGCCGTGCTGAAATTAAAAGATGCGGATATTGAACCGATTGAAACACCATTAATATAACCCTCAAGCGTTGTGCCGTTAAAGGTCATATCAAATTTATTCCATTCGTTTGCCGTTAGCGATGGCGTTTGTAAAGTGTAAGCGGTTCCGTCATCTAATGTAATCCGTAAAACGCTTAATCCTTGTTCTATTCTTATGTCATCCGTTCCGCTATGTAATAGAGATACTAAACGCAGTCCGTTGTCGGTTATATTTGCTAACTGAAAATTAAAGGACATTGAAATAGCGGTGTAAGCCGTTACATCTAACGTCCCACAATCAACATAATCATTAACCCCATCAAAAGAAAGGGCCTTCCCGCTATAAAGTTTAGCACGATTAAAAGCCAAAGGGCTTTGGTCATTGCCGCGCGGTGAAAACGGCTTATTCACTAAAGTTGTTTGTACTGCCATAATAAAAAAATGTTTTTTAGTTAGCCGTACCGGTGTTCCCGTTACCGCTTGAATCCGGCACGCTTGTGCCGCTTATATCATCCAAAGAATACCACGCCTTAAGGCCGTTTGATTCCGCACCGCTTAATGCTTCGTAGCTTTTCCACATCACGGAATTAATCTCATCGCTTGAAAGTGCGCGGTTCCAAAATGCGACGTTGGCGAGGTTGCCGTCAAACCATTCAGCATCCGAATAGTTTTGTTTGCCTATCGTTGAATCGCTTTCGGTGTTTATCGTTAAACTTACCGAACTCGTTATATTCTCGCTTCCGTTTATATATAGACGCATTGTACTTCCATCATAGGTACCAGTAACGAAAATCCATTCATTTGGATGCGTTGTAGTTGCGACTATTGACGTACCATTACAAGCGTAAATAGGAGCCTCCGAATAGCGCATATACAACAAAATACCATCGCTTGACGCGTCTCGGTTATCAAAAATAAATTTACTATTTCCCGTATCATCCGCATAAACCCAAGCCGCTATCGTGTGGTTCGTATGACTGAACGCGTTGTCCGTTTGTATATAATCACTCGTCCCGTTGAATTCGGCCGAGCCTTGGGCTGGGAAATTGAGGCCAGCAGTCGTGAACTTGTTAAACATAACCAGTCCATTTTTGATAATTGCCGAACCCGCGCTGAACAACCCTCTCCGGAGGAGGTAGTAGAATTGAGATTGTTTCATTCATCTTCGTCTTTATATGTTTTGTAAAGTTAACTATCAACGCGTGATCAGATCACTTCTCTTTTTTCTGAATCACAAACCAATCGCCATTCGGCCCGCCCATCAATGTGACACCATCGTAGGGCCTTTGCATTGAGTACGAATCTTCGCCATCAATGCGTTCACCCGATTGCGGAGTCAATGAAATGTTTTTGTTTGCGGCGATGGTGTCATCCGTTTTGAATCGCATAATCAATCCCGGTTCTGATGATGGTAAATTCAATGTGTACGTTCCATTTTCACCACTTGCAAAATCAATGAAGTTGAAATTGTTGGCCGATGATAATGTTTCCGAACCGCTTGGCGTTCCCGTCACTTCATTCAATGTCACATTCACGCGCCCCGTTGTTGTGAACTCACCAACCGATGTGGCCGCCAGTGTTGAATTGCCAGTGACGCCAAGCGTTCCGCCCAGCGTTGTGTTGCCGTCAACGTTTGCGTTCGTAGTTACATCAACAGAGTTCAGATCAGCATTCACGGCGTCAATGCCTTCGAATGATGAATTGCCCGTCAAGCCGTTGACGTTACCGACTGCAATCACATCCGTGATTGTTGTCACATCATCAAACGTTGGCGTGATAGACGCGCGACTTATTGCGAACCATTCGCCATCCCATTCATCCGTGTTTGCTGAATACGTTCCGCCCAACTGCACCCAATTCTTTGAATCAAAAACCAATCGTTGACGGAAATCGTGGGAACTATAAAAACGCCCCATGTATTTTTGAATCGGTTCATCCATCAGTTTCAAAAATTCTTCACACACCAATCGTTGGATTGTTTTATATGAACCGGAATTCCCTTCGCGCCAATTCGTGTAAGGAATTTTTATCAATAACCCGCCAACGTTTATTTGCTCCACCAATGAACCGCGTTCACCTTGCCCAGTGAACACACTTGTTTCGGGCAGTTCATAAGAAATCAATCCATTGACATCAGCGTTTGGCGACACGGCTCGAATTCTTGTTGTTTGATTTTGTATTGAGCCGAATGATGTCGCCACGGATTGCAACGTCATCTTGTATGATGACGAATTCCCGACGTTCAATCCACGAACGGAACCATTCGTGTTTACAAAACCAACAAAATCCCAATTGATTGTCATGTCGCCATCGGTTGGGATTGGCGGCGTCACAATCGTTGTTGGTCCACCGACTTGAATGACATCGGAATTTCCCAAAGTCACTTGACCGCTAAATTCTTGGAACGTGCCAACAAAAACTTCGTACCCCGAACCCGATTGTGTTGTGGTCCATACGGGTGTCGATGGTGTCATTCCGCTGAATGTTCTTTTCAAATAGTAGGTGACGTTGTTGTCAAAATCAAACAATTCAATATTCAATTTTAACTTCGCAAAGATGTTGTTTTGATTAACGTTGACATTTAAAAACAATTTGATTTGGTGATTGAACACCAACGTCAATTGATTCTGCAACGCGGATGAAACCAAACCAATCGCCAAGTTCGGGTCAACTCCATTTTTCCACGTCACCCCCTTCATCGCCTTTGGTTCTTGATTCAATGTGATAGCCACATCATTCACCGCGGGCAAAAAGTTGAAAATATTTCCAGCCAAACGCGCTTTGTTTGACGTTTGGTCGATGGTCTTGTTGTAAGAAACCGACGCGTTGTCAATCTTTGTTTTGTCCTTCTTGTATTGATGTTGAATCATTGACGATGCGTCACGCTGGAACAATTGTTCCAATCGGTATTGGCCGTTTGAATAGTAAAAACGCAACCCGAAAATCGTGCATATTTGTGACAATATTTCAAACCAATTTTTGTTGGTGTAAACACCTTGTTCATCAATCGTGTCAAACGCGTGGAAATCAACCCACGTTTCATCCAGCGGATTGTTGTTGGCGTTGTAGGTCATTTCTTGCGCCCACCAGTTCGACACAACGGCCAACACGGGGTGTTCGCTTCCATATATTCCCAACACACCAACTTGGTCCAATGCGTTGATAAATTGGTTCGTGGATTGTCTAAAGAATGACGTGCCACATTTAGTGTCTTTTAACTTTGAAATGCCGTCCGTGGCTTGGATGTTTAGAATGTAAGGTTGCGAAACATCTTCAACTTCAATGATGTCTTGCACGATGTAGCCACCCCAATGAAAGTCGAGGTACACCATTTGTTCCTCATCGGGTGAAAATGACATCACCAATCCATCGTCGGAAACCTTGCTTGTATTGTACCACGTGTTGGCATCTTCACCGCTGAATTCACCTTTCCAAATCTTGACGAAATAGCGGTCTTGTTGGTATTGTTTGAGCGTGTTCAAAAACGCGGTTGTTGCTAAATCTTGAACGTACATTCCAAACGATACCGACGACCCAATGATTGGGGAATATATGTTGTCCGTTTGCCCCGAATAGTTCAATTCAAAACCATCACCCGTGACATTGAATTGGTCGGGGTCGGTTCCCGTATATTCGTCGTCCCAAATTTCAATCAAGTAAAAATGTCCGTAGCTACTGCGGAACTCGGAAAAGAGTTTTGGATTCGCCATATATTAAAAACCTCTTTGTCTTGTTCGGTTGCGTGATGCTCTCTCTTGAGAAAGTAGTATGTCTGATCCAGAGATGCGACCAACGACTTCAACGCGTTGAGAGCCGTTCCCGCCGTTATTCATGAGCGCATTCAATTTCGAGAGCGGTAGAACTGCTTCTGATTCTCTACCTTCGCCAACGAGCGCAAGAGTCGGTCCCGTCACAATTCCCCCTTCAGCCAGTGCTGGAATATCACCTTCAGACGCTTTCGACATTTTCGCTCGTATCGCACCAGCGGCCGCGATCATTGCAATACCCGCGCCCACTGCTAAAGCGGCGCCCATTGGCGTTGGCCCAGCGGCCAATGCTTTGACAAATGCTTCAACGCTGATCCCGTATTGAATAAACATTCGCCCAAGTTGATCTAACAACCCAGCAAATGTACCCAGTAAGAAAGATCCCATATCAGCAAATGACGCTTCGCCCATTACCATTGCACCCGCGATCTCTGCCATTCCTGCGATTGTGTCGATCGTTGTGCGATGCATGAGTTCAGCAACTGCGTTGTTCAGTTCTTTGTATTTCAAAGCAAATCTCTTTGCTGATTCATATGCTTTGCGATATGAATGATCGAATTCATCTGCCGCGTCACTTGTGTTCGCAAGATTTTCTTCTGACTTATCGAACCAATCCCCCATGCCATCATAGTTGATGTTCGCAAGTCTTTTCAGTTTTTTTTCTGCGTCTTCAGCGCCGTTGCCAAGTCCGTCAAGATCGTCTTCAACTTCTTCAATTTCAACAGAAGCCGTTGCCATGCTCGATGCAATCTTGTCAACATTTTCGCCGACTTTCACAACTGCTTTGTTTGCGTTTTTCAAAGCGATTTCTTGAGACTTCAAGATTGCATTTGTAGCACCGACAGAAGATGCCAATTTTTGTTGTTCTGGTGTAAATTTTTGATAGCTGTTGATCACGTCTTCCAATTCGCCGTCACTAAGAATGCGACCAAATTGTTCTTTCATTTGAACAGCAAGTTCATCACTGACTGCAAGAGTTTTGTTGAATTGCGTTTGTGCGTCAACTGCTTTCTTTGTGACCGCTGTCATTTCATCTTGAGCCGCCATCAATGCTATCTTTTTGGCGACTTGTTTGTTCATTTCTCTTTGAGCGGTTGCGATGTCATTTGTCGCGTCTTTTTCATCAATCAGATTCGGAAGAAGATCACCATATTCCGTGTTTAGTTTCGTGATCAATCTTTTTCTTTGATCTTGCGCGATGTTCTGATCTTGAATCGCATTCATCAACTTGTTCGCTTGAGTCGTGCGCACTTGAGTTTCTGCAATATCTTTCTTTGCGCCTTCGCTCAATTTGTGCTGTGTTTCAACAACTTCTTTTTTGCGTCTGTTGACTAACATCAAAACAGCGGCGAAGGCTGCCAATCCCGCGATGACAACACCGATCGGATTTGCTGTCAGTGCTAAATTGTACGCTCTTTGAACTGCGGCCGCAATCTTTGTAACCGTGTTTGATTTGATCATTGCAAATCTCAGAAGACGAACATTTCTGATCAAACCGCCAGTCAAGAACAAAAGCGGACCGGCTGAAGCTAACAACGCCGCAAAGACGACAACCGTCTTTTTCACTGCTGGTGAAGCCTTGTTCAATTTACTTGCAAGATTTGCGAATCCTTCAATCAAAGGAACAACGGCTTCTGCAACAACTTCACCAACAGAGATTCCGAGACCTTCCATTGCTGACTCGAGACGCTTTGAAGCACCGAGAGCGTTGTCGCCCATTTCGTCTGCCATTGATTTTGCAGAGCCTTTTGCGTTCTCAAACTCTTTCGTCAATGGCTTGATCTGATCAACGCCTTCAGCAAGAATCAAGAGTGCTGATTGTGCTGAACGACCGACTTCATCTTTTGCATCAGCGAGACCGATGCCTTTTTCAGCGAGATCTTTCAGTGCTTCAGATGTTGGCTTTCCAGAAGCACCAATCTCTGAGATGATTCTTCGCAGTGAAGTACCAGCTTGAGAGCCTTTGATACCAGCATTTGCGAGAACAGCCATCATCGCTGATGTTTCTTCAATGCTCATTCCAGCACTTTTTGCAACTGGAGCGACAAACTTCATTGAGTTTGCGAATGTCTCCATGTCGAGTGCAGATGTCGAGAACGATTTCGCCATGACATCTGTGACGCGACCAGTTTCTGATGCGTCAAGACCGAATGCTCTGAGTGTAGAACCAGCGACTTCTGCCGCTCTTGCGAGATCAGAACCAGATGCTTGAGCGAGAGCGAGAGTTCCTTCAGTGACTTTTGTGATCTCTGTTGCACTGAAACCGAGTTTTGCGAACTCTGTTTGAAGAGACGCTACTTCTCGAGCAGTGAACATTGTTGAAGAGCCTAATGCTTTCGCATTGTCTGAAAGCATTTTGAACTCTTCTGCTGTTGCACCAGAGATCGCTTTGACTTTTGACATCTCTGCTTCAAATCCTTTGAAGACATTAAAAGAGACAGCACCAAGAGCAACAAGTGGCGCAGTCAGTTTCATCGACATATTTTTGCCGGTTGCCTGCATCTTCTTGCCGAGTCGATCCATTGATCGCTCTGCTTTTGTCAGCCCTTTTTTGAATGGCGCGATGTTTGCCGTTAGGCGAAAATTAAGACTTGAGAGATTGGCCATGCTTTAGTTTTGCGCGTTCGTTTCTTTTGTTTATGACATCAATGATCTCTCCTTTCGTCCAGATATTGTGCTTTTTGTTTTTACTCTCCCAAGGAAAGACAATCAAATCTCTTGCCTTGATCGATTTCTTTGTGTGAACATTCAACAGAAGCGTTGTTTGCCAACGCGTTCTTTCCCATTCACTTTGTTCTTTTCTATTCTCTCGCTCATTGAATCCGCTGACTAAATTTGTCCACTCTCTCGGAAGCAAATCATAAAATTCAAAAGGTCTGAGCCCAATCTGGCCGAACGCGAATGATTCGAGATCGTCCCAAGTCGCTTTCTTTTTGTTGTGATCGCGTCGGCCTATTTCTTTTTTTCTGACTTCGTGCTGTATTGTTCTTCAAAAACAGCAAACACTTTTTCAATCAGTTCTTCATCTTCGTCAATCCAATCTGCAATATCTGCAACGTCATAGCGAAAATGTATTTTCTCTTTTCTTGCCCCATCTTTGAAACCGCAAAACATGAGCGTGATCGCTTGATCAAGTGTCATGTCATTGCCTAAGTCTTCAAGTTGTGACAAAGTTGTTCCAGTCATTTTACTGAATTCGCGAAGTGCATTGAACCCAAATCTGACTGCGTGTTTTCTTTCGTTTGTTTCTATTATCTGAACCATATTTGTTGATGTTGTTAAAAAGAGAGCATCTCTCGATGCTCTCTCTGTTGTTTAGTATTAAGCGACAGACGCTTGAGTCAATACGCCAGTTCCGGTAAATCCGAACGAGTATGTCACGTTTTCTTCAACCCCCGCTTCTTGTTCGTAGCTTACGAGATACGCGTCGCCAGTGTAGTCAATCTCACCACTTGTTTCAGAACCGAATTTCACTTTCACAAGTGTACGGTTTGACAACAAAGTAAACAGATCGTCTGGTGTGTCGTAATCTCCAGAGATTGAGTAGGTGACAAGTCCGTCGCCACTAAGTGACCACGCTTTGAGACCTTCAAGATTCTCTTGCCATCCAGAAGAGTCTTTTGTAGTTGTGTCGCGTGTCTCCATTGAAACACTTAATGATGCCGATGTTGCACGGCCGATGATGTCGTAAGTTGTTCCGCCATCTTCGCTGATTTGAATCACAACGTCAGTTGAGTTCATGATGCTTGTTGCAGCCATTTTCTTTTGTTTTTATTTTATTATTCAATTATTAATCAAGTGAAACGCGAAATATCAAATCTACTTGAGAAGAGAAAGTTCTTTCGTCATCACTAAACAAATCGCGCTCACCGTCGAATGAGCATGATTGTACTTTAATGCTTTCAATCGTTTCATTCATGCGAACGAATGCGCTTCTAATATACGAAACTGCGTTCTGCGTGTCAGCATATGAAGTCGAAACAATTGTCACTCTGACATTCATTTCATCGAGATGTGAGTCGCTGTCTTTTGAACGCTGTGCGTCATTGACAACAATCTCATAAATCGCGAAAGGATGTTGTGCTGTTTGCGCGCCAACGAGTGGATAGACTCTACCGCTGAACAAAGTGTTCAGATCAGAATCATTGTCAAACTTGTATTTGATGACCTTACCAATCATTTGAGTGACGCTTTTACTTGTTTATCAAGAAACGCTTTCATCAGAGACTTGAATGTTGTTCTGACGAGAGAGAGCCCTCCTTTTTTTGCTTTTTCAGCAAAGCCAAAGTTGGCTCCTTTGACATATTCTCCGTACTTATTGATGAATCCGTATTCAACAAAGTGAGCAAACCAACCACCTTTTTCTGGATCAGAATATCTGCCTTTCACTCTCGCACCTACTGAGAGCGAAGAGAAAGTCTGATGTTTTCTGACTCGCGTGTTGATGATACCGATCGACTTCTTGAGTGTGCCTTTCGGTATCTCTGCATACACACCGCCGTATCTGTACACTTTGAAACTTGATTCATCAGTGATGTTCGCTTTGAAACGCGCCACCATAGGCTTCAGAGACGCTCTCTGAACTTTTCTGATGTCTTTAGTCTGAACACTATTCGCAAGAGCGTCAAGCTCTTTAAATGCACGTTGAAACTCACGCATGAGAACGTCTTCTTCAAAACCAATGAAGTTCTTGCCTTTGACAGAACTTCTCGACATCATTCTTTCAGCAGTTGTTCCCATGATCAGTCTGTGAGTCTTGTCTCAATACGTTGAAAAGAATCTCTTGATTCATCGCTGATGATCGCTTCAATTTTGTACGTCTTATTGTTGTAGACGATCCGCATCTGTTCATTGATGTCTGATCGATAGCGAATGAAAAAATGTACTTTTTTCACTGCAACGAGTTGATCAGACTGCTCATTTTCAGATCCAGACTTTTCAACGACTCTTGACCATACTGAAGCAAGTGTTGTGAACGACTTGTTGAGTTGTCCAAATGCATCAGTTGAAGACGTAAACGTCTGAAGCGTGATTCGTCTATCAAGTTGTCCAGCTTGTTTGATCATCAGAATGTGAAGATTCTGTACGGGTTCCATAAATACTCTGAAGCAGTCGGCAATCTCTTCACGCTGTCAGCGCGTTGATCGTAAAGATCAGAGATGACGAGCATCATTCCTTGAATCAACGGTTTTGGAATCGCTGAGACATCTGTGCCGACGACGTATCTGACGATCACTTGATTCACTACACCAGCAGCCGCAAACCAACCAGCAGTTGATTGCACTCTTGCGGGTTCTGAGATCAAGTCAGTCACATACTGATCAGAAGTCAATGAGACTTCAGATCCAATTTCATCGACATACTTGACTGAAGATATTGAAGTGACTGGTCCTCTTGACAGATAAATCAGATTTGACAAGTTGTTCCATGAATTTGTAGGGAACTTGTCAAAATATTCATCAATTGTCGTGCTGACAAGAATTCTTCTTGTGTACTCTTCACACATCTGTCGAGACGCAGTGATCAAAGCATTGATCAAGCTGTCGTCATCTGAGTGATCAACACGCAAAAAGTTCTTTGCTTCAGCAAGAGTGATTGGCTCAGAGGCCGCCGCAGTTACAATATCAAATGCCATTGTCTATCGTGTTTCCTTTTTCGTTGTTTTCTTGACTGCTTTCTTTGCGCGTGTCTTCGCTGGTTCAGCGATCACTTCACAAAACTTTGCATTCAAGAAGTCGAGCGCCATCTCTTCTGAATGGAGCTCCACTACCGCATCTTTGCGATAGTGGAATCCATTTCCAGAGACAGATTTCAAAAATCTGACTTTCATGATTAGGCTTGAGCCAAGTATTTCACTGCACGAGTGTCAAGAACTTTTGAGTCCTTACGAGCATATGAAACAAATCCTACCTCGAGTTCATCCATGTAACGCTCATTCAAACGTACCATCTGAACACCACCAGCAGAGCGAACAACAAACTTGCTGAAGTCAGCCGCCAACAATGTTTTCTTGCCAGTCGTAATTGCTGACTCCATATCGTTGTTATAGTAGATGTTATATCCGAACAACTTGTCTGGCTGTCCCGCTTCCATTGAAGGAATAAAGATCGGGAAGTCATTTGCAGAGCCAAGACCTAAAGCACGAATGGCCGCGATCACGTTGTCGTGAGCCATAAGACCGAATGTTGGCTTGTTGCGGTAGCTTGGATCGATGCTGTGAATCAAGTCAAGGATGTCATCAGCCGCGATTGCAGTTGCAGAGGCCGCAGTGTTTCCTAAACTTGCGCCAGTGATGATCCCTTGTGGTTGGCTTGAGCCAGTTCCGCTTGTGAATGCACCGTTTGTTGCACGAGCGATTCTCTCGCCCATTGCTTCAGCAAGGAAAGAATTCAAATCGAATGCGTTGTCTTGTAGCAACTGCATTGAAACGCGCACTTGGCTTGCGTAGTTGTAGGCACTCAACTGAGCGTTTGCGAATGTCATGTCTTGAACGGTTACAGCCGCCGCTTCAGCAGTTAAACCAGCATCCGTTGCAGTGTCGTTGATGGTAGGGTAGTCTAACAATGCGCCACCAGCAGTGTTCAATTTCTTTGCAAGACGCTCAACTTCACCAGTGAACAATGTCGCCATGTCCAACTCGTTTGAGAACTCTTGAGGCACAAGGAAACCGCCTAAGGAATCGGTCCCAGCTACCTGCGTAGAAGTACCTCTCATTTCAGCCATCATGTTGCGCTCTTCAGCGTTTAATGATCCCATGCCAGAGCGTAGGTACTTGCCGAACGCTTCAGTGCGTGTTGCTTTCGGAGATGCTTGACGCGCCTCAGTATTTGCAGCCAATTCTTTTTTCATCTCAGCGGCACGCTCAAGCGTATCGATCTGATCTTTGATGCCTCTTGCATCTGCTTCCATTTTGTCGAATTTCGACTTTTCTTCAGCGTTCAATGAACGTCCTTCTTTTTGAGCGATCTCAACGATTTCCGTTGCATTTTTGATCAACTCAGCGCGTTGTCCGCGTAGTTCGATGTTTTTCATCTTTTTCTAAAAATTTAGGGTTTTCAATTTATAAACATAAATGTCGGAATCATTCTCTTCTGCTTTCACTTCAACAGAAGCGTCTTCAGAAGACGTGTCTGTTTTTGCTTCAGCTTCAGATTCTGATGCCAAATCTCGTTGCTTGAGTTCACTTGTTGCGTCGGGGTAAGCCGGTTGGGCAACTGGTGAAACATCCAACAAACGTGATACTTTCTCAATGATTCGATATGTTGTGCCGTTGCGTTCTTCCCAACGATCACGATCGATCAAAAATGCGAACGAACTTTGATTGATGTCGCCTCTTTTCATGAGTTCCATCAGATCGTTCGCGTATGTTGTGTTCGGTAGATCTACTTCATAGTAGAGACCTTTTTTGTCTGTGCTGATTCTTAGTGTGCCAGAAGAGACACGGCCCAAGATCAAGTTTTCGTCATGATTGAAGTACGCACGAACATCATTGTCGAGAACATCGTCAAATGCTCCGCGTTCTATTTGTTCGTAGAAACCGCCCATCCATTCGCTGTCAGATCCGTACACCGCCGCGTAGCCTCTGATCGTGTTGCCTTCATACTCAGCAGTTTCCATTCTGAACTCACGCTCTTCACGAATCACTGAACTCTTGCGAACTTCAGCATCAAACTTCTCAAGTGTGCTGAATCTGTGAGCAACGTTCAACGCTGGTTTTCTCTCAACATACGCATCAGTTTCTGAGTCGAATCGATAGATTCTGATGAGCGCGGCTGGGTCATCTTCTGATCCTTTGACTTTGAATCCAGAATCTGCTTCAATTTCTCCGTCACGCTCGACTTGTATGATACGACCGTAAGCAGAGCCGCCAGATGACGACCAGCGAACGAAGTCACCGACAGAGAGTGAATCTGCTTCTGCGCGATTTTCAAGAGCAGAGGCGTCTTCTGAGACATCTTCTTGTTGCTCTCCTTTGCCGAACGTGATGACGATCTCATCATCAGTCTCGACAACGTTCTTGATATGACGTTCTGATTTGTCTTCCATTTTTTCAATTGTGCTTTTTGCCCAGCGAAGCATTGCATCACCGCCCCATGCATCGTACATGATTGATCCGCAAATCTCTTTTTGATCTTCATCAAAGTATTTGCCTTGATCATA
>Ga0206126_10002911_pt1 | contig 17881 bp, 15 predicted proteins | sample Helgoland_Spring_5_FD_148621 | JGI IMG/M metagenome (GOLD analysis project Ga0206126, IMG submission 148621) | Pelagic subsurface seawater microbial communities from Kabeltonne, Helgoland, North Sea - Helgoland_Spring_Bloom_20160412_1 | ecosystem: Environmental > Aquatic > Marine > Epipelagic ...
AAAAATCTTGGTAATAATATTGTTCCGATAACTAATCTACCCATTACACTAAAAGAATTGGCCATAACCTATGGTCTGCGCCCATCATCTAAAGACAGTACTATTGTATCTCTAACACGCGACGGTCAAAAATTTCGCATGACGGCGGGACAATTGTTTGACAAAACATCTCCGCGCATCGTGATAAAAGACAGAGACCAAATTGAAGTAGATGAGGCAGCATCAACCTCTACATCCATAGAGGCTGTTGTGGGTTCACGGGGCAACATTTTAATACGGGGTGTTGGCAGCCTAAAAGCTAAAAATCGGTCACTAGCTGAGGTGCGGACCGATATTACGCGTATCCTAATCGGAAAGGGATTAACCCCAAATTTCCAACTTGAAGTGACAGGCTATAAGAGTAAAGAATTTTTCCTGATTACAAAAATGCATGGCTCTAAAGCAATTTCAATAACGGAAAATGCAGTGAATTTGAAACAGGCAGTCCTAAGTAATATCGCAATTGACAATCAATCCACAAATCGAGGCGCGGCAACCTTTACAACAGTTACGCTGATTAGGGAGGGAGTTTCATACCGGGTGTCTTGGCAGGAACTGTTGAGAGGGAGCGCATCAAATGTATTGATCAAAGATGGCGACATCATAAACCTGGAAGATTTTGATTATAAATTAGGCCAAGTATTTGCCTTGGGCGGCGCTGGAAATGCTCAACTGGTGCCCATTAATCCATCAAAAAGGGAAACACTAGCCGACATCCTCTTTTCGCCGAAGGGTGCATTAAATAATCTGAAGGCAAAACGTTCAGAAGTCTATCTCCTGCGAGGACGAAACCCATCTGTTGCCTATCATTTGGACGCGCAAAACGTTTCACGAATATTGGTCGCCGCTCAGACAGAGCTGAGGCCGAATGACATTGTGTACGTCGCCGACCGCCCAATTATCTCATTCTCAAGGACGTTGGCTGAAATCTACCCACTCAGAATTTTGCTTAGAGATATCCAGAACAATAATATTCCATAATCTAAATTCATTAGAAAGAAAAAGATGCTGCATCTTCATGTGTTTAGAATTGATCTGGCAATACTATACCTAATGAAGCTTTCATTACATCAATTCTCTAAGATAATTTCCATAGGCGTTCTTGCCAAACTCTTCTGAGCGCTCATTAATCTGTTCACAAGTAATCCAATTATTCCGGAAAGCAACCTCATCAGGTGATCCCACCTGCAAGCCTTGGCGTTCAGTCAGAGTACGCACAAAATTACTGGCGTCTAACATTGAGGCATGAGTGCCAGTATCAAGCCACGCATAACCACGGCTCATTTTTTTTATGTGTAGTTTACTATCTCGCAAGTAAGATTCCAGTAGAGCAGCAATCTCTAATTCACCACGTTCAGACGGTTCAATTAATTTTGCGCGTTTAGGTGCTGTTCCATCCACAAAATATAGTCCAGTGACCGCATAATTGGATGGTGGAATCTTTGGTTTTTCTATTATGCCTTTAACAATGCCGTCTTCATCAAAATCTATAACACCATAGCGTTCTGGGTCTGCAACATGATAACCAAATACTGTTGCACCTGATATTTGAGACTCTGCTGTAGCCAAAAACTTGGGCAAACTATGTCCAAAAAAGATATTATCACCAAGCACCATTGCAGAAGGCGCACCGTCCAGGAAGTCTTCAGCAAGAATAAACGCCTGCGCCAATCCTTCTGGTCTTGGCTGAATTTTATAACTTAAATTAATACCCCATTGACTTCCATTACCCAGCAGGCGTTGAAATTGCGCCTGATCCTCCGGCGTAGTTATAATTAAAATATCACGTATACCTGTCAGCATTAAAACTGTGAGTGGATAATAAATCATTGGTTTATCATAAATTGGTAGTAATTGTTTTGAAACAGCAATAGTTAATGGGTAGAGCCGCGTACCAGAACCACCAGCTAAAATAATACCTTTACGCTCTGTCATACTTTCGCCTTTAACTCTTTTAGAATCTCTTTTAAGCTTATCCCCCATTTGGGCTGCTTTAAACCAAATGTATTTATAGTTGTTCTGCAATCCAAGCGAGAATTCAACGGGCGTGTAGCAAGTGTTGGATATTCAGCGGTTTGTACCGGTGTTACGTTGACAGTGCAGGAAGCTTGCCTAAAAATTTCAGAAGCAAAGTTAGCCCAGCTGACATTTGGTGCGCCACTGTAATGATAAGTGCCCGACTTTGAAGGATCTTCTTGCAGCTGCTGTGCAATCGTCAAACAGGTATCAGAAACGTCACGCGCTGGCGTTGGTCCTCCAATTTGATCTGCTACCACGCTCAAAGAATCACGTGTTTCTGACAAGCGCAGCATGGTTTTTACGAAGTTAGTACCATGTGCTGAAAATACCCAAGAAGTCCGCAAAATCGCGTAGGTAGCCCCACTGCCAATAATACCCTCTTCTCCAACTAATTTACTGCGCCCATAAGCAGTTTGTGGCACGGTGAGATCGCATGGCTTCCAAGCAGCTTTACCTGATCCTTCAAATACATAATCACTCGAAATGTGTACCAAAGGAATCTGCATCTCAGCACAGGTCCTCGCAATTTCGGTCGGTGCATGACCGTTGATGATTGTGGCTAAATCCTCCTCATCTTCAGCCTTTTCTACTGATGTATAAGCAGCAGCATTAATAATAGCACGAGGCACATAGTTCTTGATCACCTTCACACAGGCAACTGGATCAGACAGATCTGCTTGATCTCGCCCCAAACTCATAACATCGCTTGAGTGTTGTAATTCAGTTGCAATTTGCCCTGTCTTACCAAAAACAAGGATCATAACTTAATCCCCAAGCGTTGGCCAACACCAGTTCGTTTAAGCAAGGGTCGCCACCAATCTTCATTGTCCAAATACCAGCGAACAGTTTTTTCCAAGCCCTCATCAATAGATACTGATGGCCACCAGCCTAATTCATTATGAATACGACTAGAATCTATTGCGTATCGCGCATCGTGACCAGGGCGGTCAGCTACAAATGTAATCAAATCTGCATAGTTGCCACCATCTCGAGGATAAAGGCGATCCAATATAGCACAAAGTTTTCTTACCAGCTCAAGATTACTCAGTTCCACCCCTCCGCCAATATTATAACTTCGGCCAACTTCCCCCTCTTTAAGAACTAAAAGAAGCGCGTTGGCATGATCATCTACATAAAGCCAATCACGGATATTTCCCCCATCACCATAAATTGGTATTGGCTTGCCTGCCAATGCATTCATAATCACAACTGGAATTAACTTTTCCGGAAAATGAAATGGACCGTAGTTGTTGGAGCAGTTTGTCAAAACAATTGGAAGGCCGTAAGTTTTATACCAAGCACGCACAAGATGATCTGAACTCGCTTTAGATGCAGAATAAGGGCTCCGCGGATCATAAGGTGTATCTTCCTTGAACATAATATCTGGCTCACTAGGCAGGCTTCCAAAAACTTCATCGGTACTGATGTGATGGAACCGAAATGTTTCTGGCTGACCTAACCCCTGCCAATAATTTCGCGCGGCCTCAAGCATGTTTAATGTGCCATTAACATTAGTCTCAATAAATCCCACAGGATCATCAATCGATCGATCTACATGGGATTCTGCTGCTAAATGCATCACACTGTCTGGTAAATGCCGCGAAAAAACAGCGTCTAGCCCAACTTGATCGCGTATATCAATTTTCTCAAATGCATAATTCGGGTGTTTTGCCAACAAAGCCACATTCTCTAAGCAGGCAGCATAGGTCAGCGCATCTACGTTAATTACAGAATGTCCATGTGAGATCGCTAGACGAATTACGGCTGATCCGATAAAGCCTGCACCACCCGTCACCAGAATTTTCATACATAATCTCCAAAAATAAATGGGCTTTTAAAGTTTTTGAGTAAGGGCGCATTGGCGTCTTTATCACTAAGGATTGGATTGCCTTTCAGTGGCCATTCCACACCAAGGTCGGGGTCATTCCACCTTATTGCGCCTTCGGTCTCAGGTGCATAATAGTCGCTAAACTTATATACGATTTCAGTATCTGATTCCAACGTCACAAAGCCGTGCGCAAAACCTATAGGCACATAAAGCTGATGCCCGTTTTCAGCTGACAGCTCATATCCCTCCCATTGACCATAACTTGAGCTGCCTTTTCGAATATCAACCACGACATCAAAAATAGCCCCACGCCCACAGCGCACTAATTTATTTTGTGCATAAGGGGGGGCTTGAAAATGCAACCCTCGGAGGGTTCCAACTTCGCGCGATAGGGAATGATTATCCTGAACAAAATCAGCTTCGATTCCCATTTTTACATACTCGCGGCGGCTATATATCTCTGCAACAAAACCCCGCTGGTCTCCAAAACGACGAGGAGTTACTAAAACGCTTTTTTCTTTTTGATTTGTTTTGATCATTTCTGTATTACCATTTAGAGTTTTAGTGTAACTCAACTTGAAATTTTAAATATAAATTCTTTTTCCAAAATACGATCCAACTCCTACCAATATATGTTCTCGTCACTCATAATTGAATAGGTTAATTTTTTGCATATAGCAATTCAATGAAAATCACATATTGCTTTCTCAACGAATACTTGGTGTATGGTTTCTAATTTCATTTTGGCCTGTTTGGCAGCCTATTGAGGTATCAGAATTTATATTTAACGTATTTCCACCATTCTAAACCTTAACACAAGTTAAACAAAGGCTATTTTTCAACATATTACATTATGATTATTTTCTATTATGTTAATAGCTTAACTTTGATCCGATCAGCACTTCTTATACGTTAGGGGCTACTAAAAGATATAAAATACTTAAATTTTAATATTTAACTTTTCCAAAATTGACGCTCTTGTTAAAAAAATTTAAAAGATATAAGACAAGTGTTCAATAAAAAAATAAAGGTCCGCGATGCGCTGCGAAATATGCACTAATAAACTTGCTTCCGTACATCAGTTCACAAATTCTCCAATACCTAATGATTACTACGTAAAGCCAAGCATAATAGCATGCGAACAAAACATATTTTATTGTAATAAATGTTTTTATGTAAAAAATGCTCACCAATTTGATGTTGAGCAAATCTTTAATAATTATTCATATAGAACACCTCAGAGCAATCAAGACCAAGGCACGGTAGATTTTTTAAAACAGAAAATACGAGATTTCAAGATCAAAAGTATTATTGAAATTGGTGGTAATAATGGAGTTTTTGCTGAAAAGCTATTGGTGCAAGCACCCAAGATTCTTACCTACGATATTTGGGATCGAGTTCCATTAGTGTCACAAAATGATCGAATAACCCATAATGATCAATACTTGTCTGATAGTTCAACAAGTAAAAATGAAATTGATTTAGTTATCGTCAGACACGCTTTTGCGCACAACTCGTCAATAAGTTCGTTTGCTAAAAACATTATTGAAATTATAAACCCAAAATATCTGTATATTGAATGTGCTGATTGGGGCCAAACACTTAAGAATTCAGATTTCTCTCAATTATATACTGAACATTATTATTGCCTTTCATCTAAATCAGTTTCTCAGTTATTTAAAAAGTACGGATTTAATGAAAATGAACGTGTTAACATTCCAATTCACAATGGTTCTTTTGGCATATTCTTATCAAAAAATGCAGCTTTAAAACACAATGACGATACTTTAACTGAAATAGATCAAGAAATTGTACAAATAGCTATTGAAACTTGGGCTAATGAGTGTCGGAAATTTTGGAAAGAATTCATAGAAACAAAATCATTTATTATTTGGGGGTGTTCTGCTAAATTAGTGTTTACACTCAATACATTAGGTATAGATTTTAATCATGGACTAAAACAAATCGTTGATAACACAGCACAAAAAGAAGGTTTATTTCCTCCAGGTTTTAATGTACCAATTTCTAATGAGTGTGATATAATTAATTCCAAAGACTTTGATGTAATACTAATTGGTGCTAGAAATTTTTCTGAAGAAATCTCAGCTAAAATTAATCGCATAATACCTCACGCGGAAATAATTGTTCCTCCCTTTTAAGTTTGGGTTTAATATAGAATGGATTCGATTGACCTTGTAATATATGGTATAAAAAGGGGGTTCCCCAATACAAAATGTGCATATACCGAGCTTGTTGATAATTTAAATAAAGATTTTAATGTTCGTGTTATTGAAGTACTTAACGTAATTGGTAAATATACCAACATAAGATCTAATGAAGTATCGGTTGAACAAAATTTAGAATATTTTTTTGACGACTCAATAAAAATCGAAAAAGACTTTAGATGCGGTAAGAATTTTGTAAAATTACTAAATTACTCAAAGGAATTCACTGATTTACACGATGATAATTATAAAAGTAATGGGAATCTCATACAACAGCTGCTTATGTTACATGAAGCCAGTGACCGCCTAAATAGTAAGTTCACCCTAATTATTAGAGATGATCTTAAATTAGACTTTAAATTGCTTATACAAAAAATTACTAAAATAAAAAAATATGTTAAGGATAAAGAAATGATAACATCATTTTATCATAGTAATAGAGGTTTGTCAGAACGATGGACATTTTCCAATCGCAAAACTGCTAAGATATTGTTACGGCGAAGTAGTTTAGTAGAAAAATTTTTAAATGAATCAGATAAATATAGTTATTGCTCAAGCCAAGGTTTAAATGGTGAATGGTTGATGAGATATACCTGTGAAGCACATAAAATCTTACCTGTCGCAATTCCAATATTTTCCTATAGAATTAGAGCAAATAGTGTAATCCATAAAGAACGCATTTTCTCACACCCACGTCACTGGTACTATGAATGGTTTACTGTAAAAGCATTATTGCGTTTTTATTTTTTTCGTTAAAAATAATCTTATAAAAGTGAATTCTTATTGTTTTAAAATTAGATAATTATTCAGTGCTATCAAATCTTTATGAGATTAAAAGTTAATCAAATCCATACAAATCCCGAGTGAATACTTTATACGTAATATCGGCAAGCTCAGATGTAATACGGTTGGTTATAATTATATCAGCTTTGGCTTTGAAATCATCAAGATCTTGAAGCACATCTGAGTTAAAGAATGTAGTATCTACAAGGGCTGGTTCATAAATTATCACCGTAACACCTTTGGCCTTCAGGCGTTTCATGATTCCTTGAATCGATGATTGGCGGAAGTTGTCAGAACCAGCTTTCATCACCAAGCGAAAAATCCCAACTATTTGAGGGTTTTTAGCCATAATTTGTTCTGCTAAGAAATCCTTTCGGGTGCTATTGGCATTTACGATGGCCTGAATAAGGTTTTGTGGAACTTGGGAGTAATTGGCCAACAGCTGCTTGGTATCCTTGGGCAGACAATAGCCTCCATATCCAAAGGATGGGTTGTTATAATGTGTGCCAATCCGCGGATCGAGCCCTATCCCTTCAATGATCTGTCGCGTGTCCATATCCCACGACAAGGCATAGCTATCTAGCTCATTAAAAAATGCGACACGCATGGCCAAATAAGTGTTGGCGAACAGCTTGGTTGCTTCAGCCTCACGCGCATCTGTATACAGGATTGGTACATCAGTTTCATGTGATCCATCCAAAAGCAAATTTGCAAATACCTCAGCCCTTAGAGAACGTTCACCCACAACAATACGTGACGGATGCAAATTATCATAAAGTGCTCTACCTTCACGAAGAAACTCCGGCGAAAATATAACCTGCTTAGTGTCAAACTTCTCTCGCACTTGATCCACAAAACCAACTGGAATAGTAGATTTGATCACAATAACCGCATCTGGATTTATCCTCGTAACATCCTCGATGACCTCCTCTACAGTTGATGTGTCAAAACAATGTGTAGTAGCGTCATAGTTTGTGGGAGTAGAAACAATTACATAATCAGCTCCTATATATGCAAGCTTAGGATCAAGTGTTGCGGTTAAGTTAAGTTTGTGGTTTGCTAAGAATTCCTCAACTTCAATATCCTTAATAGGAGACTTACAGCTATTGACCATATTGACCCTAACCATATCCACATCAAGTGCATAAACTTTATTATTCTGAGCCAATAAGACTGCGTTGCTCAAACCAACATAGCCCAGACCTACAACTGCTATTTTCAAAATACCCTCCTAATTACATAATTAATTATAAAACTGCTGATCCAAATCACAGCTATGTATTAGATATATTTAAAGTAGGATAAGAGCCATATGCTCTAATCTAATAATCATGTTATTAAAATTTACCAACGGCACCGGCTGGCCAATTTCCTTACAACATCTAATAATCTGTAATTTAAATCGTTCCTGACTGAATAACAGCTGCTAAAAAAAACTTACCTAAGTTTAATCTTTAGTTGAAAAAAGCAATATTGATAATTCGCGGTTTGGTTTAGGTAAATTTTTAAATAACATAAATATTTTATCCACCCCGCCCCCACATACAACAAAAATAGTTGCAAAAATCAAAATGATATTTAGGTATATTGAATAATTCTTGCAATACCATAATTCAAGTTGTGATTTGTATGGAGCTAATACTGTATCGTAAAAATCTCGCCCATCTTCAAATGATTGCAAAATAGCCTCTTCATCTCTTAAAACTATCGAACCCAGCCCTGAAATTCCAGGCTTAAATAATAAGATTTCCTTTAATTTGTCATGTTCCACACCAACCAGATCACATTCAACATGAGGCCTTGGACCAATAATGCTCATATCACCAAAGAGGACATTTAAAAGCTGTGGTAATTCATTTATTTTAGTTTTCCGAAGTATTTTACCAACGGGAAGTATTCTTGAATCATTCTTCGATGTTATGGTTCCTGAACCTATATTTGGACTGTTTCTAAGCATTGTTGCAAATTTTATTATAAAGAATGTTTTACCATTAAGACCAATTCTTTCTTGGAGATAGAAAATATCTCCCTCGCCAGTAAACTTGAGTAATATTGCCACAGCTAAAAAAAGCGGTAATAATATAATAAGACCCAAAGACGAAAAACATAAATCAATAAAGCGCATTACATTTTCTCGTTTAAGCTTTGACAAGCCACTTTATGCTCAAAAGACGGAACAAATTTTCTCAATTCTGATATGTATAAATTGTGAGAGTCTTTATGTCCGGGATTTATCTTTTGAATGCTTTCCAAAAAAAATTCAATATCTTGTTCAGCTTTAATCTCATTTGATTTTATGAACGCAAAATCAATATACTCTTTTTTGATAATCTCTTCCTCATTAGTGTAAAATTCTTCATAAAGCTTTTCTCCAACCGTATTAGTATCAAAATAATAGACTGGCCATTTTCCATTACCTAAGTATTTCGCAAAATAGTTCCTAGCTTCAATTTCAGATGTGCATTCATAAGGAGTAAAATTTCGACACTTTAAAAAACGTTTAACAATATCAGAAAATTTAGTTAGTTTTATTTCAGATGTACAATTTGGAAATATCGTATGGTTATCTTCACCAATAATGGTAGAAAATAAACATAAAAGTCCCGCCTCTTTTTCTGTAACAAAGTAACGCTGCACGTCTCTTGGAGCTGTGATTGGCTGATATTTTTCAAAGCGGTTTTTGAAGCCTTGTAATAATGAACCGTTTGAAAATGCCACATTAGCAAATCGCGCAGATGAAACTGGTATTGGATTGTTCGTGCGCATCAAACATAATTCCATGGCCCTTTTGGTAGCACCCATAAAATTTGTAGGATTTGCGGCTTTATCAGTTGACACACAGAAATACTTTTTTACACCAGTATCAACAGCAGCTTTATAGCTAGCAACTGTTGCAATTATATTTGTATCAATCATTCGCTGCATAACGAACGAATTCCCCTCACTTCGAACATGCTTCAACGCAGATAAATTTAAAACGTAATCGTATTTGTTTTTGTTCATAAACTCATAAAAATATTGAGATTGAACGTCTAAGGGGAATGTATCATAATTTTTAGTTCTATATCCTAAGTCACTTCGAATATCTCTTGTTAACTCCACAAGACCATTTTCGCTTAAATCAACTACGTGGAGCAAAGAGGCCCCACGCCTAAATATCTCTTTGCTAACTGCATGCCCAATACTACCACCACCCCCGATAACTAAAAATCTTGATTTTGCAACTTTTTTGTCAATCAGGTCTGAAAGAACTCTAAGATCTTCGGTAAATAATTCTTTTTCTCTACATATTTGATATAATAAATTTGTCATATATTACACTCTGTGAAGCTCTTAACATGATTACAAATAAACTCAACATCTTCCACTGTCATTTTTGGATGCAAGGGTAAAGTAAGTTCAATATCACAAATTCGTTTAGCTTTAGGACAATCATTTAAACCTATGTGATATTTATAAGCCGCAAAAGATTGGAAGCTAGGATAATGAATACTTGATTGAATATGATTTTCTTTTAAATAATTCATCAATTGGTCTCGCGTATTTGTATTGTTTAACAAAATTGGCATTATATGAAACGATCCTTCATGATTTAAGGGAAAGTCTATATATGGTATCTTAACATCAACATTAGACAAAAATCTTTTATAGTTTTCTACTAATTTTTTTCTTTTAAGGTTACCATTTTGTAATTTTTCTAACTGTATATTTCCAAGTGCAGCTCTTATTTCATCAAACCGATAATTTAAACCTATTGCATTGATTCCATACGAACTTGCCCTTCCATTATGCCGATCGAATGTAAGAGAGCTCATTCCATGACTTCTTAATGCGCGTAGTTTTTCAAAGTCACTTGTATTGTTGTTAACAAATATCATTCCACCTTCTCCAGTGGATAAGTTTTTATTACTAAAAAATGAAAAAAATGAATAATCTCCAAGAGTTCCACATTTTTTTTCTGATATTTTGGCACCTGGCGAATGAGCGCAATCTTCAATTAACTTAATATTTTTAGATTTCGCTATATCTCTTAACCGTAAAAAATCGCATGGGTATCCCGCAAAATGTACTAATACAATTGCTTTTGTTTTATCTGTAATTTTTTTGATCACATCATTGATATCGACACCTAGATCATTTTCACTGTTGATGTCTGCAAAAACTGGTGTGGCGCCTAACTGTAAAACAACGTTTGCATCTGAAACAAATGTTAATGCAGGTATAATGACTTCGTCACCTGGTCCAACTTCCATGTTCATTAAAATCAAATGCAAACCAGCTGTTGCACTAGATACAGCAATTCCCTGATGTTTAGCACATAAGAACTTTTGCATACCTTTTTCAAATTCAGCAACAATAGGTCCCATAGTAAGCCAGCCCGATTCAATTACAGAGTTTACTGCATTTAATTCCCGCCTATCATAATTAAGTTCACAAAGTTGAACCTGCCATTCCATTTATATACCCTCATTTGTTTTTTAACGTGTAAATTATTTTGGCAAATAAAACTCATATTTACACTATCACACAACATTAACAGATACTTAATTGACGCCTATGCATTTTTTAAATTATTAGAATATATCAACAATATTTACTATCGTGTAAGCGCTAATTTTCTTGGCATATATATACTACCCAAAACATAACCAATTCCATATGATAAATGCATTAAAAATACAATAAAGGCCAATAGGACCACAGCTTTAATGCTAAGCTGCAATTCGGAACTCATTAAAGTAAAAAACGATGCTCCTAAGTATAGCAAAATTATAATCATGAAAGCTATCAGGGAAAAATGTGGGAATAATAAACTACCAATAATAACTGAAGCCAAATATATCAATAACAATAAAGGTGCTAACTGTCGTAAAGTGGTAACCTTAGATAATTTTTTATTTACAGATGGTTTAAATAAGCCATACTGGAAATACATCCAAGAATTAGAAGTCAGAGTTTTACGCGCAAAATAATCTATTTTCAAACTACCCATAAGATGTATCTCAAAACCATGACTTATAAGGCGCTGATGAAACTCATCGTCTTGGTTTCTAATTAGGTCAGTGTCAAAATACCCAACAATATCAAATATGCTCCTACGCCAACAGCCTAAAGGCACTGTATCAGCTTGTATTATTTCATCAGTCTTACTTATTCTAAAGATACTATTTCCCACTCCAAACCGCGTCGATCCAGCTAAAGCAATAATCTTTGCGTCGAAGGTATCATTTCCAGGTAAAGTTACAGATCTACCACCAACACTACCCACGTTAGGGTTATTTATAATATAATTTACGAGTTCACGAACATAATTTATGGGATAATTACAGTGAACGTCCATTCTTAAAATAACATGCCCAGTAGAGTTATTAATTGCCAAATTTAAAGCATTGGAAACATATTTCTTTTCGTTTTGAAGCAATTTCAAGTTTGGAATTTCTAACTTTTCAACTAGCCTGTAAGTTCCATCATTACTCATACCATCAACTAGTATTATTTCGATAAATTTAGATGGATAATCCTGCATTGCAATAGAGGCTAAGAAAGCCTCAATATAATCCTTTTCATTACGACAAGGTACAATAATTGATACTGTAGTCATTTTATAATTCTTGCAGGATTACCTGCTACAACTGATTGTGGGGGCATGGATTTCCTGACAACTGACCCAATACCTATTGTAGAGGCCCTTCCAATTGTCACTTTCTGCATTATTGAAACATTTGGACCAACCCAACATTCCTCCTCTATTAGCACACTACCACTAATTTCAGCGCAGGCGGCTATTGCTACACCTGCTTCAATTTTACAGTTATGAGCAATATGCACATGGTCGTCAGTCATTACGTCCTTTCCAATAATCGTAGGCTCAATAGCACCAGCACAGATAGTATTTAACGCCCCAATATCACAGCCGTCATCAATTCTAACACCGCCAAAATGTGGCATTTTCAAAGGTCTACCCCCGAAAGGTATAACTTCTCTCTTTACTCCGTTGTCCCTTTCTATACCAAATCCTTTCATTCCAATTACCGAGTTGGGGCCTATTTTAGTATCCCTCCCAACAACCACATTTTCAATTATTTTTACTCCCGTATGTAAATGACAGCCAGCTTTTATAGTGCAATTTGGTCCAATAAAACAAAACGGTTCAATTACAACCGATTTATCAATATTTGCACTTTGGTGTACGTATGAAAGTAGCTCAGCACCATCATCTAATGGCAAATCTTTTTTGATGGCTCTTGAGGCAGTTTTAATATACTCATATCTCGGGTTAATGACGTGAATGACAATGTTACCTTGATAACAATCTTCAGGTAATTCTTCTCCTACTGGAAGAAAAATAACTACATTAGAAATTTGTTGTAATTGCTCTTCCAAAGAACTGGTAATAGTAAGACTAAATGCAAGTGTGGCCTCCTTTAAATTTGACGCTTGGCTCACACCCTTAACATCAAATTCAATCTCAACCCCGTATAATATTTCAAATATAGTGCTATCTAGTTTCATTTAACAATCCACTTATGAATATAAGCAACTTCAGCAAAATCACATCCAATATTAAATCCCCAAGATTTATCCCGGGCTTCAATTGCACTTAACCATACCTCACCATATTTAGCGATCTGACTTTCATAACATCTTACAGCGTTCATTTTTTTTGATTGCAATTTAGAAATATCCGAATAATAGTTTTGGGCATGCGTGCCAATACCTCCTGGAAATGCTTGATTTATTGAAAGCCATGAAGTTTTATTTTTCCTTAATGCAGAGCGTAGGCAACGTGATACAATTTGATGCTCGTGATGACTATCATCCTCACTAACAGAGAATATTATGTCTGGCATTTCGGATTTAACCAATAAATCAAATTCATTTATATATCTACGGTTCACTACAAACTCATGTGGATCATAACCCATACTAAGATATGACGCTCCCAAACATTTTGCTGCCATTTCCCCTTCTTTATTTCTAATAAATACTGATTCAGCACCTGTACTTGTCGACATTGAAGTTACTATCAGCACATCGGCTCCATCTTGTGCATACTTTGCTAGTGTTCCACCAATTTGTGGCTCAATATCATCAGGATGAGCTCCGATCGCAAGAATTTTCACTTGTAAGTTCCTTTTATAGTTTAAAGCCATTTTACATGTACAATTATGCAAATTTTGAAAAGTATTACCAGAATACTTCTAAGTATTTATGTTAGTTTGAGCTATACATTTTAAAGTCTGTTTTTCAAAAATTTCAACTGACAATGGAAGAGATACATTGCACACCCTAGAATAATGAAAATTGGAGGTTTTGCCAAAACTTCTATGAACAATGCTTGTACTGAAATACCTACTAAAAATGTTGCTGGTAATTTTAATCTCAGTGGAAGTTGATTACGTTTCCGTAGAGAAATAGCAAAAGGTCTAATAATAAGATACATGCAAAAAATTAAAAAACTTAATCCAACAATCCCAAACTCATAAATTGTCGATAAATAGGCATTATGTACAACCTTTTTGAACGGCCCATCTTTAACAAACGAATTGTTACCATGTCCAAAAAAAATAGCAGATTGAAAATTATTCAAAACATATAACGCATTTAGTAAACGGAAGTTATCAGCTTGTGTTTGAGGTTCAAATGATTGGATAGTTTTAAGACGGTTCTGATTATACTCATCGCTAAATTTAGCAGTTATAGAAATAGTTGTTGGAACTATTATCATGCATGATAATATAGTTATCTTTAGAATGTTTTTCCACTTCAAGTTCTGAATAAGATAACACAAGAATATTATAATCAATACAAGTATTCCTTGACGACTTTCCCCTAAAATTACTGTCATTGAAAATATAATAAATAACAGAATATGAATTAAAATTATTTTTTTATCTGATATTCTACACTTTTGAATTAGACAAACATGAAAAGCAAAAAACGCTAAAAGATATGAGATTAATTCATTTCGATTGAAAAGTTCCTGCTGTAAAAACCCTCTCCCAGAAAAAAAACATATCATAATAATTAATAATATTAGTGAGAAAAAATTAACTTTTCGCCATAGAGTAACTGCTCTTAATTTTTTCAATTCTTGGTACAAAAGTCCGGCAATAACCAATTTCAGAGGAATAGTTATCGTAGCATTTACTCCAATAAAGTCATTGTAAATCGTTACTTGAGTCAAAAGAAAAAAGGTAAGTATTACTGCAACAAATGACCATCGACTCATTTTATAATTTTGAAAAACTAGTACCAACGGAGCTAAGAGCAAAAGTATATCACCCAAACCAAATTGAAAGCTCCCCACAGATATATTTAAAAATCTTTCGGACAAACTCAACCAGATAAGCAGATAAATATATAGCAAACTTTAACCCTCTAATTGCTCAAAAATCATCCCTGGCGCAACTTCTTTAGTGGATACTGGAGCGCTTTGTATGTCATTTCCAAGTATTCTAATTTTCTAGTTTTTGCAAAAATATTTTCATTTCCAAAAAAATAGAGGATTAGTTTAAGCTTAAGGGGACCCACTTCTTGGCTATATTAATTCTCAGTAGTTATCTTTTACAATCAGTACAAAAGGTTTCCTAGAGCGCTTCTTAACTAATCTGCTATTATGATTACATTCTAGCATACAATAAGTTTAAAAGTTATTCTATCTAAGTCAAATCGTGTAAAAGAAGTATACAAATTAAACTTGATAATACTTTCGGTACCATTCAATAAAACTCGCTATTCCATCACGGACCTCAGTTTGAGGAGAGTAACCAGTCAGACTTTGTAAAAGGTTAGCATTAGCCCAAGTAGCCTGGACATCTCCTAGTTGCATCTCCATGTTATTACGGATTGCTTTACTGCCCAGAGCCGCCTCTATTGCTTCAATAAATGTTTCTAGGCGCACCTTTTCTGAATTTCCAATATTTACCACCCGGAAGGGTGCAACGGGTGACAGACTATCACCTTTGACCTTTGATTCTGCACCACCTGGAACTTTGTTAATTAAAAGTTTAATTCCACAAACTAAATCCTCAACGTAAGTAAAGTCACGCCACATCTCACCATGATTATACACATCAATTGGTTTTCCTTCTAAGATAGCTTTTGTGAACTTAAAAAGAGCCATGTCAGGGCGTCCCCAAGGACCATACACAGTGAAAAACCGAAACATGGTTATGGGTAGGCTATATGTATAAGCATAAGAATGGCCCATCGCTTCATTAGCTTTCTTAGTAGCTGCGTAAAATGACATCTGTGTATCAGCTTTTTCTGTCTCACAAAAAGGCATCTCCGTATTAGCTCCGTAAACAGAACTCGTTGATGCCATAAGCAAATGATTGATTTCAGCTTGGCGCGCTACCTCCATCACATTAAAGGATCCAATAATGTTAGATTCGAGATAAGTTCGAGGATTTTCAATACTATAGCGCACACCTGCTTGCGCCGCCAGATGGACAATAGCATCTGGATTGAAGCCTTGGACGCATTGCGAAAGCCTTTCGAAATCTTCTAATTTGCTCTCATCACAATCAAACTTAGAATTTTGCTTCAGCATAGCATGTCTTTTTTGCTTAAGGCGAACGTCATAGTAATCGCTCATGCAATCGTAACCAAAAACGTAGAAACCTTCTTTTAGAAGTAGACTAGCTAAGTGATAGCCAATAAAGCCTGCCGTTCCGGTTATAAAGATACGTTTCACTGCGATACTCCATTGAAAATATTAAAATTAAAATTAACAGTAATAATTCTTTTCATACTGTTAATACCACATACTGTTGGCAGTCTTCATAAATACTATTTTCTGGCGACCAACCAGCGTTTTCTAGGTAATTACCCCATACCACCCTATACTTATATTCATAAAAATCTGAGACTGTTAAGGTCTTGTTTTTGACTTACCTCTCAAAAACATTTCGCCTAAACCTATTGGTTGCTAAAGTAAACAACTTAACCACGTTACGGATCCACATAATTTGGGACAATGCGGCCTACAACCGCTGAGCGGCAGTCAAAAAATAGCTCTCACTTCCAAAATGCCGCATCCACCAAATCCAGTTACCCACATATAAACCCGACTGAGTGGTTCTGGGTCGTACTCCAGACCAATGTCATGCGCAACCGCCTCTATCCAAATCAAAAGCTGTTCACTAACGCCTTATTACAATTCTTGCGAAAGACAATTCCCAGAAAATGACACAACTTCCGAAGTCAGGTCTCAATCAGCTTTCGCATCATTTCTCATCAGAAATTTCAAGTTTTGGAGTGAGACGGATATAGCGATAAAATAATATTGTAATAATGAACTTCATATTCAGCTTTACGCCATTGCCAATTAGTGGATATTTAATTTAGTACTTACATATTAGAAATCAGGATAATCCAGTACCATGAAAATATCATTGTATAAAGCAATTCTAGGCTCTTACGATCACTACCCCATCCCATTGGATTATCATAATTGTAGTGCTTTCAAGAAATATATTTTTACCAACGACGATCTCCATATTGAAAACTGGGAACATATTAAAGTTGATTGCAATGATCCTATAATAGAAAATAGAAAATACAAAATGTGCCCTTGGGATTTTATTGATAGTGATTATTCAATTTATCTAGATGGGCATGTAAACCCAGGCCCTTCATTTTTTTCATATGTGAAAAGTATTATAGCGTTGAGAGTTCCTTTTGCAGCCCAGTTACACAGGCAGCGAGGTACGGTTGCCAATGAGTTTGTTCGTTGTTTAGATGCAAGAAAGCTCAATTCATCAGAAGTTTACAATTTGGCTGGCTCAAATTTTGATTTTTCATTACCAGCAATAGAATGTGGTTTTATGATTAGAGATCACAATAGCGATTTAGCAAGAAACCATGGTAACTTATGGTTTGAGATGTTTGGTTCTATTTGCAAGAGAGATCAATTGCTCGTAAATGCTGCTGCAGAAAAAGTCGGTATGCCCATACACAGGATTCAGACAGATTTTAATGA
>Ga0206126_10002918_pt1 | contig 17867 bp, 18 predicted proteins | sample Helgoland_Spring_5_FD_148621 | JGI IMG/M metagenome (GOLD analysis project Ga0206126, IMG submission 148621) | Pelagic subsurface seawater microbial communities from Kabeltonne, Helgoland, North Sea - Helgoland_Spring_Bloom_20160412_1 | ecosystem: Environmental > Aquatic > Marine > Epipelagic ...
GCAAAGGCACGACACTTACTAAGGAAATGTTCTTAAACCATCTCTACGGTGGCATTTATATTAATTAAATTTAATAAAAACAATATATTTAAATTTTTAATTACTTATATACGCAATTTTATTGCACACGCATTGCACACGCGTTACATTTAAGTTGATAGAAGGTTGAACCTTCGACTGAACACGGATTGCACATGGCGACTTTTCAAAAACTTCCCTCAGGCAGGTGGCGTGCACAGATAAGACGATCAGGTAGCAACTTATCGCGCACCTTCGACACAAAAAGAGCAGCCCAAGACTGGGCTTTTGCTACCGAGGTTTCAGTGAAACAACGTGCGACAAACGGGGCGGTCGATGTGCCAGCATCTATGCTGCTTGCGGACGCCATCGAAGCCTATTTGACGGCAGTACAAATTAAAAATGCCAATCAGTCATCACTAAAAGCGTTTGGTAAAGCGTTGCCCAATTTAGCGTTGCGTGACCTTAATGAAGCTACCATGCAGCAATGGATAGATAAACGGCTGCAACAAGGCGTGGTGGGCGCAACAATAAACCATAACATTGGCTTAGTTTCTGGGATGCTTAAGTGGTTGAGGCACAACCGTCATTTGGATGTAAATTTAAATCTAACAAAGCATGCACGCGCTTCGCTTGCCGCTGCGAAGATACCAACAACGAGCCAAGAACGCGATCGCTACATCTCTGATTATGAGACAGTTTTATTGCACGACGCATTCACCGCTCAGTCAAAGTTAAAGCTACCCATGGTCGACTTAATGGACTTTGCCCTGGCTACTGGGATGCGCCTTGGTGAGATTTGCGGCATTACCCATGAAGATCTGAAGCATAACGAGGGCACTATAATTATCAGGGATAGAAAAGACCCTAAGCGCAAATTAGGCAACCATATGACTGTCCCGCTGTCTTCTATTGCTCGGGGGATTATTCAAAGGCAACCAACAATGGTCGGCAGAATATTCCCGTTCCGCCCAAACAGCGTCTCAGTGGCATGGATTGTGGGATGTAAGGCAGCAGGAGTTATGGACTGCACCTTTCATGACTTGCGCCATAGAGCAATCACTGACCTTTTCGCCAGAGGACTGACTATAGAACAAGTCGCCTTGATTAGTGGCCACAAGACATGGGCACAACTTCGCCGCTATACTCAGACGCAGCCACACAGCATCGTTGAATTATTGGGATGATGTTATGGTAAGCAAAGCAATCGACGCAATCCGCGCCGCTCAAAAAAGGGAGGTGGAGGTTCTGCGGTCTTTAAGTACAACAGACTTGCAAAAACGTATAAATGACGAGGCACATAAAAAATTATCGGATATGCAAATAGGGAATTCGGGTGTAATTTTTAATTTATTGTTTGAAGATACCGAGTACGTCATCGAAAATCTCCCATCCCTTGAAGTCCATTCTGCAATTACTGAATGCATGATAGATGGTATTTTGGGACACATGAACTTATCTTCAGGGGTCTTGAAATGGTATGCCGAAAGGGTGAAAGACCCAACGCTGTTGCGCAAAAAACCAGGTCGCAAAAAAGCACTAATACTTCATCACACAATCAAACGCTACATTAGGCTACTAAGTGCTGACTTGGGTTACACCGTAGATCGTGCGATATTGTTTGTTGCGGGTGCCGTGGGCAGAGGTGAACAATATACTCGCGACATATGGTACGAAAAAAATAAATAGGCGGATAAAAAACCCTCATCGTTTGTCTTATAGGGGATCGCATACTTTCTGATCAAGCACTGCACAAATGGAGTTTGATCATGTCACCAAGATTAGAACACTTTCTCATGGAAAAGCGCATTCTGCTGTCAACAGACTGGGCAGAGTTGAACAATTGGAATGCGGAAACAACCAAAGCAAAATTTGCACGTCGTGAAGTTCCAAAATTCACACGGGTCAAAAATCTTAAAATTATAACTTATGACGACGCAGCTGAATATCTACTTGAGCATGGTGATAAAGTAATCGCCTCAAATGTTGGCAAATTGGTTGCAGCAGCTGATCTGCTTGGTGTTGGAAGAAAATAAAAACCCGCGCATGTGACCAAGATCAGCATGCACGGGGATGGTTTGAACACCCTCATTGTAACTGATTTTGTAACGCGCGGCAAACATAGGATTTGCCATGAATATTCAATTTTGCACTGGTAGCGGACAATCGGATACGCACATTTACAGCTGTCAGCCTTATCAAACTAAAACTATGGATGACCTTTTGGAGATGGTTCGAGAACCTGCGTCTGTAGATAAAGATAAGGCCCAATGGGCTATTTTATCAAACTATCACCAATTTGACGCGCGCAATCATAAAGCACAAAAAGAGTATGGCTCGTTCGTTTTGTTGCCAGTAGATTTAGATGAGGGCGCACCTCAGCTAGGCGACGTTAAACGGGCTGTTACTGAGGCGCTTGGCGATGTTTGGCACGTTATCTATTCCTCACGCAGCGCAACACGCGAAAAGCCAAAATGGCGTATTTTATTTCAGCCATCGTGTTCTGTTCCGGGTGCTGACTATACCGCAATTCAGAGGGCTTTATTCGATCTGTTGGGACAACGTGGTTTGGTGTGTGACAAAGCGTTGGAGCGTCCTGGACAGCTTGTGTACCTGCCTAATAAGGGCGGTCACTATGAATGGGATATCCATAAAGGACCTACGCTCTCCACTGATACCGGCCCTCTGGGTGAGCGTGTAAGCTATAATGCCCGAATGCTTGAGGATTATCGTAAGGCGGGTCAAGAGGCCGCTGAGCGGCCTCCTAGGCGTCCTCTGGGTAAAGATACAGATGATGATCCGATGCAGTGGTGTAATGCTAATTTTACTCTCTCCGACCTGTTGCGTGACTATGGCTATGAGCAAGAGGGTAACTCAGGCAATTGGCGATCTCCTCACCAAACCAGCGGGAGCTATGCAACAAAAGTGTATCCGGACAATCGATGGGTAAGCCTTTCCGGATCTGATTTTAACTCTGGAATTGGTGAGCAATCTGCTGAAAGCGGATCTTGCTTCGGCGACGCTTACGACTTGTATGTTCATTATCAGCATAAAGGCGATCACAAAAAAGCTTATCAAGCACTGCGTGCGATGATGCCAAAAACTGACTCTTTTGCTGATTTTGATTTTCATACGCCAGCTATTCAGGATGACAACATAGAGGAACCAAATTTGGTCTTAAATAAGCACGGAAAACCAGAATGGTCTCCCCAGAACGCGTTCGAAATTCTAAGAACTCATGAGGCTTGGGATGGGGTGCTGGCGTATAATGAATTTACGGGTCTGTATATGCTATTAAAACCAATCCCTCAAACTCGCACTCCCAAGTCAAGCTTTACGCCAAGGCCAATTGTGGCATCAGATTATTTTCATGCAAGACGATGGTTTAACCTAAACGGGTTCCCCAGAGCGCCAAAAAACGATTGTACCGATGCATTGCTTGCTGCTTGTCATGAGTCCGTACTTTCTCCTGTAAGTCACTATTTGGAAGACTTGAAATGGGACGGGAAACCTCGGCTACTTTCTTGGCTGGCTAAATACTGTGGAGCCGAAGATAACGACTTCAATCGAAAAGTAGGAAAGCTTTGGATGATTTCTGCTGTTGCCCGTGCGCTGAAACCGGGGTGCAAAGCTGATTGTTGCCTTGTTCTCGAAGGTAAACAAGGCGCAGGAAAATCGACCGCTTTTAAGGTTTTAGCAGGCGATGACTGGTTTCACGATGGACTTGCAGACCTGCACAATAAAGACGCTTCTGCGGGGTTGCTTGGTAAGTGGATTATTGAGTTGCCAGAACTAAGCGCAATGAAGCGTTCGGAAACAGAGGCAGTGAAGGCTTTTTTGAGCCGAACGACTGAGCGATACAGACCTGCGTATAACCCCACTGAAGTTGTGCAGCCCCGACGGTGTGTGTTTGCCGGCACTACTAATCGTCAGGACTATTTGTCCGATGATACAGGCGGTCGCCGGTTTTGGCCTGTAGCGATTAAGTCAGTCGACATTGATTGTTTAAAAATGGACCGTGATCAACTGTGGGCCGAGGCTGTGCAAGAATTCAACGCCGGCACTACTTGGTGGTTGAATGCTGATGACGCGGAAATGGCTACAGAAGTTGTAATGCAACGAACTGCTGAAGACCCATGGGAGTCACAAGTTTTATCGTTCGTTCGCAACAGGCATGAGGTTAGCAGCAAGGATATATTTGAGCATTTGGCAATTCCACTTGAGCAGAGGTCGCAAGTTTTTTCAAAAAGGGTACTCGGCATAATTACGAGAGCGGGGTGGACCAGAGCCGGTAAATTTTGGAAGGGCGACAATAGAGGGAGCGCACGTTATGTCCCACCCGGCGCTCTAGGCGTATGAAAATACATGAGCTGGTGCAGTGTCGGTGCAAAAGTGGGTCTTTTATAAACATACTGCACCGATGCACCGGCTGCACCAGCGATTGTTACACAACATTTACCATCTAATATTTATCTGTTATTACTATATAATATTGAGATATGTCGTTTAATAGTAGTTTTAGAGATCAACGCTGTGAGCAGTTATAAAACTTTGCAGAAAACCGGTGCAGCCGGTGCAAAAAAAACGATGGGTTCTCAAAACTTCTATTACCCCCCTTATAGCAGATCTACCGTTAAGAGACGTTAATGCCTAGCGCGTACCCGAGGCAAAGTTGTTGCAATAGTACCTTGCGCGAATATAATAAGAAAAAAAGGGCCGTGAATGAAAAAATATTTTGGTAAATTTGTTCCTAAAAAGTCGTGGCTGGACTCAAACGGCGATGGCGATATCGATTATCATGATTTCATACATGCAGCGAAATCTGCGCTTGATGCTGTCACGCCATCAAAGGAAATTTTAGACATAAACGGTGATGGGAAAGTGGATATTAATGACGCACTTGATGCCGCTAGAATAACTGGAGCCACAATAGCTGCTACAGGCATTACGGCTGCCGTTTCTAGTTATGCTGGTGTGGTACTAATATCTGGCAAAGCAACTGCAATCGCCACCACAATTGCAGCTAGTATTGGCGCTGGCGCTGGTGGAGGATTGACCGCATTACTTGGCTCAACGACAACTGTGGCTTGGGCTGCTTGGCAAACAAGTTCAGGGGTTTGGGTCGTAGCAGCTCAAGGAGTAACTGCGATTTCACCAACGCTTGTTGCATCAGTGAGCGGTGCGAGTGCATTTATAGCTACTTCGGCCCAGAGTGCAGTTTCCACTATTGCTGGATTTCCGGTTATCGAAAGTATCGCTACAACATCTCTGGTCAGCTCAAAAGACATTTTACTTATTGCGGGTGTGCCAGTCGCACGAGAGATAGCTCTGGCAAGCGCACTGGTCGCGTTAGTGGTAGTAGCGGGCTATAGCTATTACATCCTAACTCGACACCGCATTAGCAAAGAAGACGTTTTGGAGCATTTGGACGGCTTCGCCCCAACTTTAAAATAAGACTAACATGATAGAGGTTCTCTCGGCGTACCACCCAGCGGGTACCCACGAGGTTTTGCAGCCGAAAGAACCTAATTTGTGCAGGGTCGCACGCGTGTAGGCTTGGACCACTTTAATTATTGGCGAGTAAAGATTGCCGGAATGGGTTGGTCACAGGAAAAGGCTCCGATTTCGTCAAAGATGCCGGCGTTGATGTCATCCAACTTGCCGTTAACATCTATATCAGCTCCTTTAGAACTAATCGCATAGTTAAATTTACCATTAAGGTCTTCGCCGAAACTTTTTATTTTTACCAAATAAACGTAGTAGTAGCCGCCATGTTCGTTAATTTCTCTGGCTATGTTGGACACGCAGGTTTCACCGTCGTTACAGTATACTTCCATTTCGCCTCCCCAATCGTCAAATGGAACTGACATCTTGAACGTATTGCTGCGAGCGGTTTTGGGGAAAGTGTAATCAGTAGGAAAGAAATTTTCTGCGTCATATCTGACATCTAAATCCGCACCAACTGAAAATCCGTGACAATGTAGAGAGGTGCTATCTTCTTGTGCCGCCAGGCCCCAGGGTAAAAATATTAAAATCACTGTCAAAATATACTGCATGACGGTCTCCTTTTGACGAGAGTCTAGTCTAAAGCAATGTACGTAGTAAAGCTTTCTATCACGCATTCGCCTACCGCTGGCGATATCAACTAACCAAACATTCATTTAAAAAATATAGAGACAACTGAATGGTAAAATTATCAACTATGAAATAATTATGTTATAATTATCATGTAACTACCGGACAAACTTGATCGGAACATGACATGAATTTCATGAGTAAAGATTTGGCCAAATATGCTGGCTATAAAGGCGTCGAAGCCTTCCAAGTCGACCAACGCAGGTACGATTGGCCGCTGCTACCCCTGAAGCGCATACAGGGCCGTAACAGGTACGCTTTCACGGAAGCCATCTTAGCCCATGTCATATGGAGCCTACGCGCTTTGGGCCTAAACGGAGCGGCTGTTGGCTCTATGCTGGGCAGAATTGATATCGACGCTTTTCGAGCTGCATTAGATAACTTCGAGGTCGGCCTAATTGATGAGGCTATCTTAACAATCCCTTTGGCCGATTATTTTGACCCCTTCGCGGAAATGCCTACCGTTCATAACAACCTGCGCTCGGCACACAATACGATGGAGCAGTTAGATTGCGTTTTCCTACGCTTAACGGACTTTGCACGCACTATATTGAAGGGTGAAATGTAATGGCATTCCTGAACCAACAGCAGCTTACCGAGATCCGTACCAACAGTGACCAAAAGGCAGAGCAACACTTGTCCCATGTCTACGGTGCTACCCTAGGGCCAGCTTTATACCGATCATGCGCCCGTGTGTGGGGTACTGGTCCGGCCGTCACCAGCGCACGTCTTTCAAACACAAAAGAGCTTATACAGGCCGCTTGGCTCCTCAGGGACAGCATAGCTGGCGTGCTTATTCGCAAAGAGGGCCTCTCGTTTCTGCCTATCTACCTGTCAAGCGAAGCGTTGGCATATAAGCTCTGCGGTAAGTCTGACTTCTGGATAAGTTTCAATGAAATAAAAGGAGAACTTAAATCATGATTGCAACACCCTTGAATTTCAAGCTCAATCGAACCGCCGCTCTTACTGAATGGCGCCAATTATTGAGCGCATAGATTCAGGCTGCGCCAGCAATCTGATGCTAGTTCTCATTCGTCTGACAGCACCAGAGCCTGCGAAATTACTTCGAGCGTGAAACGATCAGCCATTGATGACCTCTACGTCGCGTGGGAGATCTGATAGGATTTCGGGTCCGTCGGCGCGTAAAATCACAATGTCCTCAAGGCGGATACCAAAGCGCTCTGGCAGATAGATGCCGGGTTCGATCGAAAACACCATACCTTCTTCAAGGACCGTCTGGGACGATGCGGTGATGTAGGGTGTTTCGTGAATTTCGATACCCATTCCATGGCCCGTGCGGTGCATGAAATATTCGCCGTAGCCTGCATCCGTGATGACACCCCGCGCCGCATCATCAACCACATGCGCCTTCACACCTGGACGGGCGGCAGCCATTGCGGCTTGGACCGCGGCTTCAACAATTGCGTGGACTTCTATGAAGCCTTTGGGCGGCGTTCCCATTACAGCCATGCGGGTTATATCGCTGGAATAACCATCTTTGCCGCCACCGATATCCATCACGACGGCGTCGCCATTTTTCAGAACCGTTTCGCCTGTGTGGTGGTGCGGGAATGCCCCATTGCCACCAGCCCCAATGATTGCGAACAATGGCTTAACGTCTTGGGATGCAAAGCTGTCGCGAATGATATCCGCAACCTGCGTCTCGGTCATGCCCGGTTTCATCGCAAACCATGCGGCCTTCATCGCAGTATCGGCGGATAGGGCGTTGCGTTTCAATTTGACGTATTCATCTGCGTCTTTGCGCATACGCAGCGCACCGACAGTGGTTGCGGTGAATTGACGTTTGGCATCCGGCAAGGCGTCTTGCACTAATCCCGCAAAATCTGCGCGCATGGTTTCGTCCAACACGATGCTCTTGGCATTCATGGCGCCCGATATGTGCAGCAATTCGGCGAACGCTTTGTCTGGTCCGTCTGCATCGCCCCAGGTGTGGAACGGCAGATCGGTTTGTTGGGCGGCACTCTCAGCCTCAAGCGATGGCATAAGAAAGCCCTCGTAACTTTGCGTCACGCAAAGTAGTAAGTGACGTTCATCACCATGAGGGCGCATATCTAGAAGCCACGCGAGGTGCGCACCGGGGCCCATGGCGACAAGGTCGACACCTTCTTCTGCCATGGTTTCACGAAGCTGATCTAATCTGCTCATGTTGTGTCCTTTCAAGAGTCGGTTTCGATAGCGATTTTACGGTATGATGCGCACGCGGCCCTGAGGTTTAGCAGCCTCATCTGACTGTTCCAGGTTAATTGTTAGTGAATGATTGGCTTCTGATCCAGTGGTATGATGGTTTCAGGAGCTGGTGGTCGATAGCCCAATGCACTGTGTGGTTTCTTCGTATTGCAATGTGTCCTCTATTTTCCAATGTTGATAACGGGAAATGCTAAACGCCAAGAAACAGGCTGCTTGGCAACAACAGAGCTGAAAACTCGCAACTACCGTTCCGACGACGAGAAAGGACGATGCTTAAGTTTAGTCGCGGGCTGGCCTTCCAGAAATTTTCTTACATCCAAGCGTTAGTCCAGAACCACTTCAACCAGAAGTGCCACTTCGGCACTGTCAGATAAAACGAGCTTGAGCCGTGCAGGGTGGTTTTGTAGCCTCGCCGTATGATAAAACGCTCTCCATTCAGGTACTTTACAACGAGCCCAGAGATCATCTCGGCCCGCTGTGTCCAATGTAGATATATCAATTTCCATGTCCTTACTCCCGTTGGCTTCGGTCGCTGAGCGAAGCCCGTGACGCTTCGGGCACACCAACACACAGGCTTACGGCAAAACAATAGTCCAGTCCGAATAGGGGTATCACTTAGACGGTAGGCTACCAATGCTGAAATAGAGATGTATACGGGTACCCATGAGTAAACTATGGTCACCGGTTAGTGAGCAAATTTGCTATAATCCAATACAGGCTTTTATTTGTGTTATATCGCTGTTATATATATTAAATATATTAAAATCAGGTTATTTTTTCCTATTTTGGATTGTGTTTACACTATATTTTACAATACAAATAATTACCTATTTGGTGGGTCCCATGGTAGCAAAAGAGACCCCGATACCCTCGCTCAAGATTGAGCCTTAAAAGAGAGGTGTAAAGGGCCGATTGCTGTTTTTCTTGTTTTGCCTGACTTCTGTAAGGTGACCAATGAGTGGTCTACGGGCCTTTAAGTTGCATTTACAGCCTAAGTATCAGGATTTGTGATAAACTCTGGATATGAATCGTTGTGGGCTTTCAGGGGCTTTCTAGGTGTTCGAAAGCCTTCTTGTTTAAATGCAAGTATCAGAAGACCGCGGCCAGGTAAAAACTGGCACCTGAATAATCTAATACTCAGTCCAAACCCTGTCAACTTGGACCAAATATGCCGCGAGTGGGAACTGCTGCAGTGGACTGACTATAAGCCACACGCTTAGGGAATGTATGGGTATCCAGAGCTAAATTTAGGTCATTGAGGAACATGCGTGCCCTCAAATCAGACGCAGTGGCCGACCACTTAAATTTTTGATCAGGTTACAATAGTCGAAACAGGCCCTTTACCAATGTCGTTTTTGTAGTAAGCTTTTTGCCTGGGGCGCGCTGTTCAGAATGACGAGATGCCCACGCACTCAAGGAGGAAGAAATGCTATTCACCAAATTGCTTACCGTTTCAACCCTGGCGCTGACGGTCGCCAGTTCTGCAATGGCAGAAAATGTATTGCGCTGGACTAGCCAGGGCGATGCGCTGACCTTGGACCCACATTCGCAGAACGAAAGCCCGACGATCGCGATGAATGGTCAGATCTACGAATCCCTGATCACCCGTGACGCCAACTTGTCGCTTCAGCCGGAATTGGCGACCAGTTGGGAAGCTGACGCGGATGGCTGGACGTTCAAGCTGCGCGAAGGCGTGAAGTTCCACGATGGATCTGCTTTTACCGCCGAAGACGTTGTCTTTTCGTTCGAGCGGGCCAAGCACGAGGCCTCTGACTACAAAGAACAGGCCAAAAACGTGGCCATGGTTGAAGTGATTGACGACTATACCGTCAAGCTGAAGACCGATGGGCCTAACCCCATTCTACCTAACCAGCTGACGTCCATCTATATCATGGACAAGGACTGGTCTGAGGCAAACAACGTGACCAGCCCACAGGACTTTAAGGCTAAAGAAGAAACATTCGCTGTGCGCAATACTAACGGCACTGGCCCGTTTTCGGTGGTGAGCCGCGCGCCGGATGAGCTGACAGTGCTGGCCGCGAACCCAGATTGGTGGGGCAGCGATCTCTTCCCCGGCAACCTCGACCGGATCGAATATCGTCCCATCACCAATGCTGCGACCCGCGTGGCGGCCCTGTTGTCTGGCGAAGTTGATTTTGTGCTCGACCCGCCGTTGCAGGACGTCAAGCGCATCGAGAGCACCGAAGGCCTCAATGTTCAGACAGTCGCACAGATACGTTCGATTTTCTTTGGCATGGACCAGGGTATCGACAAACTGCGTTCCTCTGATGTGGAAGGCAACCCGTTTAAAGACGCACGCGTGCGCGAGGCCTTTAACTTGGCGATCGACAAAGTCGCGATTCAACGTGTCGTGATGGAGGGATTTTCTTTCCCAACAGGCATGATTACACCCCCGGGCGTTCTGGGCAACACACCAGATAATGACGCGTCTTATGGGTTTGACGCTGCAAAAGCTAAGGAGCTGCTAGGAGAGGCCGGTTATCCAAACGGCTTTACCGTACAGTTGGATTGCCCCAACAACCGCTACAATAATGACGAAAAGATCTGTCAGGCGGCTGTGGCTATGTTAGCCAAAATTGGTGTGACCGTGAACCTTGACGCGATCCCAAAGGCACAGCACTTCCCCAAAATCCAGAAGCGCGAAACCGACTTTTATATGCTGGGTTGGGGTGTGCCGACGCTCGACAGCCACTATGTTTTTTCCTACCTCCTAGACAGCGAAGGCTCATGGAATGCGACTGGCTATGCCAACCCACGGGTGGACGAAATATCTCGCGCCATCACTAGCGAGATTGATATCGACAAACGCACAGCAATGATTGATGAGGCATGGAACTTGATCAAGGACGACAAGCCTTACGTGCCGATACATCACCAAGTTCTCGCATGGGGTTCGACCGAAAATGTTGATATCCCGATCGCAGCTGATGATGCGTTGCGTCCACGTTTCGTCGTTATGAAATAAACAAGTTACCGGGGTAGGCAAGTTCTGCCCCGGTACCAAAGGCTCTTGTATGTTCTTTTTCATTTTTAGGCGGTTAGCCCAATCCATTCTCGTGATGGCCATAGTTTCAGCAGTCAGTTTTTCGCTGTTCAATTTTGTTGGCGACCCGGTCAATAACATGGTTGGTCAGGACGCCACACGCGAACAGCGCATCGAAATTCGCCAGCAACTTGGGCTTGATGATCCGATTTTATCCCAATATGCGCGTTTTTTGGGTAATACGCTTCAGGGTGATTTTGGGATGAGCTACCGGATTAAACGGCCCGTGGACCAGCTGATCTTAGAGCGGTTGCCGGCCACGCTTGAGCTGGTTTTTGTGAGCGCTGTAATTGCCCTTGTGGTGGGTATCGGTTTGGGTGTTTATACTGGCATTCGGCGGCATTCTTGGATTAGTCGGAGTATCTTGTCGGTGTCCTTGGTCGGAGTGAGCTTGCCGACTTTCATTATCGGTATAGCCCTCATTTACGTTTTCGCCGTGCATCTGAGGTGGTTGCCATCATCTGGACGCAGTGGAACAGTCGATTTTGGGTGGTGGAAGACTTCGCTTCTGACAGTTGATGGCTGGCGCGCAATTATTTTGCCTGCTATCACACTGTCGTTGTTCCAGTTGACGCTGATATTGCGTCTGGTGCGGGCAGAAATGCTCGAAGTGATGCAGACAGATTATATCAAATTCGCGCGGGCACGCGGCCTTGCGGAACGGGCGATTAATTTTCGCCACGCGCTGCGCAATACGCTTGTGCCGGTCATCACCATTATTGGCTTGAACATCGGTGGGCTCATCGCCTTTTCAGTCATCACAGAAACTGTGTTCCAGTGGCCCGGAACAGGCTTAATGTTCATTCAGGCCGTTGATTTTGTTGATGTTCCCATCATGGCAGCCTATCTAGTGTTCGTCGCCCTTTTGTTCGTCTTGATCAATCTCATTGTTGACATACTCTACTTTGTGGTCGACCCACGCATCCGGCTTGGAGAATAAATTTCATGAGTCATAACCTCCCTGAGGACGGTCCGACTACGCGGTGGAAACGTTTCAAAGACAACGACGTTGTGTGGTCTTTTATCAATTCGCCCGGCGCAATGATCGCTGCGGCTGTCACGGTGTTCCTAATTCTGGCATGCATTCTTGCCCCCATTATTGCGCCCTTTGATCCTTTTGATCCAAGCCAGATTTCCCTCTGGGATGGCAAGCTGCCCCCGGCGTGGATAGAGGGTGGGCAAAGCCAGTATTTTCTTGGGACCGACAACCAAGGCCGTGATATGCTGTCCACAATCTTGTATGGTGGGCGCCTGTCCATCCTCGTTGGGCTGGCCGCGGTCTGCCTTGGCATGGTGCTCGGCGTAACGCTAGGCGTCATCTCGGGCTACGTTGGCGGTGTAACGGATGCTGTGATTATGCGGATTGCGGACGTTCAACTGACGATCCCGGGCATCTTGCTCGCTATCCTGATCAATGGGGTAGGGCGGGCGTTTTTACCGTTGGAGTTGCGCCAAGAGTTTGCTGTCTACGTTGTGATTATTGCAATTGGCCTGACCGATTGGCCGCAATTTGCGCGCGTGGCCCGTGGCGCAACAATGGTTGAGGCCAACAAGGAATACGTGCAATCAGCGCGCATTATCGGTCTGCCGGCTTGGTTGATCATGATTCGTCATGTGCTGCCTAATACGCTGCGCCCGGTTTTGGTGATTGCCACCATTGGTTTGGCACTCGCCATCATCGCAGAAGCCACTCTGTCCTTTTTGGGGCAGGGCATTCCGCCCACGACACCGTCGCTCGGGACTTTGATCCGCGTTGGGAACGAATATCTTTTCTCGGGTCTTTGGTGGATAACCTTGTTCCCGGCCGTTGCATTGGTTGTTTTGGTCTTTGCGGTTAACCTTTTGGGGGATTGGATGCGAGACGCGCTCAATCCAAAGCTACGATGACAGAGCTTCTTAAAATCACCAATTTAAATGTTGAATTTCCAACGCGCCGAGGCCGATTTCAGGCTGTGCGCGGTGTCAACCTGACAGTCAAGGCAGGCGAAGTGCTGGGCCTTGTTGGGGAATCTGGAGCTGGCAAATCGACCATTGGCAATGCCATCATCGATTTGCTTGAGGCTCCCGGCCAGATCAGCGGTGGGTCGATCCTTTTTGAAGGCGAAGAGCTATGCGGCCGCAGTGAGCTTGAAATGCGCCGTCTGCGTGGCAACCGGATCGGCATGATCTTTCAGGACCCGCAGACCTCGCTCAATCCGCTGATGACAGTCGGCGCGCAGTTGGTTGAAACGATTGAAAAAACTAATGATTTACGCGGATCAGAGGTGGAAGGCCGCGCGATTGAGCTGTTGGAACAGGTCGGCATTACTGAGGCGAAGGCGCGGCTCTCCGCATATCCGCACCAATTCTCGGGCGGGATGCGCCAACGTGTCGTGATTGCGCTGGCCCTAGCGGGCGATCCAGATTTAATCATCGCGGACGAGCCGACAACCGCTCTTGATGTATCTATCCAAGCGCAGATCTTGGACCTGATCAAGCAGCTCTGCCGCCAGCGTTCCTTGGGTGTGATCATCGTCACCCATGACATTGGTGTGATTGCCAATATCGCGGACCGTGTGGCGGTCATGTATCGCGGTGAGGTGGTGGAAACGGGCGACGTGGCCCAGATACTTGGTGCACCACAGCATAAATATACCAAATCCTTGATTGCAGCCGTACCTCGTGCTGATCAAAAGTTGGAGCGCTTTTCTTCCGTTGACTATATTGAAGGCGGCGATGTCGCGATGCGACGTATTGATATCCAGACGCATTGGCTTGGCCAATCGCTACGTGAACGGGTTAAGGGCAAGGCCATTGAGGTCGAAAACCTTGATCTATCGTTTACCCTGCAAAAGTCTATTCTGAAACGAAACCGCCGCATGCTGAAGGCGGTCGACAATGTGTCGTTCACGGTGAATGAGGGAGAAACCTTCGGTCTGGTGGGCGAGTCTGGTTCCGGCAAATCCACAGTCGCGCGTCTGATTGCGGGGCTTTACCGCCCAGATTCTGGGCAAGTACGGGTGATTGGCCAGGACGTTGTGTCCCAGCCGAGTAGCAAAGACGCACGCGAGGCGCGGCGCGCATTGCAGATGATTTTCCAAGACCCTTATTCGTCGCTGAATGCGCGGATGCGGGTACTTGATATCGTGGCTGAGCCGATCCGGTTTTACAAGCTCACTAGCAGTGAGGCCGAGACGCGCGAGATCGTTGGAGATTTGTTGGATCACGTCGGCTTAGGCGCGCGTGCGGCCTTGCGCTATCCGCATGAATTTTCGGGCGGGCAGCGCCAACGGATTTCGATCGCGCGCGCTTTGGCGTCGCGGCCGCGGATCCTGATCTGCGACGAGCCGACCTCGGCGCTTGATGTCTCGGTTCAAGCGACGATCCTCAACCTGCTAAAGGATTTGCAACAAGAGTTAGGCCTGACCATGCTGTTCATCAGCCATGATTTGCCAGTCGTGCGTCAGATGTGCGATCGGATCGCGGTCATGCGGCATGGCGCTATTTGCGAAGTTTCCGATATAGAAGCGCTGTTCAGTGCACCCTCGCACGAATATTCCCGTCATTTGTTGAGCCTTATGCCGCGGATGGATCTATTGGGCTAGGCGTGCGTGGCGCGCTTATGCCTCCGCACCCAAGTCCCAATAGATGCCTGCCATTAGGCCGAGCGCTTGGCGGGCAACGGGCAGTAGCATGTGCTCGTCAGGAGCGTGCTGATTGCAGCCGCCATAAGAATGCGGAACCCACACCGTCGGCAGTCCGAGCGTGTCTATAAAAACATGATTGGGCAGTGATCCGCCGAGATTTGGCGCGATATGTGGATCAGACCCGAGGGTCTTTCGCAGCGATGTGATGACCCGTGCCACCCAAGGATTATCAGGATCTGAACGTGTCGCAGGGAAAAACCCGTTATCTGATCGGTCAATACGGACCTGCGGGAATCCTGCGCGAACCAAATGGCGACGCAGTGCGGGCAGGATATCATCTACATCCGTTCCCGTGACAAAACGTAGCTGACAAGTTGCCTTAGCGTGGCCCGAGATGGCGTTGACAGGTGCGGCTGGAACCCCGCTTTCCATCGCTAGCACGGCAAAGGCGTTCCAGCCGTACACACGTTCTTGCGGGGTCAGCGCGGCATCGCCCCAATCTCTATCGATGGCGGGGCCGACGGGTAGGGGCAATTTGGCGATAAGCGCGCGAATGTCTGGTGTAAGGCTCGTGGGGTGCCATTCTGGCACTTGGATCTGGCCGCGCGCGTTGGTGATTGTACTCAACGCATGGGCCAAAATGACGGAGGGGTCAGTCAGCAATCCGCCCCAGTTGCCGGAATGATGCGCACCCTTTCGCAACTCCACCGACAGCGTGAAGTTGATCGCCCCGCGCGCGCCGAGAAACACTAGCGGCACGTCCGGCGATAACCGCGGCCCGTCAGAGGCGATGAGAACCTGCGCCCCCAACAGATCTTGGTTCTCTTGACAAAACGCTTCCAGCCCAGGCGAGCCGGTTTCTTCGCCCATTTCAATCAGCCAGGCTGCATTAAACCCCAGCTTGCCCCGCGCGGCGATCACGCATTCCTGCGCTTGTATGTTTATCAGATGCTGGGCTTTGTTATCAGCTGTACCGCGCCCATACAGTCTGTCTTGATCTTGGCGCAGCACAAAGGGTGCGCCGTCCGCGTGCCACGCTCCTTCTTGTCCGCGCGTGACATCCCCGTGGCCATAACCCAGGATGGTCGGAAGGTGTGGGTCTTCGATCCGGCGGGCCACCAGAAACGGATTGCCATAACGGTTGGGGTGGATTTCGCTGTCAAATCCAGCAGCGACCAGGCGCGGCATCAGCAGATCAGACAGATAGCGCTGCATTTCATTGGCGCGTGCCGGATCTTGGCTTTCTGTGGGGCGGGCCACGAGCTCTGCCAGCTCGGAGACAAAGCGGCCGTCATCAACGAGGGCTTGTGCCGATCGGATTGCTTGATCGCGTGTGGACAATTTTCTTCTCCTTGACTTGCTATTGGTTCGTGGTTGGCCCGCTGGCCTATGCTGCGTTCAATCGCCGCTCGACGATGCGTGCCATCACGGATGCACCGACAGGCAGCACTTCGGGATCGAGGAAAAAGCTGGGGTTGTGCAGGCCGGTGGTGCCAGAATGACCGATCCGGCAGTAGGCACCGTGCACCACTTGCAACATGTCCGCGAAATCTTCGGACCCGGTTGCAGGCTCATCAGTGCCGCTGACGTTTTCGTTGCCAACGATGTCAGCGGCGGCTTCTAGGTAGGCCTCCGACAGGTCATGGTCATTCATCAGCACATCAAAAATGTTGCGATGATCGAGGGTGATCTCAATCCCGTAAGCAGTGGCATAGCCGGCGCATAAATCGCGCATCCGCTGCTCGACCATATCGCTCACCTCTTGTTTGAAATAGCGCACTGTGCCGGCCAGCTTCGCGGTATCGGGCACCACATTATAGGCAGATCCCGCGTGCAGCTGCGTTACGGAGAGCACGCAAGTGTCTAGGGGGGCGACATTGCGGCTGAGGATGGTCTGGATTGCGCCGACCAACTCTGCGGCGATGACCAAGGGATCTCGCGATTGTTGCGGCATCGCGGCATGACTGCCCTTGCCTTGGACAATAATGTCAAAAAATGCGGCACCGGCCATCGCGGGCCCTTTGCAGATACCTATCGTTCCGGGTTCTCCGTTGGGCGAATTGTGCATGCCATAGATCTCATCTACAGGAAAGCGGTCAAAAAGCCCCTCGGCAAGCATGCCGCGCGCGCCGCCCAAGCCTTCTTCGGCGGGTTGGAATATCAGCACCGCGGTGCCCGTGAAATTGCGGGTCGAGGCCAGATGCTTTGCCGCACCAAGCAGCATAGTGGTGTGGCTATCGTGCCCGCAGGCGTGCATCACACCAGGGATTTTCGATGCATAGTCAAGGTTGGTCAACTCATTGATAGGCAAGGCGTCCATATCGGCGCGCAATCCCACACGTCGGGGCCCTTCGCGGCCCTTGATTATGCCTACAACACCAGTTTTAGCGATACCTTCGTGAACCTCGTCCACACCGTATTCGCGCAGCTTCTCGGCAACTACTTTTGCAGTGCGGTATTCGGTAAAGCCAATTTCAGGATTGGCGTGCAGATCTTTAAAAATAGCCGTTAGCTCATCTTTGGCATCTTGAATAATGGGCAGAATGGTCATGGTTTTTTCCTTATTTTGGGGTACCTGCAAAGATATTGGCTATCTTATCTTTATTTTAAACTAGTGACTTGCGGGGTTCAAAAGCGTAGGGTGTCCGGTGAATTAGTAGTATTATGAAGCGCGCGCGAAGATTCAAGCCTCGGTATTGCCTTGCATCCTAATACCTGCCGACGGAAAACTGTAGTGTCTCCCTTTGTTCCCAAGATGACAAAGTGTCTGGAGTTGTTGAAGTGGCACTGTCAGACAAAATGAGCTTGAGGCTGGC
>Ga0206126_10002920_pt1 | contig 17862 bp, 23 predicted proteins | sample Helgoland_Spring_5_FD_148621 | JGI IMG/M metagenome (GOLD analysis project Ga0206126, IMG submission 148621) | Pelagic subsurface seawater microbial communities from Kabeltonne, Helgoland, North Sea - Helgoland_Spring_Bloom_20160412_1 | ecosystem: Environmental > Aquatic > Marine > Epipelagic ...
CCTTTTTGGTGCGTTGGCTAAATTTCAAAGTGAATTAAATTTCAAAGTGAATTAAATTTCAAAGTGAATTAAATTTCAAAGTGAATTAAATTTCAAAGTGAATTAAATTTCAAAGTGAATTAAATTTCGCAAAGTGAATTAAATTTCAAAGTGAATTAAATTTCAAAGTGAATTAAATTTCAAAGTGAATTAAATTTCAAAGTGAATTAAATTTCAAAGTGAATTAAATTTCGCAAAGTGAATTAAACTTCAAAGTGAATTAAACTTCAAAGTGAATTAAATTTCGCAAAGTGAATTAAATCTTATACAACCTTTTGTCTTCATTCGTTTTTAATGCGTGACACGGATTACATAGAGGCTGTAAATTAGCAACCTTGAGTCTAAGCTCAGGATGAATACGGACAGGCTTTATATGATCGACCATGTCCGCGGGTCTAACTAAACCTTTAGCTTTACACCTTATACATAGGGGTTGTCGCTTTCGGACTGCCTTACTCATGACCTGCCAGGATCTACTGCTATAGAACTTATTGAGGACTTTCCTCTCCTCGCTAGTATCTCTGTTTGTATAATCTCGTTTGTGGGGTTTGAGGTGAGCCTCACATCGAGACTCACCATGGACTAGTTCAGGACACCCATGCTCTGCACAGGGATTAGGTGCTGATCTAGCCATCTACATATACTTCCTCATTAAATCCCACTCCGCCGGAGTACAGTCATCTATAGAATTCCTGCGGAGTTCTAGCGGTTGTAAGATAGTGGTCATCTCAGCCACCTCCATACGAAGATCTTCAATAGAACCATTATTGTATATGACATAACACGGAGGCTTCGTTAGACCAGCTTCTGATTCATGATAAGCTACCGGCACAGCATCGTTACGCTCTATACATACCACTACGCCGCCATTATCTAGCACCCAGTCTTGCTCGTTGTTATATCGGAGATCGGTGATAAACATGTAATCGACACCCTGGGCCTTAGCGGTTTCTAGCCGCTGTTGGGCTATCTTGATCCATATGTCCTTGTCTATCATTTGGCGGGCGTATTGGTCGCCCATAAGTTGCATCATCTTCCGTGGACTAGTATCGAGTCCATGGGAATCAATGAGCGAGCCTTCTTTAAAGTTCCTATCGTCGAAGTCCTCAATACGACAGCCTAGAATAGCCGAGACAGCCTCTTTAATCGGCGAAGCGAACGACAGTGAGCGTAGTTTTACATCAGGATCACGCCGCCGCATTTTATTTGTCATCATCTCGGCAGTCAGGTCTTTACCTGAGTTTGCTACACCAGTTAGTGCGATTATAGTTGTCATGGGTAGCCTCCTCAGACTGTAATTAAATTTTGTTGAGTAAAAAAAGCCCGAAGGACGCTAATCTCTTCGGGCTGTGTTCGTGTCGCGAATAACTCTAGAAGGTAATTCGCTATGAGGTCTGAGTAAGTCGCAGGGGGTGGCTAAAACCACACAGCACCCTCACTAAGATACTTGCCTGTCGATGTCCCCTCAATCGGGTTCTCTCTCTAAAGGGGGGCTTTACGTGAAGCACCCTGCAAGCCATGTCTGGCCTGGGGTGTGGGGCGGTGTTGTTTTAGGTTATTTAGGTAAATCGAGCCATTCTTCCTTGTGGGGATTGAATAAACGTACCCTTTTTAGGTCTGAATCGTAGTCACCGGCACGTAGTATCCTGGCCATCTGTAACTGCTCTAGCCAGTTTGTCTGACCCTTAGCGCGGTAGGCATCGATAAGTGCCACCAGGGCACAGTCGAAGTCGAAGGTGTGAGTAGCCTTTCCATATTCATCGACGCCTATGTACATATAGGGTGCCAATATCTTCTCTGCACCTTTCGGACCACATCCTACGAGTCCTTTATAGCCATCCGTCATGTCACCCATAAGACTTTGATACAACCAATACCAGTTAGCGTAATCCAGTGAGGTATACGCAGGGAATGCCATAGTATGAGGTCGTAAATATTCAACATCAGGCAACGTAAACATGTCCTTATCGATAGATACTACGACGCTGTTAGGTATTTTACCGGCCAACATATGAAATAAATCATCACCCTCAAGATAGTCAATAGAGATGTGGTCATAACGTTTCTCTAGCTCTACCCGTAGGTCTCCATAGCAGATCGGCTTTGGTGTAGCCTTGCGGTGCATCTTGTACATCGGCATAACTAACTTACGCCAGTTCGTACTGTTCCTGGGTGAGTAAACAAGCAGGACTTTGGTACACCCCGCTTGCTTCATTTCCTTTTGGATTTGCTCCTCAGCATCCACAATAGCGGATTGTATATCTGACCATACCTCGGTGCCGTAGTCCCTCTGGGCACTAGACGAGGCGACATACGTAACCACATCAGCATCGAGTAGTGCCGTTCTCTCAATAGACATAATGTCCCCTTATTAGTGAGTTTGAGCCCAGGAGTCGCCAACCATGTATTCACCGTCCAAAGGACAGCGTAGGTTGAGTACTTCACCGGCTTGTTTGATGGCGTCACAGAATGCTTGGCCCAGTTTGTCGGCAATCAGAGGCTCTGCGGTCATTTGTAGTTCGTCGTGGACATTAGCGCAGTAGTTCCAACCTACTGGCATGTGATTAGTATCGACTAGACCGAGCCTAGGTAAGATATCGAAGTGAAACTCGACAAGGGCCTGTTTCATAACTACTGCTCCGGCACCTTGAAGCAAGGTGTTCAGAGCCGAATGCTGACCATTTGTAGCGATCTTCCGACCATCTAGACCTTTGAGCCATTTCTGCCGTTTGTCTCGATCCTGGCTAACCGTTATTAAGTTATCTAGCCCGATAATGCCCTTCATCAATTTGTCACGAATTTTCTTACCGTTTTGATGATTGATAGCCATCGGTTTATGACCGGCTTCCTTAGCATCCATTGCAGATACCTCGGCTAGTTTCTGATTGCCGCAACCGTATAGAAATCCGTAGATTAGGGTTTTTGAATTATTACGAGAATATAGTCCGGCGATAGCCTGGGTGCGGCTGTGTACGTCGGTCTTATCCTCGTTCCTGCCCTTAACTACGGACTCACCGTAAGCACCACCGTCCCAGATCGCCAGGAAGGAGGCCAACATTCTCAGTTCTAAACCGGACGCATCAGCACCAACGAGTTTATGGCCATGATCAGGAACCCATACCTCTCGCATACGCATATCTTTCTTATCAACGTTGGCAAGGTTTGGGTAAAAATGGGACATGCGATGAGTTCTACAGCCAATTGACTTCACACGACCATGTACCCGACCATCCTGCTCAAGGCGTAACCATCCATTCTTACCATCAGATAATTGTGATAGCTGTTTAGTAACTCGGAAGTAGCGGTTTAGGTGCTGAGATTCAGGTACCTTCAAACTAGCCAGGACCGTCTCATCTATCTGAACCATGCCGGATGGTGTGAACTTACTAGGCTTCCACTGCGGATACTTCGATGTTAATCGGTGGACAATCTGGGGTCGCGAGCCGACCTTAAACTCCTGAATAGTGACCTTGGTATATGGTGCGCCTTTCGTTGTACCGGTGGTCTTGTTACCGACCTTGGGAAGAGTCATCTCGACGTTGGCCCATCGACTCTCGATATATGCCCAATTACCCTTGCTTGGTACTACTACCGGTGGGAAGGTAGTCTGCATCTCCCGCTCAAGTAGAATGGCCTCCTCTCGTAACTCACTTTCCAGATCCCTGGCTTTCTTCAGGTCTAGTCTGAACCCGTGGGAGCTCTGGAGTGAGAGGCACCAGTTTGTCTTGAACTCTAGCTCCAAAGCTCGCCGCCAGTCGATCTTGTCCTCAACCAGATCTTTCTTTAGTGCGCGCTGGAGTTCGTTGTATATGCGTAGATTAATTTCCACATCGCGTTCCATATACTTGAACATCTCAACAAAGGTCTCCGCCCTAGTCTGTCCTTCTACAGGCTCCATCATAAAATTCTTAAAGTCGCCCTTCGGGTAGCCATACTCAGCACCGTAAGACTTAATTGCGTGACTTCTGCGCTCAGGATCTAGTAGCTGACAGACAATCATCGAATCCCAACATTTCTCAAAAGTGATTACGCCAGGATGTAGTTTGTTCAGTGCCCAGTAGTCAAAGCCTATTAGGTTATGCGCGACTACTCTGTCAGCCGCTTTCAGCCTGGAGAGGCCCTCAGCTAACGATGGGTAGTTATCATCGTAGTCGGTGTAGGTTTGGACGATTCCGTCCTTCGGATCTGCGATGCCGCATGACCATATCGTAGTCATACCCTCGACGAACCCGTCTGTTTCTAAATCGAATACTTCAACTTTCATAAGGCCCTCCTTTGGGCGGTGTCTGTTTGGTTAAGGGGTTGAGAGGCCCGAAGGCCCCTCTGTTCTCTTAGATATCGACGATCTCACACACACCTGCTGTGCAAGCTAATGTTTGACTGCCTTTAGTTGTGTCCTCTGTCTCAAACTCTGGAAGACGCGACCAGTCAATAGTTGGCGGCATGTCGCTTAATGCCTCCTCGTACTGCTCTTTAGAACACTCCTGATAAGGAGCCTGACTGTAGCTATGGTCGCTATGTGGTAGGAATGAGACACCTGATACCTCGTCAAAATGCTCATAGACCCACGCGCCGACCTTCATCCACTCGTCATCACGTACTGAGATAGTTACTGACGGCTTATGCTCACACCACTTGCGCTGATACATAAGCCACATGTCTAGCTGTTTCACAGCGTCAACATCTGCTCGTGTTACTGCACCCTCCGGAGATTTTGTAGGAAAGCTGAACACAGTAGTCGGACCACCCATCACGCAGGGTTCGTTAGGAACTCCGCTGTCTTTGAGGAACCTTGTTAGCGGATCTTTATTGTCGCCACGCACCGTCCGTATGTAGTACTCAGAGTGTCTAGTGTGGATACCAGAAGCACTATCGACTAACTGAGATACAGTGCCGGATGGCTTCACTGCGGTGATAGCAGTACTTACAGGAATCTCTAACTCAGCCGCCCATATAACATTAGTGGAGATAGCGACACGCTGTAGAGCATCTAGTACTGCCGGTGCTTCTTCTGCGAAGGTGATTTTATGGCAGTCCATAATCCCAGTCATGCTGACACCGAGCAGTCTCTCCTCTGCGGTGTTGGTGTGCCAGATGTCTCTTAAGTATGGGAATTTAACGTAGGTACTTTGAATGGTACCTAGAATTGTGGCTAGTCTGACCTTCTCCGAGAGTGTCTCGAACGTGTCGTCGGGTCTGGCTACTACTTCCGTTAAATTGCAGAACTGGTAGGGGCGTAGGATTATCTCACTGCAAGGGTTCGTCCCAAACTCATGATTAATATCACGCCTTCCTGTTTTCGCCGCCTGCGCTCGTGAAGCCGGACGACTGAAGATACCACGCTCACCAGATTTAGACTCTACCAGTGCTGACCACTCACGGATAAAAGTCTCCATGTCGGGCTTTTCTGTATAGCATACGGAGTTATTAGCTAAGGCTCTCTGTGGGTTGTTATCGAACCATCGACCAGACTTGGCGTGTCTCATCCGATCATCAGATAGATTAGACAGTGAAATCATGGCGGAGCGTCTCACACCACCGCATACGACCACCTCGCCAATTTTGCACATCAAGTCATGACACTGGATCGAGGATAGCTTAGAGCCTTTAGCCGCGATGAATGTCTCACAGACAAACTTAAATAGGTCAACCAAGGGCTGAGGACCACTAGCACGACCACCGAACGTCTTTAACTTAGCCCCTGCTGGTCGTACCTTAGTTACGTCCCATTTAGGTACTTCTCCGGCATATAGTAAGCTGATTAGCTGACGTAAGGCCTTAGCCCATCCTTCCTTAGAATCTCTGACGACGATAGTTGTCTCAGAGTCAAACATTTGTGCTGGGATGTCGGGTAGCTTCGAGATGTATTGGCGCTCGACGCTGAAGCCAACACCAGTACCACACAACAGAATGAACATAGCCTCATCGAAGCATTTGGGGTCCTCAATCGGTAAGTAGCTACAGTTATAGGCACAGGTATTATCCCTCTCCATTGCGACACCGGCGGTCATCATTGCCCTCATCGATGGCATGACCTCTAGGTCTCTTATTGCTTCAGTCAGTAGGTTATAAGTTGCCTCATCCACCTTGTCTCCGACCACGTTGTCCATATATCTATCGACGGTCTCTTCCCACGTTTCTCTCCGGCCTTGCTCCGGTAACCATCGGGCGTATCGGCTCATGGCTATATATCTTTGGTACCCTGTCATTTCTGTCACTGTGTTGCTCCTCAAGATGTAATTAAGTTAATAGTTGTGCTGTTACTGTTAAAACGGGACCTCAGAAAACGGATCGAGCTCAGAGGTCGGTGGTGGTTCTTGGAGATCGTGGTGGTTCATTCGACCGGTGGTAACGTCGTACTGAATATGACCACATGGGCCTACATCACCCACTAGCCTTGATTTCAACACCCTGATTTGCGCTATATCTCCCTCGGTCTCAGACTGCTGGTCTCGCTCCAGTCCAATTACGATGTCTGATAGCTGTTCCAGACTTGCGGAGCCTCTTAGGCTATTTAAAGACAGTTTCTGCCCATCGTTATAGGACTTCTCTGTATTGCCTCGACTTACATGGCTGACAGCGATAACGCCGCAACCGATGTTTTCTACCAGGCTACGTAGTTTCACCATGAGCTCGTCCAGGGCGATCCGTTCCTTATCAGACCCTGCGACGACCATAGAAACATGGTCCAAGACTATAAAATCACAGCCCAGGCCAACGCCCAGGTAGCGAACTTTAGATAGGATGTTGTCAATCTCAGTGGCACCGAAGTGATCATAAAAAGCTGAAGGAACAACTACCTTTTCATAAGAAGACTGCCATTCGGATTCACTTATTAAAGTGGAATCTTCTAAAAGGTCTGCGTAAGGCACCGAGTTATCAATAGCAACAAGAGCCTTCGCAGTCTTGTTAACTGACTCCTCTAACATGAGATAACCAACCCGCTGTCCATGGGCCACGGTTAGGTGGTACCCCAGTTCTCGCGTGAAGGTCGATTTCCCGATACCACTACCGGCACAGACTAGAATTAACTCGCCTTTACGTAGCCCTCGGATCTTTGTATTGAGGCCGAGAAACGGTACCGAGAGTCCCCTGGGGACTGATTGCTTGATGTCATCCAGTAGTAGCTCTGAACCAAGAACGATACCCTCTGGACTATAGGGTTTAGCGTCATAGACTGCTGTTTTAAGCTCCGCAATCCTGCCCGCAACCAACATTTCATTGGCATCCTTTAAAGGCAAAGTAGCAATCTTCGCCTTTTTGGGTGATAGAAGTGCGGCACATGCGAGAGCACACTCCCTTCCGTCAGAGTCGCTATCTAGCATAAACACGACTTCCAAAAAGCTCTCGCAAAATTCGAGCGCCCGCTTGATTGCCTTGGGGCCACCCGCGGCACCATTGGGTAGGCTCACTACTTGCCAACCTGGTGCTACGGTTGCGTAGCTAAGGGCATCAATTTCACCTTCCACAATTACCAGGCGCTTTCCGCCAGGGGCGCATTTATGCTGAAACACCAGGCCACCCTTATTGAGGTCACCAAGCACACGGAAATCCTTATTTGGTAACCGTATCTTCTGGGCTACCAAGCGGCCCTTGTCGTCGTGGATAGGGGCTATATGACAAGCCTGGCCCTGGTACTGCCCCACTTGGTAGTCCAAGGTCGCGCACGTTGTGGCTGAGATACACCGCTTACGCAGATCGACATATTCTCCTAACAGAAAGTTTGTGAAAGGGTTAGGCATGGGTTCGCGGTGGGTGGGTTTACCCTGGGCTTGATCTCCATGCTTATGAGCGTGACAAACGAAACAAAATTCGTGACCGTCGCTATAGAGAGAATTACCGTCTGACGATAAGCAATCAGGATTTGTGCAGGGAATATGTTCAATGAATTCGGACTCAGTTATGTGTTCCATAGGGCCTCCATTTAGGCGGTTAGTCTTTTGGTTGATAGATAGTTACTGGATATCGTACTTATTGCTTTTCCTACTGTTTAAGACTGCGGGTATTATCTGTAGATTACCTTCAACATGGAGACCGGATACCAGTTTCCCTTGCATCGGGTAGACGTGATCGACAACAAATTCAATGCCCAGAAGTTTTGTTAGAGCTGTAGATTGGTTGTAGATATAATCAATACTTTCCTTACATCCCCAAGCTACGGTACGCTCTAGTTTGGCCGCTCTCCGCTTGGCGCTGATGGCATTTCTGGCACCTGGGTTATTGTATGACCAGTTCCTGGCGTTGGCTCGGCTACGCTCTCGGTTATTAGCTGACCAGTTCTTGGCCCTGGCACTTTCGACATCCTTGTGGGCTAAGTAACGTGCCTTTCGCCTCACCCTCTCACAGGGTATACACCTATGATTCAGGCCATCCCTTCGGTTCCTGTCATTATGGAATTCAGTTAATGGTTTTTCGGCTTTGCATTTAGAGCATTTTTTAACATCCATGGACCCTCCCTGGGCTACGTAAGCCCCAGGAAGTCCCAGGTGCGGTTAGTTAATTAAAGGGGTTGTGTGGAGCTCAAGTCCCTCAGACGCATACTCTTCTTGACGCCAGATCGCAAACGCTGAGATCGGCGGTATAACTAGCTCGCCCTCCTCCTTCAAAAGACGACAGAACTCAAGATAGTCAGCAGTAAGATCGTTGATCTCTTTAGTGGCGACGGTTTCAACAGCTTTATGTTTCTGTCCCCACTTCACTATTTGTCACCTCGTTTCTTGCGGGCGTCTTTGATCAACTGATCTAGCTGTTCGTCGGTGATATCCCCCGCTTCACCTGGTAGTGAAGCAGTATGATTGACCCATGATCCGAGTTTGACGGTGATACCGCCGATGATGACTATGGTTAGACCCAGGAACACTAAAATTACAGCTAACCAGTTCCGCAGGGTATCGGAGATCTTAGTGATCATTGGACCACCGCCTGGGCCGAATACCTTGCATAGCGTTGGCCCGTCAGATCTTTCTTGAACGACGTGGTGATTTTCATTCCGGCCTTACGTAGCCGGCAAATGTTTGAGGTAATAGATCGGACCTTATATAAGGTAGCCGCCTCAACTGCGGTGATAGTGCCTAGAACTTTAAAGTGGTTAAACAGGGCTAGGTCTTGGGGTAGTAATTGTTGGATATTCATGCGGTAATTCCTCGATATTTTTGGTTAAGCTAATTGGTTTATGGTCGCCATCAGCACTATTAAGGCACCGCCGAGTACGATTACTCTGGCGGCGATAATGTGTTTAGGGGCCTTTGGTGTACTGCTAGGTGGCATTCTCGTGAACCTCGTAGAGATAAATATGAGACCCTGGAGCCTCTTTAGTTAAGGGGTCGCAATATCGCTTGTATGCATACAACGAAACCACCTGGACATCATCCGTATAGAAACGCCCCGACTTCGTTAGAATGTCCAAAATCCCCTTTACATAGTTGTCCACGTCCCCTCGCGGGTGCGTTAACTTTCCTGTTTTGGGTTTGGTACAGACTATCTCGATCAGAACAGCACATGGTCCGGTGATAGGTGGGTGTTCGTCGTAGGCGTTTGCGTAAGGTTGCGATGTTTGTCGGAAGACGGTATATGGCTTCCCGAAGTAGGTGCCGTATTTTGTTACTCTGGGTCTGCTTGCGGGTACCGGATTGGTCGGTAAGTAGAAATATCTGAGATCATCAGACTTAGTCTTCATTTCAGTAACCATCTCCACAACTAGGTGTTGTACAGATTTCGTCATAGTGTTTAGAGGTCGTCGATATCAATTAGTGAGCCTGTAGACGCCTCAGCAACCTCCTCAGCATCAGTGGAAACAAAACCTTCGTCATCTCCGAATACAGACGCCGCAGTAGAGGGTCCGCCAGATCCTGTATTGTTCTTACTGATTAGCTTTACAAACTCAAGGTATAGACTCACGCCCTTTTGAGCGCCGCTGTAAGCCTTCGCCGCTCCACCGACCCGAATGGTGTCACCACCCATAATAATAATATTAGAAGGAAGCGGCCCATTTTTAGCATCGACCTGAGTAGGCTTGCGGGTAGATTTCATGTTCATATACACCATACCGGCGTACTGTTCTTTACCGCTTGCATCACCATCTTTTAATGGGTTGTGGAAGCCGGCGGGTATCTTTTGACCAAACTCGCGTTCGGCGGCGTCTTTAATAGTGGCCTTAAGCTCACCCACGACTGGGTCATCTTTTTGAAAAGCGATAGTTACTTTATACTTACCATCGCTGAACTCAGAGCCTTCGTCCGGCTTATTTAACCAGGCATAAAATGCAGTGCCGGCGGAGGTAACAAAATTAACATAGGCTGATTTTTTGGTAGACATAGGGGTATCCTCGATTGTCTTTGGTTTTGGTTTTGGTTTGGTTGGGGGTGTTGCTACAAAAAGGTATGTAGTTGGATCGACCAGTACAGCGCATAGGCTATAAAGGCGATCATTAACAGGGGGAGATCTCTATCGCCCTGGGGCCTCTTCATGACTTGATGAACTCTATGGAGCCATCAGGTCTGATTAGGTAGGTTCCTGTTTGGGGTTTGGTGAGTGAGGCTACATATGCCTCTGTGGTGCTTACGCCAGACATAATGTCTATCTGTTCATTTGCCTGGTCTATGGCCTTACCGATATTGTCCTGAATGTTCATGGTGTTAATCCTTTATGGTTGCTGAGTGAAGAGTCAGAGACATACTTAGAGGTATACAAAGGGGTCTCTCTCTAAGGGGGGGCTTTACGTGAAGCACTTCCTTAAGAGACAGCCATGACGGGGCTTATAGGCGGATGGCCTATCTTGATATGTAAGGGTTGAACGGGTGTCTCTCTAAAGGGGGGCTTTACGTGGAGCACAAACAAAAACCCCCGAAGAACGGGGGCTGTGGGTTAAAAGTCGGTAGGTAGTGGGCCTTGATGATGCCGCCATCGTGTATCGATGGGTTTGACGTTTCTTATCTTACGGAGCACATCCTCATCGTCATCCTCTTGTATAGCGTCGAGCTCCATTGCGCGCCTTAGTTCATCTATCACACCCCCTCCCCCAGATCCAGTAACTGCTCATCTAGTTGTGCGAGGTAATCGTGATCATTCTGTTTTTCACTCTTATCAGGATCGTCAGTAAAACCAAAAATACGATCCCAGTTAGTATCAAATTTGTGCTGATCTACTGATCGCTGTCTAGAACCCTTTCCTGCTTGGTTATCATTCTTCATAGTCTTTACTTCCCTTTGGTCATTAATACTTGTTGATTTGTATTGTACAGTAACTCTATTACATTACAACTACTACTCTAACCGCTTCACAAAACGATCTACCTCGTTATACCAATCGACAGCTAATTGGAGCTCCACCGACTCTTTTCTGTAACAACCCCTTAAATACCTGGCATTTAGAGCCTTATAACGCCTAGTAAGATTCTTTGTAGCTTTTAACTTGAGAGCTAAGAGCTCACCTTTTGTCGCGCCTTCTAATACACTATTATTCATTTACTACTCCAATTAGTCTATAAGTTACTGTATTTACGAAAAGAAATATTCTGCATTAAGGATCTCGTTAATATCGTAGTCACCTAAACGGGGTGGCATCGGTAGTTTAATATTAGTATTAGCCTGTAGCTGTCTGTGTAGATCAGCCATAACATCCTTACCGAAAATATCCAAAGCTACCTCTCTAAGTGCAACATTGAGCTCCTCAGCATTACCGGCATGCATACCATACGAATCGTGGATCATCGCAAAACTCTCATGGCCCTTTTTAGCCAACTTCGTCACGGTCATCTGTAACATTGCCGCATCAAAGGAATGAATTATATTGGGACTAGACCCATTAGCAGTTCTCATAGGTATAAGTCCAAGATCCTTATCTTCCTTTTCTAGGCGAATCTCACCGAAAACGGTTTGTACTCGTCGATCATTCGTCTGCCAGTAAGCCTGGGTAACTTTTAAGCCATTCGGTGTTACCCACTGCATAGGTAGGTTAGCTTCACATAGTGCGACGGACACTGCTTGAAAGTAATCCATAATCTCCACCGCCTTACCGTTGACAGAGCGCATCGCTTCCAAAATCACTAGTGTAAGTACCTTACTGACATCGACAGCCGTTCCCGACGTGAAACCGTTACAATGTTTATTATTGAGTAACTGATCCTCGATCCCCTTTCTAGTAACACCATAACAAGTGGTCATTACAGGCTGTTTAACAACGTCTCTCGCCTTCCTTGCATCATCCTTGAGTAAGGCATACCACTCGGCGGAAATAGCACAGGAGGAGGCGTTAGTGCCTAGGATGCCTATTACTATAGTAGCGACCTCGGAATAGAGATCCTGGCGGTCATTATTCGCTGTACAGTTGGTAGCCATAGCGCCTTTAAGGTCACGACCTATCATCGACAAAATTTGCTGACCATTAATCGTACCGTCCCATGCAGTGGCGATATAACTGACAAACTGCGAAGGGTCGTCCAGTTGAGTTGCCTCAGCGAGCTCCTTCGCTACCGCTAAAAAGTTAAACGGCTCCTCGGCTTCCATCCAGGCTCTTTGAGTTAACGGGTTACTGGATGTTTCAGACATCATTAAAAGGTTGTCCGTCGCCCACTGCTCCCTCACATCTAGCGATTCCTTATCCATACCGTAAGTATTTGCGGCGTGAATTTTAAGTCGTCTCAGACCGGTATCACCAAGGGCCATGCCATTTGCAAACAAGAGTAGGGCCTTTGATACCTTGTCGCCTTGTGGGGTAAGTTCACTTGGTACAGGATATAAACGGCCTCTCCAGTCCGCAAAATGTGGGTAGAAAAATTCAGCATGGGGCGATAGTTTATGGGCGATCATTAACTTACGGGTGAAAGCCGAATGCTGGCCACGCTCACTGGCAATAGTCCCTTCAGTTTCTTTGAGCTTGGCCTTAAACGAGATCTTATCTTCTTTAGATAGCTCCGCAAACGCCTCTTTAGAAATACGATCTGGAAGTGCTCTACGACAGGCATACCCTACCCCTTTGACCTCAGCACCCGTCCCATACACCATCTCTAGTACAGCCAGTATAAAAGGATTAATTTTCCATGCAGTATTTTGAATGGTATTAACAGAGTCTAATAAGTCCTGGGAGGCTGATTGCGGTACACCAGAAGTATGAGCATGTATTCCCCTGCTGAAGAAGGGTGTTTGGATAAAGTGATACCCACCTTCAATATGATTCCCTTCGTAACGATACGGAACCGGCTTTATAAGAGTAGGTAGTAAAAATGGTCGCTGAACTTCTGCAAACTCTTCAGTATCTGAGTACATTTTCCAGGCTGACTCGGTCAAGCCAACAGTCCGTAGTGTTTTACCCTTTTGCGTGTGTTGGTTAAAATTAAAGATGTCAGGGCTCGCCAGGCACACTACGCTAATTACCTTTGCTCCGACATTCATCAGGTCTTCTTCGCTCCAGACGATATCAACATAGTTATCAAATTTCTTTTCCCATCGTGCTAATTTGTTCCTATTAATGTGCCCTTTGTTTTGTGCTATTAGCATTTGGGCGGGTGATTGTCGGAAGGGTTTACCTTTTTTGTCGAGCTTACCCTTATTTTCTTCTTTTGATTGCACCTTCCAGTTCTCGTACTTCACCTGAGTTCTGAGTGCCTCAGCTACCTCACGGCACAATATTGTATAGCCATTTTCGTAGCGATTCGGTAATCCGCAATAACTTAGTATTTTGTTTACAGCAATAATCGATGCCTGTTCAGCGGTAACTAGCGGTAAAATATAAAGCCATGACTGAGTTTTATGGCCCGCAGTAGAGTTCATCATTTGGTCCACCTCTTCATAAGCGGTGCTCATCCCTTCGATAGTATTATGAATAACAGACTTTAGTAATCTCATTCCGCCCGTAGTTTCATCTAATGTTTTGTCTTCCATCAATTCCTTATACTTACGAGCCCCCTCCTCTACCTGGTGGTTCTCCCAGAGTATCTCTTTAGATATCATCTCGGATGGGGACATGTATGCCTGAATCAGTAGATCTTCATTGATTGTATTTTTCAAAATGGGCCTTCCTGTGTAGTGTGATTGTTGATAGCGGAAAGGAAGATACAGTAAGTACTGTACGTAAGCAACAGTTTTTATATATAAATAAACTTGTCTTAGCATCAAATTTGATTGAAGGTAAAATTTACTGATGGTACAGTGGATACTTAATGCACTTATAAATAACTAAACTAACGGCACTCGGGGCCACTAAAAAAAATAAGAAGAGGTATAAAATGGAACAGAGGATGGAGACGTATTATTACGAGGCTGTGTCGGCGTCAGGGTTTTTAACTTCCCAGATGATTTGGTGGTTTTCTGATGCTGGAGGACTTAATGAACAATTCTAAAGTAAGATCGATAGGAGTTAGAGCTTTAGCAAAACATGGAGCGGACGGGCTTACTTTGACACAACTAGCCCAGGCTGAAAAGGAAGGGCTTTGGGGATTGGGACTTACAACTGTCGTAGCCAAGACTGTAGGATCATCGGTGCTATATCTACCCACAGTCTTCGCTACGAGAGTTACACAATCAGATATTGCAGAGGTTGTGACTACAGTTAATGCGGTTGTTATAAGGACTCAATTGCCGTTGGCATTTTAAACGGTTGTACTGACTCAACAATTTGTTTCATTAAATGTATATTGTATCCTTTAAAGTACAATTTACCGGTCATAGCATCACCCTTGCTTTCCTCGTGCCCTACAAGCCAAGCAATATGCTGTTCGGTCCACCTGTCTTCGGTATTTCCCGCCCAGGTGATAAAGGTGACACGCAAGCTGTGAAAGGCTAATGATCTATCATCAACTAGGCTACGTTTAGCTCTACCAAATCGCTTTGAGTAATCAGAGGCTATACCCATTTCAACCCACCTTGGATGGGCCTCAGTAACCGCCTCAACAAGTCTATCGGGTATCGGTACCAACCGTATGCCCGCAACAGTTTTGGCGTCAAACACGCTTAAACAGGTTATTCCGTCATGTATCTCTATGTTGCTGTTCCATAGCTCACCCAGGCGAACACCCGTTGATCTAGCGAGGTTTGCTATAAGGCCATCGTACCGGTGCTTACGGTATGTGCGACCCATCAACTTGCTGATAATATCTCGTAGCAGATCGTCCTCCATGAATTTATAGTGAACAGTATCACTCTTACCGAGTTTATGATCTGCGAAAGGGTTTCGTATTTGATCGTTTATGAGCTCCCTATCCTGAGCGTAAAGAAATATCCCTTTTAAACATGATAGATATGTATTTTTAGTAGCGTTGGATCTGTCAAACTTATCCAGCCACCTCAGTACCTCGCCTTTTTTGATTGTTTCTAGTGGCCTATCCTCAGCGTTTCCTAAAAACACATCAACGGCTAACGGGTATTTGTCTAGATGTAATTGACTAACCTTGCCTTTTTTGTGGGGAACAATTGCCGCCAGACCATCACGTAGGGAATAGAGAAACTCAGACGGAGGCTCTATATTGTTTTTGGCTTTTTGCCAAGCCCAGAAATCTGCCTGGTTCTTTTGTGTAAGGCCGCTCAGAAGATCCATATCCTCTTGGCGTCGATTCGGAGCCGCCTCTTGTTGTATATCGTCGTAGCGAGCTTCTGCTAGTGCATCGACTACGGTGTCACTCAAATCCAAAACACTATCAGTTAACTCTCGACTTTTAAGATCGGTAAGTTTATGAGTGAAAATCTCCCGACCGCTTTTTGTTGTATGTAGTGCCGCCCACTGTTCAAGAATAACATCCCGCTTACGAACGGCTATACCAAGATCAGTTGTATTTAGGTTTATGGCATACATCTTACTTCCCAGGACAGAATGCAATTTTTTTGGTGGTCTACGCTGAAACCAGTAGACATTATGTCGGAGTTTTAAGTAAGATACGCGCATTCTGAAACCTCTTAGGATTTAGGGTAATTGTAGACAGCTTTGTATACAGTGTAAAGAGCTTGAAATAGCCGTATAGCCAGGGTTTTCGTCTGTTTGAGGGGATTAAATTTACCTCCCTCATCCCCGACCAACCTTCCAAGGGTAGTATATATAGGGCCTTCAGCGCCATCACTATATTTTTTGTAGACAGCTTTGTAGACAGCTTAAAATCGCTTTGTATACAGTCATTTCTTAAACAAATCTAACATGTCTATTTTCTCAGTTCCCCACACCGCTTTATAGGTATGTGGATCATAAAACTGCATCAGCTTCTGAGCAAATAACGCCTTATCAACACCTAATGTTTCCGCCAATACCTCATAACAATCTGGTGGACATCTAGCACTGCCCGCCTCTATCTGACTTATCATGGTGTAATACTTAAAATTCAACGCTATGCTTACATCACGCTGTGTTAATCCGGCATGATTCCGCAATGCTTTAATGAACGTACCCCCATCTTTTCTAAGGGCGTTGTGTTCTGGTGACCTAGTACCTTGCTTATGCATAACTTGCTCCTTGTGCGTATACCCTTCATTATGTTACTAGTAAAGTAACTATTATACAAGTTATGCAAAAAAACCCTCACCGATAAGAGTGAGGGCTAAAATTACAAAAGAATTTTTATGAACGGTAGTATCACGTCGAGATTATCACCAAAAGCTGAAATAACTTGAAGCATGACGATCATCTTTAGTACCTTGTTGTTTTTACCAAGCATCGCATGGGTCTTCTCGGAGATGTCGCGAAGTTGATACTGAACTTCCATTTTGTCCTTAAAAGAGTAGCTATTCTGCTTCTCTATCTTTTGGATTAAGTCGATATATTGCTGACTCATTAGTAGATCACCTCCTTATTTTTGTTACGGAGTGTGATGGTGTTTAAGGTGACACCAACACCATTAAGGTTACTTACCGAAGGTTTTTATTGAGCGAAGACCAAAGGTAGCCGCGACGCATCCCATGAAACACCACTGATACCATTCCGGTAGATCGGACATGGCCGTAAATGCCGATTTAACCTGGGACACCATCGCAGGATCACCCCACACAGACGCATAGAAAATCACGATCAGTGGGGCGGTAAGTACAATAGTAAGGTACTCATCTTGGATGCTACCGCTCATCCCCTCAGCCGACTTAACATCAGCCTCTCGCTCTCCCCTTAATATTTGTACTTCCTTTTGTGATTTAGCCTCACTCTTTTCGCGACGATTAGATAACCAGGTAGAGCCGAGAGTAGTGAAGGCATTAATTAGTAATTTATACATGTGTGCCCCTAGATTTCATTAGATTGCATTATCTTCGACAGAGTTATGGCTCTAGTTCCGACCTGTCTCGCCCACTTTGAATCGAGCATCTCTAGCGCGGCGACCTCATAGTCCTGGTCTTCTAATGCTTCGTGCATCTTGCGGAAACTACGTAGCCGTGTCGCCCCTAGGTTAACCATCATGTCTATCATCACGGCCTTACGTTCGCCTGAGAGCTCGTAGTAATAGTCATAACCTTTGTGAAGGTACTCTTCTGCCTGATCTACGTCCTGCTCTAGTAAATAGGTTGCTTCTGATTCGGTGAGACCTCTACTTTCTAGATTACGACCATAACCAATAGTTACGATTCCCAGACTATCTGTATAAGGGTACTGGCGATAACCCTCATGCAGTTTTAAAAGTTTAAGAGCTTGGAATAGGTATGTCATTGAAATCCTTTAGGGGCCGAAACCCCTATCGTTAGACGACAGCCTGTGCCGTTAGTTGAGTTGTTAGCTTAAAACTAGTCAGACACCCCAAGGTAGTCCCGACGTTAATTGCGACTCAGCCTGTATTGCCTGAGAGGCCTCAACTAGTCGGTCCGTACCTTCCTTATTAGACTCTGCCATCAGCCACTCTTGAATAGAGGCTTTTGTAACAGA